>Ga0210003_1001198_pt1 | contig 22954 bp, 20 predicted proteins | sample LantaG_FD_182804 | JGI IMG/M metagenome (GOLD analysis project Ga0210003, IMG submission 182804) | Deep subsurface microbial communities from Baltic Sea to uncover new lineages of life (NeLLi) - Landsort_02402 metaG (SPAdes) (version 2) | ecosystem: Environmental > Aquatic > Marine > Oceanic >... | reverse complement strand
GAGCAGCCCGCGGCGCCGCGGGGAGGGGCCGCGCCTCCTTCTTCGGCTCCTTCTTCTCCTCCCTCCTTTCCGCTTCCTCCTCCTCCTCCTTCTCCTCCCGCAGCAGCATCAGCAGGCGTCCCGCTCGTCGTCGTCCTCCTCCTGGTCGAAGGGCCACCCCCAGCGCGGGGCGTGACTCCCGACCCTCCCCTCGACAGCTCGTCGAAGAGCACCGCGCTCTCCGCGTCGCTCTCGGCGTCGTCAGAGGCAGAGACGCCGGCCGCGGCCGCCGCCGCCGCTGCCGCCGCGGCCGCCGCCGCTGCTGCAGCTGCCGCCGTCGCCAGGTCGCCGCTGCCCGCTGCCTTGCCCGTGGCCGCGGAGAGAGGCAAGAGGGGTCGGCCGTGGGCTCCCACGGCCGCGCCGATGGCGGCAGCGGGGTTGAGCGCGGCCGGGGCGGAAGAGGGAGAAGAAGCAGAAGCGGCGGCGAGCGGCGCGGAGGAGGAAGGGGGCGTCGAGGGCGCTCTCTTCCTCCCGGAAGCCTCCGCGGCGGCCTCCTCTGCGGCAGCAGCGAGCGAGGAGGAAGCGTCGTGAGAGGCCCCTTCGCTCGGAGCAGCAGAACCCGTCGCCGCCGTCGTCGTCGCTGTCGTCCCGGCCCCGGCGGCCTCGGTCAGCGCCTCGGCGATCCTGCGGTGCAGCGTCTGCGCGCAGTGCAGGGCCGCCTCGGCCCCTCCGTGCCCGTCGAACACGCCGAAGAAGTGGAGCGTCTCCATGTGCACGTCGGCGTCGTTGTCGTTGCCGTCTTCGTTCTCGTTGGCGGAGCCGGAAGGGGAAGCGGCGGCGGCAGCTGTTGTCGTCGTTGCTTCCTCTCGCTCGTCTTCGCCGCCGCTCCCTCCCGAAGAAGAAGAGCCCTCCCCGTTCTCGTTCCCTCCGCCGCTCGTCGGGGACCCGGGCGCGGACCCGCTCCTCACGTGCACCGCCACCCTCGGAGGCAGCAGCTCCCCGTCCCCCAACCCGGCGCCCCTTCGGAGAGGAACTTCGAGCAAAAAGGGAACCGCCGTGTACGCGTCCTCCATCCTCGGCCTGCGCCCGCAGATGGCCTTGGCCCCATGGGGAGGGCAGGGCTGGCCCTGACCCGAGGGGACGGCCGACTGGGTGTCTATGGACGGGTTGGAGGAGTTAGTGCCGCCGCCGCTGGAGTTGTTCTGCGGGTGCTCGTGCGGCGGGGGTTGTTGCTGAGAAGAGGAAGGGAGAGGTGGAGTTGTCGAGGTCGTCGGTGCGGCTGCCGCCGAGGCCGCAGCTGCCGCTGCCGCTGCTGCTGCCGCGGCCGCGGCGATCGACGTCTCCGCGACCGCCGCGTCCAGCTCGGCGGAGAGCTTGATGGATCTCAGCCTCGCGCCCAGGGACGCGCCCCGGGCCTCTGCGGCTGCTGCCGCGGCCACGGCCGCTGCCGCGCCTGGGGCGAGCGACGAGGGGGAGGTGGAAGAACGAGGATTGGATGCGTCGTCGCCTGCGATGGAGTTTTTTGTTTTGAAATTTTTCGTTCGACGTGAGCTTTATCAACGACCTGCTTCTTTCGCGCAGCAATCCTTCTTCTTCTTTTTCTTCTTCTTCTTCTCCACGCTGAGCACGCTCGGGCGAGAGGAGAGAGGGACGGCTGGCCAGGGCGAGAGAAAGCAGGGATCCAGCCTCGAGAACGCCGGGAAAAAAGACAAACGAAAGAAGCGTCGAGAGAGCATGGGGGTGGAACCTGCTGCTTTGTCGCTCTTTTTTTCGTCTCTTTCTTTCGTCGCCGCCGACGCAATCTCTTCTTTTTCATCCTCCTCCTTCTTCGTACCTGCTCTCTCCGCGGCGACGCCGCCGCCGCCGTTTTCCATCTTGAAGACGTCTACAGAGAGCGCACTCTCACTCTCTGAGAGAGGGGAGGGGGAACCTGGTGGTATGCGGGCGAGTGGAGAAAGAGGAGAGGAAGAGAGAAAGAGGAGAGGAAGAGAGGAAGGTGAGAGACAGAGAGATGAAAAAAAAGAAAAAGAAAAAAGACGCAAATCCCTCCATTTCCCGCGCCGCGAAAAGCTCTCGCTGGCTTCTGCTCAGTCCGCCTCTCCTCTCAGGCCTCGGAGATGCTCTTGCACTCTTCCAGAACAGGAGAGCAAGATCAGAGAAGCAGTGGACGAGGGCGGACTCGCTGTCTCCTTTTTTCGATTGGAGGCGCCCTCTTCTCCTTCTCCTTCTCTTCGTCTTCTTCTTCTTCCTTACCGCGCGCTTTTTCCTCCCTCTTGTTCAAGTCTCTCTGCGCTGGGAGTCTCCGAGAGCGCTGTCTCGCGTCTGCTCTCTTTGAGCGCCGAACGAGGCAAGAGAGAGAGAGAAAGAGAGAGGGGAAAGGCGAGCGAGTGAGAGAGAGAAATGAAAAGACGAGAGGTTTTTTCTTTCTTTCTCTCTTTGTTTCAACTCGATGAGGAGCAATCGAAGGGAGAGTGAGGACAAGAAGCGTTGAGTATCAAAACTATTTCGTCAAGAAGAAGAAAGGGCTCGACCTCCCTCTCTCTCCTTCTTCCTCCTTGCTCTTTCCCTTCCATTCGCGCCCCACTATGGACTCTTCGGAGGAAGAGGAACCGCCACGCGCGAGCATCGGCTTCCTGCTGCTCCGCCTGGTGCTGGAGAGGAGGCAAGGGGTCGGCGATGGTTCGAAGTTGCCGCCGCCGTCGGCGACGCATGCCGGTTCTTCTTCTTCTCCTCCTTCGCCACCGCTTCTGCCGACGCCAGACCCTCTCCCAGCCCCCTTCGACACGCCGCTACTATTCCTGACGCTCGACGGCAGGCGCACGGTGCTCGAGAGTGAAGACGGGTGAGGATTTTGGGGCTCATTTGTTTTTTTATCGAGCTCGCATCAGCTGGCCGCTGTTTTTTTTTTTCTCCTTTTCGACTCAACCCCCTCGACGAACTCAAAAAACCTTTTCTCAACCAACCGAAAACCAGCTCGATCCGCCTCGTCGACCCGGCCGCGGCCAGGTCCACCCCCTCCTCGGCGTCCCTGCTGCAGGCCGCGGGGCGTCTCGCCGCGGCACACGACGAGCTCGCCGCCAAGGGGACCGTGGTGGCGTGGGGCGAGAGCTCCGACGCTTCCTCCGCCGCCTCTGCCGAGGAAGACGACGACGAGAACAACAAGAAGAGGAAGAACAAGAAGAAAGAAAAGACGAAGCGGCTCGTCACTACTGCGACCGTAAAGCTCGACCTCTACCTCCCTCACGAGCTCTGGGAGGAGAAGAAGAGCGAAACGACGACGCGAGAAGAAGAAGTGCGGTGGCCGGGCTCCCCCGCGGGCGCCTCCGTCTTCTCTTGGCTGCGACCGCCAGCGCCGACAGAGGCGGTCGCGGCAGCCGTCGCCACCGCCGCCGAGGGGGTCTTGCCTCCGCTTTCTCCTTGTTCCTCGTCTTCGATCGACCCTTTTCCCGACGGAGGCGTGTGCGTCGGGAGGCCCCTGCCCTCGCTCGTCGAGGCGTTCAACTCGCTGCCGGCGAGGCCGTCGGAGCCTCCTCGGAGGTTCGATGACGACGATGAGCAAGAAGAGGAGGAGGAGGAGGAGGAAAGAGAAAGAGCAGCCGGCGCTGCTCCGACCTCCCACCGCCGAGGAGGAGGAGCTCTCTCGACTACACCAACAACAACCACCAACCTCCTCTCGCTGCCGCCGGAGCTGCTGCTCAGGATCGCCGCACTGGTCCCGGACTCGCGCTCGCTGGCCTCGGCCGCCTGCGCCTGCCGCTCCCTCAGGGACGCTTCCACCGAGGGCGTCCCGGGCTTACGGCTGGCCCTGTACCCGCACCAGCGCGCCGCCGTGGCGTGGATGGTCTCGCGGGAGAGGAAGCAAAAGGGGAGAGAAAGAATGGGAGAAGGGAAAGAAGAGGCGACGACGAGGAACGACTTCTACTCTCCTTCTTCTTCTTTGTCGTCGTCGTCGCTCCTCGACCCCGACTGGCGAGAGCTCCCCGGCCGCGGCGAGGCGGCCGCCGGTGCATCCGCCGCCGCCTCTGCCGCTGCCACACGCCCTCTGTGGGTCAGCCGCGCCACGGGCGAGCTCTCCAGCGCGGAACCGCGGGTCGCTCCTTCTTCTTCTTCTTCCTCCTCTAATTCTCACTCCTTCTTCTTCGGCGCCAGGGGCGGGCTCTGCTGCGACGAACCGGGGTTGGGGAAGACGATCACCGCCCTAGCGCTGATGCTTCGCACCTCCGGGGCGCTCCCGGAGCCCCCCCGGGGTGCCAAGGTGGTGTCGAGCGGGGCAGGGAGGTTTTATACCATGCCCGGCGACGAGGAGGAGGAGAGAAGAGGCGCCGACGCGAACGGCGACGACGGCAACGGCGCCAACGCCGCCGCTCCTTCTCTTCCTCCTTCTTCTTCCTCTCCCCGCCCTTCGGCATCGCGCCCGCGCCGAGCCGCGGCCCAAGCGGTATCGGCGGCCGGTGGGCGCCGGGCCTCGGCCGAGGACGCCGCGCTGGTCAGGGCGAGGGTGCAGGTGGCGGCGGCGGCGGCGAGGGCGGCGGCGGAGCGGGCCCGGAGGGAGGGGGAGCGGCGGGCGCGGGCGTTTGCCGAAGCGGAAGCTGCCGCAAGTGCTAATGCTGCTGCTGCTGCCGCTGCCGCTGCTGCTGCTTCTGACGAGAGGAAGGAGAACGTGGCCCTCGTGGAAGGTGCGGAGGAGATCGCTGCCGCTGCTGCCGTCCCTGCTCTCGCGTGCGACGGAGCAGGAGGAGCAGGAGGAGCAGGAGGAGGAGACGAAGACCAAGCTCCGCCGCCGACGACGCTCTGGGCCCAGTGTGACCTCTGCTCCCGCTGGCGCACGCTCCCCTCGGGCACGCCCGTCGACGACTCCGCGCCCTGGATCTGCGCGATGCACCCGCGGAAGGAGGCGGCGTCGTGCTCCGCGCCGGCGGAGGTGGAAGGCGGAGGTGGAACGGCAGCGGCGGCGACGGCGGCGGAAGCGGAAGCGGGAGCAGCGCCGGAAGGAAACGGCGACGGCAAACCCGCGCCTCCTTCGACGACCGCCGTCTTCGTCTCCTCGTGCGACGGCTGGACGAGCTCCCCTCCTTCCTCTTCTTCTCCCTCTTCCACTTCGGGCGAGCCCAGGAACGAAAACTTCTGGCGCTCGCTGCTCTCGGCCAGGCCCAGGCTCGGGGACTGGCCCTCGGCGGCCTGGTGGCTGGCGACGTCGTTCGAGGCCGCTTTTGCAACCACCACTTCAACCGCCGCCGCCGCTGCTTCTTCGAGCTCCTTCTCTTCTTCTTCTCACCTTTCATCTCTTTCTCCTTCGATCCGTGTGCCCCGGGAGCACCGGTGCCCCCACGGGTGGGCGAGCTTCCTGCACGCAGCGGGACTGGAGCCGGCGCCGCCTCCGGTGCCCGCGGCTCTGCTGCAGCAGCAGGCGAAGGGAGGAAGCAAGAAGGGGGCGGCGGCGGCGGCGGCGGCACAGCAACACGCCACTGCCACTGCCGCTGCCGCAGCCGCCGCAGCCGCAGCTTCCTCTGCGACCGGAAAGAAACACCAGATCAAGGACAGCGACGCCTGGGTCTTTGTCCGCGTCCCTCTTGCTCTTTCCAACCTCTCCCTCGATGCTGCGGCGCTCCGCTCCGCGCTCTCCGCCACGGCCGCCGCAGGAGGGGCGCCGCTGGCCCCTTTGCCCTCTTCGCGCCCGGTCTTCCTCTCCCCGGCCACGCTGCTGATCGTTCCAGCCTCCCTGGAGGCGCACTGGGCGGACCAGGTGATCAGGCACGTGGACCCGGGCAGGATGCGGATGGTCGTGCTGTCGGACGTCGTCCGGAACTCATCGTCGAGCTTGGGTTTTTCTTCTTCTTCTTCTTCTTCGTCGACCTCGACCTCGACTGGCGTCGGCGTCGGCGGAGGAGCTTTTTCCTCTTCCTCCAAGAAACCCAAACACCAACTCTCCGCCGCCGAGCTCGCCTGGAACCACGACCTCGTCATCACCACCTTCTCCCGCCTCTCGACAGAGTGGGGCCGGCGCCGCTCCCCCGACCCTGCCCGCAGCTGCCCTCTGCTGTGCGTCCACTGGCTCCGGGTCGTCGTCGACGAGGGGCACCTCCTCTCGGCCTCTTCCATTTCCTCCTCTTCTTCTTCAAACCCCTCTTCCTCCGGGAGCTACGGCGGCGCCATCACGTCCAAGATGCAGATGGCGTGCGCCCTGAAGGCCGAGAGGCGGTGGGTGCTGACTGGCACGCCGGCGCCCGGCAGGGCCGGGAGCGGCGGCGGGAGCGGAAGCGGAAACGGAGGAGGAGAAAAAAACACCAACACCAACTCTCTCGCCTTCTCCCACTCCGCCTCCCCGCACCTCCACCTCCGCCCCGGCTACTCCGGCGCCTCTGCGCTAGCCCCTCTGCTGGCATTTTTGAAACACAACCCCTATGAGCTGAGGAGGAGGCTGGACGCCGGGATCATCAAGCCTTTCGAGAGCGGCTCCCGCTGGGGCGCAGAGGCGCTGCGCCGACTGCTGCTCGACGTCTCGATCCGAGCAGCCAAGGCAGACCTCTCCGTCATCCCCCGCCTGGTCAGGCTGGTCACCCCGGTCCGCTTCCGACGGTCGCACGCTCTTTCCTATAATGCCCTGGTGGAAGCAGTGGAGCGAGCTCTTTTACTTGCGGACTGGGGGGACCCTGACCACCGGGAGTCTCTGCTGTCCAAGCGCAATGCGCCCTGGGCCAGGGAGGTGGCCGCGAACCTGAGGGCGGCCGCCTGCGTGGCGGGGGCGCTGTCGCTGCACCCGAAGCTGGCAGACGTGCAGGAGACTTTGCAACTTTTAGCCGAGAGGCATGGCTTGGAAGCGCCGGCGGAGGATTTGGCCTCGGGCCCACCCTGGCTCTCTGCTGGTCACCCCTTGAGGAGGGTCGAGGCAGCGCTGCTGCTGCGTGGCGGCGGGGCGAAGCCCGCAGCGGGCCAGGAGTGGCGGGGGCTGAATCCGAAAGGGAAGACCTTGGATTCGGGTTCGAGTCCTTCGACCTCAACCTCAACTCCTCGTCCCCCTCGCTTCCGCCGCGGGGAGACGGCGTGCGACCGCTGCTCGCTCCCCTGCCGCCTCCCCCTGGTGACGCCCTGCGCCTGCCTGCTGTGCGTGGAATGCGCCGCCCCTTCCCGGGAACGCTGCGCCTGCTGCAACGCCGAATTCGAGATGCAGGGCGTCGGAGACCCTGCGCGGGCTTTGACGAATCCAAACCCGAAATGGGAAGTGCCGATCGAGGTCGTGGAGTGGCAGCCGAGTTACACGCAGGCCGGCGCTCTTGGTGCTTCTGGAGGCCACTGGAGTCCCGCTTGGGCCACGACGAAATCCAGCAAGGTGGCGCACCTGGTGTCGAGGCTGGTCGAGTACGGGATCGCGCCTCCCCCTCCTGCTTCGGACTCGAAGGGCAAGGGAGGAGGAGGAGAGAACAGGGGCGGGTTGAGGGTCGGCGGCGGCGGAAGCGGCGACAACGGAACCGAAACCGAAAGGCTCCAAACCTTCGCCTCTGCCTGGGTCCCGCGAGCCAAGGCCATCGTCTTCTCCCAGCACTGGCCCCACATCCTCCTCGTTGGTCGCGCCTTGGACCAGGCGAAGGTCCACAGCGTTACCTTACAAGGGAGGTTATCTCCAGCTTTGCGAGCCGCGGCGGTCGACGAGTTCAGGCACGACGACTCATGCGGGGTCTTAGTCATGGACACCTCCGGCGCCGTGGGCCTCGACCTCTCGTTCGCGCGCTTCGTCTTCGTGATGGACCCGATTGCCGACGGTGCCTTGGAGGCGCAGGTGGTGGCGCGGGCGCACCGGATGGGCGCGAGGAGCGAGGTGGTGGTCGAGACGCTGGTGATGGAAGGGACGGCGGAGGAAGAAGTGATGAGGGCAGTTGCAGGCCAACAGAAAACAGCTGCAGGAAATGGCCCTGCTTGTTATCCTTCTTCTTCTACTGCTTCTGCTAATGCTGGTCGAGGGAAGAAGCGCAGGGCCGCGGATGGAGAAGAGGGAGGGAACGAACAAGAGGAGGAAGGCGACGACGTCAGCGCCGCTGCCAGGCTTCGCGCGCGCGTGCTGCTGTCGGTGAGGCGCGTGCCCGTGCCCGAGGCGGAGGGAAGCGACGGCGAGGATGAGTTTGAGGACGACAACGAGGCCTACGACCGCGGAGTGGCTGCGGCGGCGGCGGCGGATCTGCCGAGGAGCCCCTCTGCCGCTGCTCCTCCTTCTGCCGCCGCTCCGACGCCCGGCGGCGGCTGGAGGAGCGCAGGCAGCGCCGCCGCCGCCGCCGAGGCCGCTGCCGCCGCTGCCAACGCCGTGGCCGCGGCCTCCAGAGCCGTGGTTTCAGCCGTCGCGTCGCTGACTGTCCGTTCTGCTGCGAATGCGAACGCGAACGCGAACGCGAACGCGGGCTCGGCTGCTGCTGCTGCTGCTGCTCCCGCTGCCGCGCGCCGCGTCCGCTTTGCTGGCGAGGAGGAGGAGGACGAGGAGCAGCGGCAGCAGCAGCAGCAGCCTGCTCCTTCTCTTCCTCCCCCTTCCCAGAGGCAGCGCACGGTGCACTTCGCAGACTGATTTAGCCTCTGAACTGTGACCTGATTGTACTTTGTAAATGGAGAGCGCGCGCAGGAAATGACCCTTTGCTCTATCTTTTGATGATGAAAAAAAAGAAAACGAAGGAAGAGAAGCAAGTTCAAGCACAAATTCAAACACTCAGCGGCGACAGGCCGGAAATTCTCTTTTCTTCCCTCTCTCCCTTCCTTCGAAATGGCGTCGCCCTGCTGCGCCAGCCCGGAGTCCCGCACGGCCGTCCTCGCCGCGCGCCTGTCCGACGAGCGCGAGAGGGGCGAGGTCGTGGAAGAGGTCAAGGTAAAAAAAATGAGAGAGAGAGAAAGAGGAAGAGATGGAATCGAGAGAATTCGACGTCGACGATTCACCCTTCTCACCCTCTTTTTTCCCCTCTTTCTCCTCTCCTGTGATTGGGGGTTTTAAATAATCACAGGGCCTGCTCCAGAGCAACGGCGACGACTTCAGCGAGGCCGTCATCCACCTGCGAGCGCTCGCGTCTTGTGTCTCTGACTGCGAGAGCGCGGTGAGTCTTTTGAATTGGAGATGATGTTTTTTTTCAGTTTCGCCCAGCCCCATCGACCTCCTGGACAACGACGACGACGACGACGCTCACTTTCCTCTCCTCCAAAACCAACAACAACAACAACAACAACAGGTCGCCACCGCGGCCCTCGAGGCCGTCACCGAGGTCGCCTCCTCCGTCAGGAGCATCAGCTGTAGCGACGAGATCGAAATCGAAACAGCAGGGGGAGAAGAGAGTGACACTCTCAGCGCCTCTGCCGCGACGCTCGTCCCCTCGGCGCGCTTCGCCCGCCTCCTGCTGCTGCTCGACCTGGCTTCTCCCGCCGCGGCCTCGGTCCGCGGCGACGCCCGGCCTGGCGTGGCGGCGGCTGCTGCGAGGACGGAGCGAGCCCTGCAGCTGCTCTTCACCAATGGCGATGGCGACGGCGGGAACGGCGAGAGGAGGCTCTATTACGAGTCCGAGGACGGGGAGGACGAAGAGGAAGAAGGGGTCGAAGGAAGGAGAAGTCGCCGCCCTTCTGCCGCTCCTCCCACCTCGACTTCCTCCGCTTCTCTTCCTCTTCCCCCGCCGCTACCCGTGCCGAGGGCGGTGGAGTGCCCCACTGTCTCCGTGCTCCGCTCCCGTCTGAACGCGGCAGCGGCGGCGCTGCATTCTTCCTCTTCCTCGTCTTCTTCCTCTTCTTCTTCGACTTGGGAGCAGAAGGCAGAGGCCTTGGTCCAACTGACCGCGCTCTCCCGCGGCGTCGCCCGAAGGGCAAGGAAAGGAGCAGAGAACGAGCAGCAGTTCACAGAGGCCCTCTCCGAGGCCGCGACGGGCCCCGGCTCTGCGCTGGCAGCGGGCGTCACCGCCGCGGTCCTCGACCTGCGCTCGGCGCTCGCTCGCAGGGCCTGCGGCACCGCTGCCGCCGTCGTCGTCGCGTGTTCTTCCTCTTCTTCGACCTCTTCGTCTCCGCCTCTCCTGGCCCGGGGGCCCGCGCTGGCTTTCTCTCCGGCCCTGCTGAGAGCCGCGGGGGCCCCCGGGGGAGGCGGTGGCGTCGCGGCGGACGCGGCGCGAGCCCTGGCCGCCGTCGTCGCCGCGTCGAGGTCGAGGAGGGTTTTGGAGAGCGTCCTCTTCGGCAGCGATGGCGGCAAAACGCAACTCTCTCCTCCTCTCGCGCACCTTTCCGCCCCGGCCGCGAAGGTCGCAGCCCTGTCCGCCGCGAGGGCCGCCGTCGAGCGCTGGGCCACGAGGGAGGTCGCCGCCCGCGCCGCAGCCGCGCTCGTCGCCGCCGCGGCCGCGGCGGGCGCCTCGGACGCTGACGCCCGAGTCCGCTCCTCCGGCAGGGCGCTCTTCGCCGCGCTCGCCGCAGCGGACTCGGCGGCTGCGGCGGAGCAGCTCGAAGGGATCGGGGACCTGTCGACCAGGGAGCGGCTGCTGCCAGGGTGGATGGACTCGGCGGCGAGAGGAGGAGGAGGGAGCTCGACGGTGGCGAGAGCAGGAAGCTCGACGGCGGCTTCAGGGGGCTTCTCCGGGAGGAGGACCCCCGTGGCGACCGCTCTGACGGCCTCTGCCAGGCAGCGGAGGGCCGCGGTGCTGGTTCGAGTGCAAGCGTCGTCGCAGCGAGGGGCGAGGAGGACGGTTTTCCCTCCGAGCTCGACCTCGACCTCGACGACAGCAGCGACGGCAACGGCGACTGCGACAACGACGGCAGCCGGAGGAGGAGGAGGAGGCGCCTGCGGCGCTCGCAGGGTCCCGGTGACTCCTGGAAGGGCCCCTTACCCTTCTTCAAATGCTGCTGCTGCTGCTACTGCTGCTGCTGCTGCTGCTGCTGCTTTGGCGCTCCAGAGGACCCCGGCCCGCCGCGTCGCCGTCCTTTCGACTGCCCCCGCGGCGGCCGAAACGCCGAAAGCAGCAGCGGCAGCAACAGCAACACCAGCGGCGGCACCAGCAACAGCAACAAAAATGACGACGCAACGCCAGACGCCGACGCCCCCTTGCTCCTCCGCGGCAGAGCGCCGCCTCGCCGTGGCCGCCAGGGCCGCCTCGAGCGACGACTGGCGCTCCCGGGAGGCGGCTTTGGACGGCCTCGCCGACTCGCTGCGCTTCTCCAGGAGGAACCAGAGCCCTTCTGCTTCCTCTTGTCGCCGCCGGCGCTTGTCTCCTCCTGTTGCTTTGGCTGCTGCTCCTTCTTCTCCTCCGCTCTTCCCCCCGCCTCCTCTCGCCGCGGCCCCGAGGCTTGTCGCCCTGGCCGTGGCGGGCTCCGCGGACGCCAACCTCAGGGTCTGCAGGGCGGGTTTGCGGCTGGCGGGGGCCATCTCCTCCTGCCTGACGGCGGAAGCTCTTCTGCTCCCCTCTTCGGTTTCTTCGTCTTCGGTTTCGTCGTCGTCGCTTCCTTCGTCGTCTTCGAACGCCGGAAGACCCAACAGCAGTGGAAGCAACAGCAACAGCTCCGCCCAGACCCTCGCCGGCGCGCTGGCGACCTCGCTGCTCTCCCGCGCTGCCGACGGCAACTCGGCCGCGCGCTCCGAGGCCGCCGCGGCGCTCTCGGCGCTCGCCGGCAGCGGACTCCCCGCGGCTGCGCTGCTGGTTGCGGCGACGGCCGCCGCGGGGAGCAGCTCCACGGCCGCGAGGAGGAACCCCAGGGCGAGGGCCGCGGCGTTCGAGTTCATCGCCTCCGTCGCCGAGGAAGGGAGGCTGGCAGGGATCATCGTCGGAGAAGGAGAAGGAGGAGAGGGAAGGGGAGTCGGAGGCGAAGGAGGAGGCGGAGGAGCAGGTGGCGGCGGCAACGGCGCGGCGGCGCTTCGGGCGGCGGTGGCGACCGCGGCAAACGCCGCCGCTTCTTCTTCTTCTGTGCCCTCTTCCGCTCGCTACTCCGAGGAGGGAGGCGGAGACCTCCTCTCCACCCCAAACTCCTCCTCTTCTTCTTCCCCGTTCTCACTCACCTCGGCAGCCTCCGTCTGCTCGTCCGCCAGGAGGTGCCTCGCAACTCTCGTCCGGTGCGTCCCCGGCTCCAGAGAGGCTCTCTCTGCTTACTTCGAGAGGGAATGCGCCCCCGCTGAGAGGGCGGCGCTGCTGCCCCTGGCCCTGTCGCTGCTGAGCTCCTATGAAGAAAAAGAAGAAGGCGAAGGCGCGGCGGCGGCGCGGCTCTTGGGGGAGATGAGATTGAGCGAAGAAGAAGAAGAACGAAAGCAGCCAACGCGCGAGGAGCAGCAGCGTCAGCAACCCAGCGAGGTCCAACTCGCCCTCCAGCGCCTCCGAGAGGCCACGGGGAGAGGAGCAGCAGCAAGCGGAGACAGCAGCAGCGTTCGCTCCCCGGCTCCTCACCTCCTCGCTCCATGCCTCCGCGAGATCGAAGCGCTCGCCGCCGCGAATGGTCCCTCTTCTATTTCTTCGCCGTCATCGCCATCTTCTGTCTCCTGGGACCGCCCCTCGGTCCTCGAGGCCCTCGCCGCGTCGGCCAGCGCCCTGCTCTCCGCGCAGGACCCCAGGGCGAGGGAGGCGGCGGCGAGGGTCGTCGGGGCGTTCGCGGCGACGCGCCCCGAAGTTTTGCTCCTGCCTTCCTCTTCTTCGGTCCCTCCTTCTTCTTCACCGGAGCAGAAGCTGCTCCTCGAGGCCCTGGTTCCGCGCCTGGCAGTCGCCGCCGGCCTCGACGACGACGCTCGCGTGCGTTTCGCGGCCTGGGAGGCCCTCGAGGGGGCCTGCTGCTCTTCCCAAGGCTCCTCCTATTCCTTCGAGCCCGTCGCGAGGGCGCTGTCGTCGGCGCTGCGCTTTGTCTCGAGCGAGGGCGAAATCATCGGAGGAGGAGGAGGAGGAATCGAAGTCGAAACCGGCGAGGAGGAAGAGGACCAAGGGGACGCCTCCGCGGCGATCGTCGCCGTGCTCCGCGCCTCCGAGGCCGCCGTGCTCCGCGCCAGCGACTTCGAGAGCGGCTCGCTGTTCCCCGTGGCCGTCACGACGGGCCTCTTTGCCGGCGCCGCGAAAGAAGCGTCGACCGCAAAGGACGCCGGGGTGAGGCTGACGGCTGTCAAACTTCTGGCAGCCCTGTGGGGTCGGGGCGGGGCGGCAAGGGGCGAGATCGAGGCGGGGCTGCCGAGGGCGACGGGGGAACTGGTGAGGCTGTACGCTTCGAGGAAGGGGTGAGGAGGAGGAGAGGAAATGGGAAAAAACTGTAAAAAAAAACGTACTACGAAAATTGAAAAAACTCTCTCTTTTCTCTTTTTTTTGTTTTCACACACTTGCGCGCCTCTTTCTCTCTCTCTCCCATTCTCCAATACTAGCACCTCCCCCCTGCTATTATTTGTCTCTCACGAAGGAGAAACTCGCTTGCGTGTCCTAGGAAATCTATAAATAAAGAGAAAAAAAACACCTCTAAAAATACGAAATCACTCGCGGGGGCTCGCGGCCGCCGCAGCCGGAGCGCGAGGCACGCCCAGCTCCAGCAGCTTGGCGAACGCCTTGGCAAAGTCCTGGAAGAACAGTTCCTCGTCGTTGGCGTAGGCGTGGACGTGCTTGCGGAAGGAGCGGTCCCAGATCAGAGCCTGAGTTTTTTTTCGAGTTTTTTTGTCGTTGAAAGTTTTCGTTTTTTTTCATCGTCGTCGTGAGTCAAGGTTTCGAGGTCGCGTTTCTCTTCCTCTTTCTCCTTCTCTTCCTCTAAAAATACTCACCATGTCCGTCGGGAGCATCATCAGGTCGTCACCGCTGGCCGAGTTGGTGTATTGAAGCGGGCCGTCCCACTTGCGCTTGGTCCACTGTTTTTTTGTTGTTGAAAAAAATGAAGTTTTTTTGAGTTTTTCACTAGCGAGAGGAGCCGATTCACGTATCGACTGAAACAGCGAGAAAGTCCCCCATCGTCTTCCTTGAGAAATGGGAGAGCAGAGAACAGCAAGGAAACACGGAAAAAAGGAAACAGAAAAATGAGAGAAACAGAAAGCAGAAACAAACCTTGGTGTTCACGAGCTCGTTGAAGTAGAGAGACGAGAACGTCGTGGGAGCCCTGGTCCACGGCCCTTCGAACCCGGACCTGTCGGTGTGGCACCTCCCGAGCGAGTGCGCCCCGCTCAGCGCCACGATCTCCCTGTCGTCGAAGCCCATGCCCGTCCCGAACACGGCGCGGAGGTGCTTGGCGCCCTGCGAGGCGTCCGGGAGGCGCGTGTCCTTGCACGAGGCGCTCCCGTCGGCGAAGTCGGTCCTCCCGGGCAACCACTCGATCTTGGGCCCGCCGAGCTCCTCGACGGCGACGGCGCCGGCGAGGGTGTAGAGGTCGGCGTACGAGATCCAGGGGAACTTTTTTTTGATGGGCTCTAAGAGAGAACGGGCGACGGCAAGTCCCGCGTTGGCGCCGTGCGAAGCCTCCGGGTCGAACCTCATCGCGGCGCCGTTGCTCCCACCTTTCCCGGTCTTGGCGTCGTAAGTGCCGGCGCAGTGCCAGGCCAGACGGACCAGCACGGGGCCGTAGGAGCCGTCGTCGTACCCGTCCTCGGCGTCGAGGACGCCGGCGATGGCTTTTTTGACGGCCTCGTAGTCGTTTGGCTTGGAGGAGGAGACCGAGGGGACGCCGCCGATGAAGTCGTCGAGGAGGCCGTTCTCCTTGGCGTACCAGAGGCCGGCGCCACCGGCGACGAGGAAGAGGGGCCAGGCCTGGGGTGGAGGGGGGAGGTTTGGGGATGGGTGGCGAAGCGAGTGTTCGTCGGGCGGGGGTTGAGAAAGAAAGGAAGGTCGAGAGCGGGGGTCGACGAGTTGGGGCAATCATCATCATCATCGATCGCCGTCTGACGTCGGATGAAGGAAAGAGGCGTCGCGTTGGAGCTCGTTCCGAGCTTTGTATTCAGATGATAACCGTCGTAATTGTCGCGGCGCGTCACACATCATCCCCTTTGAGCAAGAGCGAGCTCAAAGAGCGCCAACGAGGCGGCGAGCGGACGCGGAGAAAGCTGATGCTTCCGTCGCCTTCAGCGACATCGTCGTCGGAGCACTGGAAAAAATCGGACAAACGAAAAACTCCAACTCACCGCCCTCTCGGTGGCGGCGGCCGTGGCTCCCTCACGGGCAAGGGAGCTGATGGCGCGCGTCGCGAGGACGGGCGCCAGGCGGCGGGCCGCGACGCGGAACATGGCGTAGAGGGTTTTGAAGGAAGGAAGGAAGGAAGGAAGGAAGAAGAGAGGAGCAAAGAGAGGTCAGGCGAGTGGAAGAAAAAAATCACTTTTGAAGCGAGAGGGCGGCGAAGAAATCGTCTGCCGATTTTGCAAAGCTTCTGATGCGTCGCTAGCAACAGGCAGCGCCTCCATAATGCTCCCTTCCCTGGCCCTCCGCTCCCGCGAGGGGCTCAAGCGGATACGTGTTTTTCGATCTGCACTAGAGAGGCAAGCGGCGGCGTTCAGCAGCGGCGACAGCAAGGGCCAAAGCGGTGGCGACTCACCGAGCCTCGACGTCGGGTGAGATTTCTTCTTCGCTCCATTTTTCTTCCTCTCTTCTTCTCTTCTCTTCTCTTTTCAACCTCCATCCCCCGACACGCTCTCTCACTCTCCTTCCTCTCCTTACCCAAAACCAAACCAAACCAAACCCACCAGGGACCGCCTCACCACCTCGAGAACCTTCACCGAGGGGGACGTCTCGCTGTTCGCGCGCCTGAGCGGCGACGGCAACCCTTCGCACCAGCGGCGACAGAGGCGAAGCGGGTCCTTCTCCGCCTCAACCTCCCCTCCTCCTCCTCCTCCTCCTCCTCCTCCTTCTCCTTCGACTTCTTCCGTCCTCGTCCCGGGGCTCCTCACTGCCTCCTTATTCCCGGGCCTGATCGGCACGGCGATCCCCGGATCGGTCTACCTGTCGCAGTCGCTGCGGTTCAGCGCTCCTCTGAAATCCGGAGAGGAAGTCGAGGCGCGGGTGGAGGTGCTGTCGAAAAAGGTCTTGCCTTTCCGCAGAGTGGCAAGTTCGTCGAGTTCGGGTTCGAGCGCCTCGGGTCTGCTGGAGCTGCTGCAGATGGAACGGAAGAGCGAGCGACGAAGAGGAGGAGGAGGAGAAGGAGGAGGAGACGAAGAAGAGAGCTCGACAACAACGACGAAGAAGAGCGAGAACCCCGAAACACCTCCTCCTCCTCCTCAAACTCTCCCGACCTCTTTCGTGCGAGCGAAGCTGTCGACCAGGGCGTGGAAGAGCGGAAAACTCACTCTCGTTGTTGAGGGCGAGGCCGAGGCGCTGTGGCCAGTGTATTGAAAAGGGATTCAAAAGTGTAATAAAAAAGGAGAAAGAGGAGAAAAAGCTCGAACTTCTGTTTTTCATTTTTTTCTTTTCGCTCGGGCTCGTCAAAGTTTCGATCGATCGAATGCCGGCTTCTTCGGCAGCGGCGCAGGCGCGCGCGGCGCTGGCGGCCCTGCGACGCGTGCTCGCTCAGGCGGGGGGCGATCCGATCTACCTCGCGTCCTCGGAGCTTCGGACGGCGCTGGCGGCAGCGCCTGGGGGGTGCAGCGGGAGCAGCGGCGCGACGAGATTCGGGTCGTCGATGGCTTCTTCTTCTTCTTCTTCTTCTTCTTCTTCTTCTTCTTCTTCTTCTTCTTCTTCTTCTTCTTCGCCAGCAGCGGCGGCGGCGGCAACAGCGGCGGCGGCGGCAACGCGAGGAGGAGCAAGGGCTTCCTCCTCGTTCGCCTCTCGTTGCTCTTCCTCGTCTTCCTCGCACGCCGGCTTCTCCGGCCGGAGAAACATCTCCGCCTCGGCCTCGACCTTCTCCTCGTCGCTGTTTGATGATGACGAGAGCGAGGAAAGGAAGAGCAACGGGAGTCGAAGTCGAAGAGGTCGAAGAGGTCGAGGTCGAGAAAGCTCTCCGAACAATGCTCTCCTCCTCCGAGGCCTCCTCCCTTTCGAGCTCCGCGGCAGCAGCAGCAGTGCCAGGAACCTCTCTACGTCATCGCGGGCCCTCTCTGCAGACCAGCAGGGGGCGAAAGGGAAGAGGAAGCGAGCCCTCTCGTCTTCCGCCGCCGAGACCTCCTCCACTCCTTCTCCTTCTTCGACCTCTGCTCCTTCTCCTTCTTCAGCAACCTCCACGGAGCCCGAGGCCCCCTCCGACAGGGAGATCCTCCGCGCCCTGACCAACTCGATCCTGTCCCGGGACAACGCCGACCTCCGGTGGCGGATCGCCGCCGCCATGGGCCTGCTCGTGGGCGCGAAACTCCTCTCTGTAGGGGTTCCGTTTTTATTCAAGGCGGCGGTCGACGCTCTGGCCTTCGACCCTACTGGACTCTCCGCCGCCCCGGTCTCTGCGACCTCGGGCTCCTTGCCCCCACCTCTGTCCACCTGGCTGCCCACGTCGCTGCTGCTAGGGTATGGAGCAGCCCGAGCGGGAGCGGCGGCGGCGGGAGAGGCGAGGAACGCAGTCTTCGCGGCGATAACCCAGGCGACGATGCGACGGACCTCTCGTTCGGTGTTCAAACATTTACTAAATCTCGACCTCGGATTCCACCTGGGAAGGCAGCCCGGTGCTCTTTACCGCTCGATCGACAGGGGCTCCCGCGGGATCAATTTCCTGCTGTCCTCGGCGGTCTTTAACGTGGTGCCAACGGCGCTGGAGGTGGCCCTGGTCTCGGCGCTGCTGGCGCACCGCTGCGGCCCAGAGTTCGCCGCGCTCGTCGCAGGCACCGTCGGCTCGTACGCGCTCTTCACTCTCTCGGTCACCTCGTGGCGTACGGGCTTTCGGAGGGAGATGAACGCCGCGGACGCCGCTGCCGGGGCGGCTGCCCTGGACTCGCTGGTGAATTACGAGGCGGTGCGCGCCAACGGCGGGGAAGGCAGCGAATTGAGGAAATACGACGAAGCTCTGAGCCGGTTCGAGGCGTCGGCGCTGAGGACCGCGACGTCGCTCGCGGCCCTGAATTTCGGGCAGGCGGCGATCTTTTCTGCGAGCTTGGCGGGTGCGATGACGCTGGCGGCGAGGGGCGTGGCTGACGGGAGCCTGAGCGTCGGGGACGTCGTCTTAGGTGAGGAAAATGAGGAGAAAGTTTTTTGAAAACTTTTTTTCCTTTCAATTTTTTTCTTCTTCCATTTTTTCTTCTTTGTCCATTTTCGACCTCTTCCCCAACTCCGTTCCCTCCGATTCTTACCCCGTTCCGCTCCCCCCCCCTCTCTCTCCTCGCTCCCATTCTATCCCTAAACACTTCTCCAGTCAACGGCCTCCTCTTCCAGCTGAGTTTACCCTTGAACTTTTTGGGCTCGGCCTACCGCGAGACGAGGCAGGCGCTGGTCGACATGGGCTCTCTCTTCTCCCTGCTGGCGGTCGAGCCCGCCGTGGCAGACTCGCGTGCCGCCTCCAAGCTGCCGAGGCCCCCGAGGGGCCAGGGGCTGGCAGTGGAGCTGAGGGACGTGCGGTTCTCCTACTACAAGGAGGAGGAAGGAGGAGGAGGAGAAAACAGTAGCGATAATTCCTCCTCCTCTTCTTCTTCTCTTTCTTCTCCTTCTTCTTCTCTCCGTCGCCCGATCCTGGACGGCCTCGACCTCTCCATCCCGGCAGGCACCTCGTGTGCCCTCGTAGGCGAGTCCGGGTCGGGGAAGTCCACGGTCCTGCGGCTGCTGGCGCGGTTTTACGACGCGGATTCGGGGACAGTGCTCGTCGGCGGGCGCGACGTCAAGAGCGTCACGGTCGCTTCTTTGAGGCGGTGCGTCGGCGTCGTGCCTCAGGACGTCACGCTGTTCAACGACTCGATCGCGGCCAACATCGCGTACGGGCGCGCGGACTGCGGCGCTGAGGAAGAAGAAGGAGGAGACGGAGGAGGGGAGAGGTTTGCGGAAAAGCTCGAAGACTCGCTTTCGCTGTCGTCGTCATCGTCGTCTTTAAGTTCTTCTCCTCCCCCTCCTTTCGCCACGCAAGAGGAGATCGAGGCCGCGGCCTCCGCGGCCGCCGTCCACGAAGCCATCCTCGCCATGCCCCAGGGCTACTCCACCGTGGTCGGAGAGCGCGGCTTGAAACTGTCGGGGGGAGAAAAGCAGCGCGTCGCCCTCGCCCGCGCCTTCGTGCGCGCGCCGCCGCTGCTGCTGCTCGACGAGCCCACCTCCGCCCTCGACGCCGGGTCCGAGGCCGAGGTGCTGGCGGCCTTGCGAAGGCTCGCCGAGGGGCGCACCGCTGTTTTGGTGGCGCACAGGCTGTCGACGGCGGCTGCCTGTGACCAAGTTGTGGTCCTGGAGAAGGGGAAGGCGGTCGAAAAGGGCACGCACGAGGAGCTGCTGGCGCTCGGTGGGAGCTATGCTTCTCTGTGGGCCAAGGCCAGCGAGGCTGCCGCCGGGGGCAAGATCTCTTCTTCGTCGAGCCCTGCTGCGGCCTCTACGGCCTCTGCGTCCTCAGCGTCTGCTTCTGATGTTATCGCTGTCGACGACGACGGGGAGAGGGCGGCTGCTGCGGCGAGGGCGGCGGCAAAGAAGACGAAGGAGAAAAAGTGAAAAATGGGATTTCAGAAAGTTGCAACGAAAAGGAACGAAAAAACAAAAAAATATATCTTCGTCTCTCTCTCTTTCTCTCCTCTCAATCGATCATTTTCAAGTTCTTCTCAAGTGTACAGTTGGATCAGCTCGTCCGAGACGGCCGCCGGCGTCAGCACGCCCAGGTCGGTGAAGAGCAGCGAGATGAACTCTGGAGTGAGAAAAGTTTTTTTTTTTTTTTCGGGTCGAAAGAGAGAGGTGAGTTTTTTGTTTACGCTTTTCTCTTCTTCTTTTTCCTCCTCAAAGGAAAGAAAAAACTTCAACGACAACTTACTCGGCGGCGTGTAGTCCCGCGACGGGTTGTCGACGCGCACTGCCCTGGGCAGTAAAGGGCCGAAGTCGACGTGCTTGCGCTCCTGTTTTTTTTTTTTTTTTTTTTTTGTGAAAATTTGAAATTTGAGCGTCGAGGTCGAGGTGAGAGCTTCTTCTTCTTGCCCTTCTCGACTCCCTTTCTATCCTTCTCCTTTTTTCTCTTCCTCTCTTTACCTCTGGCAGGCCCTTTTGGCCCAGGGGGTACAGCCTCGAGAACTTGTAGGACTCTGCCGCGACGTAAAAGGGCACGGAAGCGGCCTGGCGAAGGTTCGATTTTTGTTTTTTTGGACGAAGAGAGAGAGAAACGAGTGAGTTTTCATTTTTTTTCCCTCTTTCGAAAAAGAAAAAACTTTTTTCTTTCTTTTTTCTTTACCTTGGCCGCCACGGCGACGCCGTAAGTCCCCAGCTTCGAGACCGCCCCACCGCTCTCGACGACGGCCTCTGCTCCAACCAGAGCGAAATCGACGCTCAGGGCCTCCAGCGACCAAGCCACCGCCGAGTCGATGATCACCGTCACCGGGATCCCGGACTCCGCCAGCGCCTTCGCCATCTTCAGCCCCGCCTCGTCCGGCCTGCCCTCCGTCACCACCACGGAAAACTGCTGCCCCTTCGACGCGGCCCGCCGCAGGAGAGCGAGCACGACCCGCGAGTGCCCATGCGTCAGCAGCGTTGACCCGGGACGGACGAAGCGAGCTCCCAGGTCGGCGATGGTGGCGCGGGCGCGGGTCGAGGTGGCGGCGAAGTGGTTGCCGCGCTGTGGGAGGGGGAGGGGGAGGGAGAAAGAGGTGCGAGTTTTTTTCTTTTTCGCGATGAGTTTGTGAGTTTTTCTTTTTCTCCCGCTCTCTCCGAACTCAAGCAAACAAAAACAAAACCACCCCAAAGATACTCACGTCGACGATCCTCGCCTTGGCAGCGTCGAAGTCCGGCAGCTCCAGCGCGCTCGTCCTGGTCGCAAACCTCAAAAAAAGTTCGCAACCCGCTTTCAGAGAGATCGCCGTCGAGTTGCAGCGCTCCAGCGTCGCCGCCGCTTCCTTCAGCTCGCGCTCGATGCCCATCATCGTGGTGGCGCGGGAGCGCTTGATGACGCCCGTGAGGGCCTGGTGGAAATTGAGAGAAAGTTTTCGGGGTTTGTTTGTGGGGGTGTGAGCGAGAGGAAGAAAGAAAGAGGTCGAGGTCGAGAGTTTGGCCGCCGTTGTCGATCGAAACTCCTCAGCCTCTTCCTCACCTTGATCGCCGCCACTGCCACCGCCATCTCCGGCGCCCTCGCCAGCGACTCGTGAAACTCCTTGACGACCGCGTCCGAGCCCGCCGCGCCCTCATCTGCGAAGGAGGAGGAGCACTTGGCCTCGGCGAATCTGACGCCGCGGGCTGTCATTTTTTCTTTCGATGATTCTTCGTCAGCTTTCGTCGATTTTTCCGTCGTCGCTGTTTGTCAAAAGTGAAGCGAGGGGGGCGTCGCTCGACCCCGACCTCTTTTTTTTCCTTTTTTTTTTTACAGGAGCGCAACGACCGAAATCAAATCAAACGCGAAGCAACAACTCTTCTCTCTTTCGCCGGCGAGGAAATCCGCAAAGGGAAATCAGGGACGGGCTGAAAACGGAGAGAGGTGGGGCTTTGCTGCGAGAGAAAAAGAGAAAGAGAGAGTGCAAAATTTTAGTTCTTTTCGAGTTTTCGGGTTTCTTTTTTTGTGAGTTTGAGTTTTCTTCTCTTTTGTCAAGGAGCAGGCAGAGGTTCCACTGCTCCCCCTGCCAGCGGCTCTCGACGAACAGGAGGAGGAGGAATAACAGCGGCTGCTGCTGGCGCCGGAGCGGGAGCGGGAGCAGGGGAAGCGGCGGCCGAGGGAGCGACGAAAAGAAGCTCCTGCTGCTGCCGCCCTCTTTCGTCTTTGATGACGACGACGACGACGGTGGCCTCTTCTCCTCCTCCTCCTCCTTCCGGCTCCTCCTCCGCGATTCCGTCGTCGTCTTCCGCGGCGCTCTCCGGCTCCACGAGCCTTCCGTTCCCGCCCTTCTTTCCCAATCTCCCGCAGTCGTAGCAGGCAGGGTCGCGCGGGTCCTTGATGACGTCCTGTGTTTTGTTTTTTGTATTCCGAAAGAAGGCGAAGAAGAGGTTGAGATGAAAAAAAAAACGCGTTGTCCCTCTCTCTCTCTCTCTCTCGTCAATCCTCTCTCTCTCTTTCTCCGGCCTCTCTCCTCCGTCGCCCTCTCCCTCTCTCTTTCTCTCTTACTGTCGTGGCCACTGAGCTGGGCTGGTCGACCACGGTGTCCCAGGGCATGGCGTCGAGGAGGCGCCTGGAAGAGGCGGCGAGGCGATGATGATGGCGACGACGAGCTTCAATCGACGACGCGGCGACGACGCTCGATGCTCCCTCCGCGGCCGCTCTGGGAGACGCCTCCGAGCACGCAGCCTCCACCGTCAAGGACATCACGATGAAGACGAGGGCGCTCAAGCCTCGTATCTGCCTCATGGCGCAGGAGAGCGAAAGGAAACGGCGGAAAGGGAGGGACTTTCTTTTTTCTCGGTCGACGATGTCCCTCTCTTTCGCCTTTCCTTTCCTTCCTTCCTTCCTTCCTCTCTCTTCTCTCTCTCTCTCTCTCTCCGTCCGCGCGCGAGGGTAGAGAGACTCGACGAGGTGTCGGCGCAAAGTGTTAGAGCGGCCGAAGCAGGCGCTCTGCACGGGAGGCGCGGGCGGCGCTCTGGAACGAAAGACACGACCTTCAGTTACGTCGTCGGGTCGCAGGGAAAAAAATGAAGCAAAAATTCTCGTTCACTCTTTTTGCTTTTTTTCTTCGCTTCTAGCTTTGTTTCCCCCATCCCTTTCGGCGAGCGTTAGCTGGGAAGGCGAGCGTATTGCTATCTCCTTTCGACCTGTGACGCGTCTTGTGACCGGGCTGTCTGATCTTCTACCAGAGGGAAGCTCATCGCTTTGCTCTCGACGAGTCACCAGGATCCCATCGAAGTCGATTCTTTTTCCAAAAAGGCCCGACGACGACGACGACCCTTTTGCTCGCTCGCTCGACCTTCAATCACATCTTTTTTCCCTCTCTCGTCGGTACGTCTCACGCCTTGTGTTCCTCATCCTTTTATCCCGACGTCGTCTCACTGATCATATCGGATCGCCGGAAGAGGCGGAGGACGGACCCCCCCCCCCCCCCCCCCCCCCC
>Ga0210003_1001197_pt1 | contig 22967 bp, 20 predicted proteins | sample LantaG_FD_182804 | JGI IMG/M metagenome (GOLD analysis project Ga0210003, IMG submission 182804) | Deep subsurface microbial communities from Baltic Sea to uncover new lineages of life (NeLLi) - Landsort_02402 metaG (SPAdes) (version 2) | ecosystem: Environmental > Aquatic > Marine > Oceanic >... | reverse complement strand
AGAGAGAGAGAGAGAGAGAGAGAGAGAGAGAGAGAGAGAGAGAGCGAGAGAGAGCGAGAGAGAGCGACAGCACACACAGAGAGAGTTTTGGTTTCGTTTTTTTTTGGTTGAGGTTGAGAGGTTGAAAAAAAAAAACGAAAAAACGAAAGAAAAAAAAAATCAGTTTCCACACGATTTCTTTATCTCTTTCTTTTTCTCTCGGCCGTTTCGAAAGGCCTCTCTCCTCTTCTGTTTCCCTTTCTCCGTCCTCCTTCTCTCTCTCTCTCTCTCTCTCTCTCTCTCTCTCTCTCTCTCTCTCTCTCTCCCTCGACGACAATGGCCGACGACCCTTGCTCCGCCACCCCGCACGAGCAGACGCTGTACGTCTGCCGCGACGGCGTCAAGGTCTTCTCCATCCCGGCGACCCGGTCGAGCGACGGCCGGGTGCTCTCGGCCGAGTGGCGCGTCGACGCGTGCTGCTTCACGGGGAGGCTGAGGCTGCTGGCGCGAGGGGACCACGCGGAGATCAGGCTCGAGGACGCAAACAGGTGAGGGAGGGATGGGGAGAAGATGGAGAAGGAGAAAGAGAGAGCGATGGAAGAGATGAAAGAAGAGATGGAAGAAGATGGAAAGAGCAAGAGCGAGTGAGGTGCGCCTTTTTCCTTCTTTTCCCTCCCTTTCCTCCTTCTCACACCCCACCCCTTTTCCCCCCACCTCCACCACCACCGCAGCGGCGACCTCTTCGCGGTCGCCCCGATCCCGGCGGGCGTCGACCGCTCCGTGGTCGTCCAGCCCGTCTCCGACTCGTCCCGCAACTTCGTCCTCCGCCTCGCCGACGCCGCGACGGGCAGGCACGCCTTTGTCGGCCTGGGCTTCACGGAGAGGCCAGAGGCCTTCGACTTCAACGTCGCGCTGGGCGACCACGACAAGCACGTGCGGCGGGCGAGGGAGATCGAGGAGGCGAAGAGGAAGAGGCAAGATGGGGGCTTGGAGGGCGCAGCGGCGGCCTCTGCTTCTGCTGCTGTTCCACCTTCGACCTCCTCGAGGCAAGCAGCAGCTCTGCCCGACGACTCCTCGGACTCGGTTCGCTCCGCCGTCTCCGCTCTCTACGGCGCTTCTGCGGGAAGGGACCTGTCCCTGAAGGAGGGCGAGACGATCAAGGTGGCGGTGGTCAAAAGCGGAGCGGGGACGGCGGCGGGAGAGGGAGGAGGAGGAGGAGGAGCAGCGGGAGCAGCTCCGGGCGGCGGCGGTGGCTTTTTGGCGCGGCAGCAGACAGCAGTGGCGGCCGCGGCGGCGGCTTCCGGCGGAGGAGGAGGCCTCTTCAGCTTGCCCCCGCCTCCAGGAACAGGAGGGCTTGCGCCGCCGCCGCCTCCTCCACGAGCTGCTGCTGCGAGCGGCGGCGACCCCTTCGCGGCGAACGGGATCGCGCCTTCTGCTCCGGCCCCGGCCGCTGCCGCCAAAGAAGAAGGAGGAGAAGACCAGGGCTGGGCGACCTTTGACTGATCCTTTCTTCTTCTCCTCCTTCTTCTTCTTTCTCGATTTGTTTTCGTCGTCGTTGTTGTTGTTGTTGTTGTTCGCGCTGTTGCAACATTATGCCAAAATTGAAAAAATAGAAAAAAGAAATGAATGAAACGAAAAAAAAAAAAAAAAAAAAAGTTTTTTCTTCTTCGTCGCTTTCTGAAAAAAAAAAAAAAACCTCCTCTTCTCTCTTCTCCTCCTCCTTCCTCTCTTCACCCCTCCTTCAGCAGCACCCTCCTCCGGTACTCCCCGAGCGCCCACACGGGGAAGATGTTGCGGTAGTTGGTGTAGCTAATCATGCAGCTGCGGTTGAACACGCCGCTGATGCGTTCTTGGGGCCAGTCGCCGTCGGGGAGCTGCGCGCGGAGCAGGGCCGCCGCGCCGGCGCGGACCGCCGCGAGCCCGCTCGGTCCTTCTTTTTTGCTCCCGTTTCCGTTTTCTTCGCCGCCGCTCTTTTTCCCGTCGTCGAACTCGGCCCACCCGGCCCTCAGCAGCGCCAGCAGCGCCCACGCGGTGTTTACCACCTGCGTCTCCGCGTTCGAGTAAACCTTATCCATCGAAGAGAGGTAGCTCTCGCCCCATCCTCCGTCGGCGTTCTGCTTCGAGACCAGGAACTCGCAGGCCTTACGTAAGGCGGGGCAGGTCGAGGCCGTCTCTCCCAAAGCAGAAAGGGCCTCGCAGCCGAACCAGGCGCCGTAGGTGAAGCAGACTCCCCAGGAGCCGTACCAGGAACCGTCTCCCCTCTGCTCCCCCAAAATGTATTTTTTACCTCGGGCGAGCGCTTTCGAGATTTCGGCGACGCGAGGGTGACTGGGAAAAGCTTCCACAAAAGAACATAGCGCCGTCACGCAGGCAGAGGAGCACTCCACATAGGAGTAGTCGATGACGATGTCGCCGAAGGTCTCGGAAGGGTTGATGAGCTCCAGCAGAGGGGAAGAGCGCCTGTTCTCGTAGGTAGCCCACCCCCCTTCGGGATTTTGATAACTCAAGATAACGTTGACGCAGTCCGACAGCCGTTCGTCCGAGATCAGCTCTCCACCGCAGGCCGCCCCGAGCTTCCTGGCAGCCAAGGTCGCCTTGAGCCCCTCGGCGGAGCAGTCGGAGATGGGCCAGCCGTGGTCTCGAGTGGAGAACGGCCAGGCGCCTTTGCTGATGTGGCGGTACCATTTCTCCAGGGGGCCGCGGTTGTTCTCTCGCACTTGAGAAGCGTCGACGTAGTCCATCGCCCGGCGGATGGTCTTGCCAAAGCCGGGAAGCTTCCACGAGCTCGCCAGGTCGGGGCCGCAGGCTGCGAGGGCCTGGACGGCGAAGGCGGTGTCCCAGAGCTGGGAGCCGTTGTAGCCCTGCATCTTGAGGCCGTCTAAGATAAATTGGAGAGTTAAAAAAGAAAAGAATAAGGAGAGGTCGAGGTTGAGTTTTTTTGAGGTTTTTTGTTTTTCCGTTCTCTCTCTAGAAGAAAAAACTCTCAAAAACTTTCTCCCACTACTACTCACCCTCCGCCACCCACAGGTAGTCCTGCAGCCTCGGCACGTGCCTCCTGAACCCTTCCGAGTCGGGTCCATCGTGGAAATACCGCACGAGCATGTTGACGACTTTGTTGACCGGCCCGATGCAGATGTGTCGAGTCTGTTCATCTTCATAAGCGACGTGCTCGGCGACTTTGTTCAAAGAGATCTTCCTCAGTTTCGTGCCCACGACGAGAGGCTCGATGCGGCTCATGCACCACCAGAGGAGGTCCTGGACCTGTTTTGTGTTGATTGGAGCAGGGGGAAAGGGAAAAAAGAGGTGAGTTTTATCGGGTGGAAAAAGGAAGAAGATGAAATAAAACCCGAGTTTGAAAAAAACACCTCATCTCCCTTCTCCGTTTCCCTCCCTTCCCACTTCTTCCTTCTTCCTCCTTACCTTTGGATGCGGATAGTAAACATCCTCCTCGGCGCACTTGTTCCTCGCAGCGTCCCAGTCCACCGCATCGAAGCCCCCTTCCTCAGTGAAAAGCTCCCCCTTCAGCTCTGCGAGAAGAGGCGAGCTCAAATCTCCGTGCGCCCTGGCCCCAAAGAGATAGCTCATCGGCAGGTAAACCATCCTGCAGTGGCACCAGTACCTGCCCGGGTGGATCCACCCTATGCCCGTCCACTTCGAGTGAGGGAGGAGCCAGGCTTCGGGCGGCATCGGGTTGACGCCCGACCAAGAGTAGCAGCCGAGCACAGCGAGCCAGAACTTGCCCCAGCTGGCGACGAAAGTCGCGCCGCCCCTGTCCCTGATCCATTTCCGGGCTTTCTCGCACCGCTCGTCGTCTGCTTTCAGGCCCAAGATGCGCATACTGACGTAGTTGAGCACTGTGCAGAACATCGTCGAGTGGCCCTCGATGTGGAGCCCGAAGCCTCCGTCCCCGGGGTTCTGATGCAAACTCAAGTAACGGAGCGCTTCCGTGGTGTGGGCCTTTGTCGGGAAGACCTCTCCCAGCACGCCCGTGACATGGCAGGCGATCAGCATCCCTGGCAGCAGGAACATGGGCCCCCCGTAGTCTCCCGCCCAGTGGCCGTCCGACTGCTGCAGGCGGGAGAAGTAGGAGGCCCCGGCCCTCAAGGAGCAGCTGACGTCGTTTTCCTCGGAAGGGTCTCGGCGGCTCGCGGCCATCGCTGCCGCCTCTGGCGTCTTGAGCAGCGGCGTTTCTCCGCGTTCCTTCTCGGCCGCGTGCAAGGCTTGCTGCCTGAGGAGTTCGTCGGAGGAGTGCTTCTGGGTGGAGGCGGAGGCGGCGAAGCGCGCGCGCGTGGCCTCGATCTGGGCCTGGTGTTCGGCATCGCTGCTCGATGGTGATGACTCGTCGAAGCGCCAGGTCTGCCTCCCGACGAAGTCGTTGAGCGTCTCGACGGGTCCCGGGGTGGGCGAGGCGGTGTCGAAGCGCCACATGGGTGTGTGTCTGGGTGGAGGAGGAGTGGAGCGGAGGAGGGAAGAAGAGAGAGAAGAAGAGGAGCGAGAACAAAGAGAGCAAAAACACGCTCGATTGCCTCGATTGATTTTTGATTCTTCTTTCGCCGTTGTCAGTGACTCACTTTTTCAAAAATCAAAGAAAAAAAAAGTTTTCCGGTCGACCCGACCTCGCAGCCCGCCGCCGCCGGCGCGTGCCCTCTCTCCTCCTCCCCGCCCTCGCCCGAGAGCTCCATCGTCTCCGTGATGATCGAGGGAGACGGAGGGAGCGACAGCAACAACGAGGCGGCGAAGAGCAAGAAGAAGAGGAGGAGGAACTTTTCCTTCTTCCCTCGCCGCCAGGCGGCCGTCGCCGAAGCGGCGGCGGTTGCGGCGGCGACGGGAGCGGCCGAGGCCGAAGCCGCGGCCGAAGCCTCGGCGCTGTCTATCTCGCCTTCGCCTTCGCCTTCTTCTTGCTCTTCTCCCCGTGAAGACGAAGACGACGGTGACAGCGACGTCCGCGAGATCCAGCGCATCGCGGCGCATCACTCCTCTTCTCTCTCTTCTGTTTCCCCACTTCAACCGCCGCCGCCGCCTCCTTCTTCCTCGCTGCTCCTCCGCCTCGCCTCTTCGGCCACCGCCATCGCCGAGGAGCGAGCAACGCTCCGCTCTCTGGTCGAGATGCAGGCCGCGAAGCTCCGCGAGGCGCACAGGGAGCTGGACCGCCGCGCGGCGGCGGACGCTTCGAAAGCGAAAACGAAGAAAAGCAACGACGACGGAAACAAAAACGCCACCGACGGCGACGCCGAAAACGCCTCCCTGCGCCTCAAGCAGCTCTCCAACGCGCTCTCGACGACGACCAAGCAGCTGAAGATCACCTCCACGGCGCTCTCTTCCATCCAACTGCAGCGCGGCGAGGCCCTGCGGCGCGAGGGAGAGGCCCGGAAGGAGGCCTCGGCGGCGACGAGAGCTGGGAAAGAGGCCGAGGCCAAGGCTCGCCGCGCCGAGGCGGCACTGCGATCGGCCGCCTCCGCCGTCGTCGCCACGCGCGCCGAGGCCGCCGAGGCCAGGCGCCTGCAGGGCGAGTCCCTGGCGCTCGCCAGGGCCGAGGCGGCGTCCGCGGCGGCGGACGCGTCGGCGGCCGCCGTGTGCGCCTCGGGCGAGCTCAGGGTCGCGCTCGCGGAGGAGAGGGGCAGGGCCGCGATCGCCGCCGAGGAGGCCAGGGGCCGCGAGCGCCAGCTGGGGGCGGAGGTGAGGGGACTGAGGAAGGAGGTCGCGGCCCTCGAGGAGGTGAGAAGGTGCGAGCGCGAGCTGAGGGAGGCGGAGAAGGCGAAGGAAGAGATGGAGAAGGAAGAAAAGGAGAAGGAAGAGAAAGAGGGAGAGACCAAAGAGGAAGAAGAGCAAGAGCAAGAGCAAAAGCCGCGCTTCCTGCGCGTCGCCGTTGGGGCGGCGGCCTTTGTCTTGGCCGTGGCTCTCTCTGGCGGGCGGAAGGAGGAGGACGAGGACAAGGGCGTCGTGCGCTGCCGCCGCTGCGGGCGCTGCTGAAGGAAGCGGAAGAGGAGGTGAAGGAGGTCGAGTTTGAATTTCAATGATTTTTCACTTTCAAAAAAAAAAACTTTCGGTGTCAAATAAAAAAAACCTGCCTTTGCCTTGCTCTTTTGATTTCTTTCCCAATCTAGATGAGGCTCTTTCTACAGTAGCGAAACGGCTCGCAGGCAGCATTCTCGAGCTCTCGGAGAAGGCCAGCGAACAGGACAGCGAACGAGACACGAATTTGATTATTCGTTCTACGTTTTCATCGTCGCTAGCCAATCAATCAATCGAACCAAGCCAAAAAACCAAATGGACACTTCCCTGCCCCGCACGCTCGCGCACGGCCTCCGCGGTCGCCAGCTCGGGGGCACTGGCCTCCGGGAAGCGTGCCTCAGGGACAGGTAAGGAGAGAGAGAGAGAGATTCAGAGCCAAGGAAAGGAAAATTTGAATTCGAATTTGGACAACCTCGACCTCCAAAAAAAAAACTCTCTCTTTCTCAGCCTCTGGCGCCTCGCCCTCGCCTCGACGACCGACGTCCAGTTCCCGGCGCGGAGCGCCTGCAACTGGCTCGAGCTCGACCGCAACGAGCAGCGCTACCTGCTCGCGGCCAGCGGCGACGGGAGCGTGTCGGCGTTCGACGTCGGCGGAGGCGGAGGAGGAAATGGAGGTGGAGGTGAAGCGAGAGCGACGACCTCTGTCGTTCCGCCGCTCTTCGTCCTCGGCGGCGGCGGCAGCGGGAGGAGCTCTTCTTCCTCTTCCTCTTCTTCGACCTCCCTCGCCCACCGCTTCGCGGCCACCTGCGTCACGTGGTACCCCGTCGACTCGGGCGCCTTCGTCAGCGGCGGGGCGGACGGGGAGGTGAAGGTCTGGGACGCCAACGCCGAGGTGGCGGTGGCGTCGTTCTCGCTCTCGGGCGGCGGCGGCGTCGCCGTCGCAGGTTCTTCGTTTTCTTCTTCCTCAAACCCTCCTTCCTCCTCTTCCAACGACCTCCCGCGGGTGATGACGGTCGCGATGTCCCCCGCCAGTGGCGCCTCCTCGCACGCTCTGATCGCCGTCGGGGTGGCGGCGGGGGGAGGGGCTGGGGCTATCTCGTCGGCGCCAGCCGGAGGAGGGGGCTCGGCGCTAAGGCTCGCCGACGCGCGAGCGGGCGCGCTCACGCACTCGCTCGGCGCCACCTCGGGTTTTTCTTCTTCAAATTCTTCAAACTCCGCCGCCGCCGTCTGGTGCGCCGCCTGGTCTCTGACGGATCCCAACCAGCTGCTGAGCGGCTCCGCCGACGGCACCTGCCGGGCCTGGGACGTGCGCAGGGCCGACGCCTGCGTGGCGGAGCTGGACCTCGACGACACGAGGGACGCGCGGAGGGAGGGGAGGCAGCAGCAGCAGCAGCAGCAGAGGTTGAGAAAGGCGAGCGAAGAAGAAAACGCGGCGACGACGGGAGCGACGACGACGATGGCAGAACTTCCGCCTCCACTTCCGCGAAGCTCCGCCTCCTACCGCCGCGCCCACGACGCCGCCGTCACGGGCCTGCTGCCGACGCCGGACGGCCTCGGGTGGGTCACGGCCGGGGCTGACAGCGCGGTGAGGCTGTGGTCGGCTTCGGCTTCTTCGCAAGCTTCTTCTCGGAACGAAGAAGCCTTCCAGAACCAGCTCCACTCGCTTCCCGAGACATTCAACCGGGCCCGCAGGCCGAGGCAGCTGTCGGCGGCCTCGACCCCGGCGGCGCTGTTCCACCCGAGCGGGTCGGGAGTGCAGGTGCTACCTCTTCCGGGAGGGGAGCGCGCGGGGTACTTTCGCGTCGGCGGTGGAGGCGAAGGGGACGGGCAGCGGCACCGCGGCAACCTTGACTCTTCGAATCCATCGAATTCTTCGAATCCTTCAAACCCTTCTCCGGCTCTCCTCTCCCGCCGCGGCGTGCTGTTGCGAGGCCACGTCGACGCCGTCCACGCCTGCGCCTGGTGCGAGTCGCGCAGGGAGCTTTTCACGGGCGGAGACGACAAGACGGTGCTGGTGTGGAGCGCCGCTGCCGCCGCGGCGAAGGCTGAGGAGGAAGAGGAAGAGGAAGAGCGACGGAACGGCGGCGGCGGCGGCGGCGACGACGACGGAAGCGAGCGGCGGGTAAGGCGGCGACGGAACGGCGGCGGCGGCGAAGACGAGGACGATTGGAGCGACTGAAACACACTTGTAAAAATGAAAACAACAGCACTGCGAAAAGAGAGACAGAGGTACAGGGGGGATGCGAGTTTTACAAAGGGGGGAGGGCAGTGCGAACTAAAAAAAAGCAAAAGTTGCGTTGAGTTTTTTTTCCGTTGAGTTTTTTTTTTTCGTGTTGCTCTTTTTCCATTTCCTTTTCTTTCAAAGCGACACGGGTTGCGCCACGACGACGCTCTTCCCGGCCACCTCCCAGGTCCTCTCTGGCCAGGGGATCGTGAGCGTTTCCCCTGGCGCCGGGGGACCGTCGGGAAAGCGCGCCGCGAGCACCAGCAGGGAGCCCGGCTCGAAGGAAGGAAGAGGAAGAGAAGGAGAAGGTCCTTCGTCGTTTCCGTTTCCTTTGCCGTCGCCGTTGTTTCCGTCGCCGTCGCCGTCCCCAGCGGCAGCGGCGACGACGGTGCACGCGCAGACGCACACCCCTCCGTCGAGCGTCACCGCCTCGACGACGAGGCCGAGGGACTTGCCGTTCAGACGCTTGCAGCGGCTCGCCTCGGCGGAGAGGGCGGGAGAGAGCAGCGACGAGCTCAGGCGCCCTCCGGCCGCGGCAGCGTCGTCGGCGGCCGCGGCGGCCGAGGCCCCCAGCCCGAAGGCAGAGGCGTAGAGACCGGCGGAGGCCGCCGCTCCTGGAGCACCTCGATCTCCTCCTGCTCCTCCTCCGTGAGAGGCTCTGCGGATGGCGCGCGTGGGCGAGGGAGGGGGCTGCGCCGCGAGGAAGGCGGCGGTCGCCGTCGGGGCTCCTCCTCCAGCGGCGACGACGGCCGGCGCTGCTGCTGCCGCTGTCGTCGTCCTCGTCGTCGTCCTTGCTGTCGCCGCCGCACCTGCTCCCTCCGCTTCTCTCCCCTGCCCCGCCGCGGTCTCCCGCAGCACGGCAGCGGCCCCTTCCTCGTCGCTGGCGATCAGGTCGGAGGGCGACGAGGAGGCAGCGGGAGAACGGGGAACGGGAGCTTCTTCTTCTTCCTCTGTTGCTTCTCCTTCTCCGACCCCGAGGATCAAGCGGCGAACGGCCTCCGCCGCCGGTCTCGCCCCCGCTGCCCGCGCCCCCGCTACTGCAACTGCTGCTGCGGATGGGAGAGGGACGCGCTTGACGGCAGGGAGGCGGGAAGAGGGAGCTCGAGGTCGAGGTTGAGGTTGAGAAGGAGGAGGAGCTGCTGCTGCTGCTGCTGTCGCTGCCCTTCCGCCACTTTCTCCGCCTCCTCCTCCTCCGCCGCCGAGCAGCGACGACACAAAGTCCGCGGCCGTCGCCGCCGCCACTCGGGGCTGAGGAGGAAGAGGAGGAGGAGGGGGCTGACGAGAGGGGACGGGTCGCTCGCGAGCAGCAGCAGCAGGAGGAGCCGCGGGTTGTTGCTCCTCCTCTCGCTCTTCTTCGGTCCGCGGAACGATCGACGTCAAAGGCGGAGGCAATGCCTCTTCTTCTTCACCTTCTTCCGCCGCCTCGCTCTCTAGCTGCCTCCTCACTTCTTCGTCCTCTGCCGTGAGCGCCTCCTCCTGGACGACAGCAGCTTGGAAAAAAGGGTCGTCGTCGGCCTCGTCGCGGTAGCCGACGACGACGGCATCGTCATCGTCATCGTCCATTTCTTTTTCTTCTTTCTTCTCTCGAAGGAAGAAAAAAAAATGATTTTTTTTCGTATTCAAATTTTCGTTTTTTCTTCCTTTCTTTTTCTTACTTCGACACCCCGGCCCTCATCTTCTTCCTCTTCCTCGCCCCACCTCCGCCTCCACCCCCACCTCCACCCCCATTCCCACCAGCGCTCCTCCTCCTCGCCTCCTCCCTCTCCCTCCTCCCGGGAGGGGCCAGCTCCAGCATCCACCCCGGGACAGCACACCCGGCAGCCCTCATCGCCCCCGCCACCGGCCTCAGCCTCGCCGCGTCCCTCTCGCCGAAAAACGTCAGGGCCACGCACCCTCGCGCCCCGGCCCTCCCGACGCGCCCCACCCGGTGCACGTAGTCGCTGGCCGTCGCCGGGAAGTCGAACGAGACGACCGAGCGCACGCCCACGAAGTCGAGCCCTCGGGCGAGCACGTCGGTGGCGACGAGCACCCAGGTGTCGCCGCGGCGGAGCGAGGCGACGGCGGCGGCGCGCGCGGCCGTCGCCGACGACGAATCTGTTCCTCCAACTCCTCCTCCTCCTCCTCCTCCTCCGACGCCTCCCGCCCCCGTCGCCGCGGCCGCCCTCACGCCCTCCGCGGCCAGCGACTCGGCCAGCTCCGTGGCCCGGTCGGCGCTCGACACGAAGACCAGCGTGGGAGGCGGCGCTGCGCCCGAAGAGAGGAGCTGGCGGAGCGCCGCGCGCCGGCCGACGTCGTCGTCGTTGCCCGCCGCTTTCAACCTCTTCGATTTCTTCTTCTTCCTTTTGTCTTCTTCCTCGTCGTCGCCTCCTCCGCCTCCGCCCCCGCCGACAAAGACCAGCCTCTGCTCCACGTGGGAGGCAGAGGCCCCTCTCTCTCCCACCGTGACCCTGGCGGGGTCGACCAGGAACGAGCGGGCTAAAGCCTCGGTCGCCTCTGGCAGCGTCGCCGAGAACAGAGCGCCGACGAGCTTCTTCTGTTTTTTCTTCTGTTGTTGTTTTTCGTGTTTGCCTCCTTTTTCTTCACTCCCGACGCCGCAGGCGGCCAGGGCCGCGTCGACCTGCGGGAGCATGCCGTACGAGAGGAGCCTGTCGGCCTCGTCGAGGACTATCCAGCGGACGGCGGCGAGCGAGAGAGGAGCTGAGGAGGAGGGAGAGGGAGGAGCGGGGAAGGCTTCTTCTTCTTCGCCGTCGTCGTCGTCGAGGTCGAGGTCCTCTTCCTCTTCTTCCTCGTCGTCGTCGTCTTCGTCGCTGCTACTGCTTCCTCCTTTCCTCTTCTTGCTCTTATTCTTATTCTTCTTTTTCTTCTTCTTAGAGAGCGCCCTGGCTAGCCTCAGCGGCGTCGCCAGCAAAACATCAACCCCTTCGAAGGAAGCGCCGGCCGCCGCGGCGCCCCTCGTTAGCACCTTCCCTCGCACGCCCGTTCCCTCCGCCAGCTTCGCGAGCACGCGCGCGGTCTGAGCCGCGAGCTCCCTCGTCGGGGACAGCACCAGGGCGCGAGGGTAAGAAGAAGAAGAGGGAGATGGAGAGGAAGAACCCTTTTTCTTCTTCACCTTCGCCTTCTTGCTCCTCTCCTTCTCCTGGGCGCGAGTGCACCCAACGACGACCGGCAGCAAAAACGCCAGGGTCTTCCCGGAGCCCGTGGGAGCGATCGCGAGCACCTCCCTGCCCATGGACAGTAAAGGGACGACCTGCCTCTGGATGGGGGTGGGTTCCATCCAGCCCTGTGATTCCAAATTGCGGCGCAGGGCCGCGCGGACTCCTCCGGCCTCTGGCGCGCGGCTCAGAGCCGCGGCAAAGTCGTCGAGCGGCGGGGGGATCTCGCTGCTGTTGGTGTTGTTGCTGCCGCCGATTCCGCTCCCTTTCACGCGGATGCCGTGCTTCTTGCGGGCCAGGGCCGCGGCCTCGGTCCTGTCGTTGGTCTTCGTCGTGGTCGTTGCTGTTGGCTCGTCGTCGTCGTTGTCGTCGTCGTCGTCGTCTGAAAATAAGGTTTGAAAAAAAGAGGAGGTCAGCGTCTGTTTTTCTTCTTCGTCTCTCGCCCGTCGTCGGCGGCGTTCAATGCCTCTCCTTCAGCCAAATGCTCACCTTTCTCCTCCTCCTCCTCCGCCGCGTTTCCTTCTGCCTTCTTTCTCCTCCTCTTGTCATCGAACAGCGCCATCCCGCTTGCGTTGGTGCGCGGGTCGAAGCACTTGGCGCCCGTGCCGGCGAGCAGCGACGAGAAGAGGTCGCGCTCCATCTTGCCCTTTTTTTGTTTTCCCTAGCCGTCGACGAATTCGACTTCCCTTTTTTTCTGCTTTCTCTCTCTCACGCGCTGGCTCTCTCTTTCTTCGCGTTACGTAAGTGAGGAGCAGAAGATGCTTCGTCTCTGATCGCCTCTCTCGATGGGATGAGAAGAGGCCGAGTGAGCTGAGACAGCGAGCGAAAGAAAGCCAAGTTTCAGTAAAATTGCATTTGTGGATTTCGAAAAAATCCTCAACCTCCTCCTCCTCTCTTCTTCACTTCCACTTGCTCTCCTTCCTCCCGCCGCTCCGCCGCACCTCCTCGGCCCACTCCCTCAGCGCCGGGTGCACCGCCCCCCTTGCGTTCACCCGCGGCGTGCTCTCCCATTGCTCCTTGACCTTGAGTCGGAGCTCGTCGAAGCCGGGCTTGGAGCGAGACGGCACGAGCCCGCAGTCGAACACCAGCTCGAGCTCGTCGGCGAGGCCCCTCCACGCCGAGAAGACGTCTTCCTCTCCTCCTTTTCCTTCTCGATCCCGCAATGCAGCAGCTGGCACGGCCGTCAGCAGACCCGTCTCGGGGTCCCGAGCCACGGCGAGAGCGCCGGGCAGGGAGGCCTTGCCCCTGTCGCCCACCGGAGACTTCATGACGTCGAACGAGACCAAGTTTTTCTTCAAGTTCCCGTCTCGTTCTTTCGCCTCCTCCGCTTCCGCCTGGTTTTTCTTCTCCTTCTCCGCCGCCACCACCACCACGAGGCACAGCTTGGTCGCGAACGACATCGTGTCCCTGTTGACGGCCTGCAGCAGCCCTCCGCCCATCCCGAAGGCGACGTTTTCCGCCGAAAACCCCGCCTCCAAGACTTTCTCCAAAATCTCCTCGATCTTGGAAAGAGTCACGCCGTCGCCCTGGATCACCCCGGCCCCCCTGATGACCTTGAACCCCTTGGAGTTGACGTCGCTGCCGAAGGTTTTGGCTGCCGCTTCCAGTCCGGAGAGGACGGCCTGGGCGGGGTCCCCGGAGTCTGGCCTGATGACGAAAAAACCGTTTTCGTTTTCTTCGTTGTCGTCGTCGCCGTCACCGCCTTCTTTTCCTTCCTCTCCCTTTTCCTTCCTCTCTTTTGCCTTCGCCCTCCTCTCGTCGAGCTTCCTCTTAGCCAGGGGCAGGGCCCGGTCCAGGAAGGCCTGGTAGTCGTAGCTGTCGGCCACGCAGGCGAAGAGCCCGTTGCCGAACGCGTCGATCTCTTTCTCCAAGGCCCGATCCTCGTCGCCGTGCGAGGTCATCACGCTGTGTTCGGTGGCGGGGATCGAGGACGCCACCGCCTTGCCGGCGTTGCAGCCGAACTGGGCGGCGAAGCAAGCGGGGACCGTGTCGCTCCCCGTGAACGACAGCAGGTGGGCCGCGCCGCCCAGGACCGCGGCCTCGACGCCCGTCGAGCCGCGGAAACCGAAGTCGTGGAGCCTCGAAGGGATGAGGAAACTTTCCTTGCCTTGGTCGCAGCTCCTTTCGAAGGCTCGCTCGATCAGGTCCCTCGCGCGGCGGGAGAGCGTGGCGACGGCCGAAGGGTACCAGGAGTGCGTGAGGAGGGACTCGAGCCAGGTGACGAGGGAGGGGACGCCGCTGGAAGAGGAAGAGGAAGAGGAAGAGGAAGAAGAAGAGGAAGAAGGAGAACGAGAGGTTTCTTTTCCGTCGTCGTCGTTTCCGTTTTCGTTTCCGTTTCCGTCTTCGTCTTTCTTCTCTTTCTTCCCTTTCAGCCTCTTGGCCGTTATCGTGAACAGGGGAACCCCCGGGTGGACCACGGTGCCGGCAGGCAGGGCCCTGATCTCCACGGGGAAGTAACCACCCGTCTGCTTCAGGGCCTTGCGCAAAATCTCCCCGGGGAAGGGGAAGGCGCCGAAAGTCGGGGCGAGGTGCGTCTCGAAAAAGCCCGAAGCCGTTTCTTCTTGTCCTTGTTCTCCTTTTCCTTTTCCTTCTGGGTCCCAGGGGGACTCCAAGTACTTTTCCAGCCACCAGTCGAGCCCGAACCAGACGCAGCGGGTGTCCTGCTCGTCTCCCGAGAAGCCACGGCGGAAGCAGGCGTACTGCAGTTGGTTGTGTGTTTTGAGATTGTGACGGAGAGAGAAAGAGAGAAAGAGTTGAGGTTGAGAGGGTTTGAAGAAAGAGGTCGAGCGAGGCGGTCGATTTGATCAAGAATCCCGATTTTCGCATTTTCTCTTTCTCACCGCCTGCATCTCCTCGCAGTCGCCCGGGTAGAGCTCGAAGTGCGAGGCCTTGTAGCTGTCGACTAGGAGGGCAGCCGGGATGCGCGCCGCCGCCGCGGCGAGGCCTGACATGGCAGCACGAGAGAGAGAGAGAGAGAGAGAGAGAGAGAGATGAAGAAGAACAGAGAAGAGAGAGGACGGAGAAAGAGTGAGAGGGCGAGTTTTCCGTCGACTCTTCTAATAAAAAATTCTCTCTCTCTCTCTCTCTCTCTCTCTCTTTCTTTCGACCCCTTCTCGACCCCTCCCCCGCTCCCCGCATCCGAATCCCCTCTCAGAAAAAGAGAAAACACACACAGAGAGAGAGAGCTCTTTCCAATTCGTCTTCGTTTTTCTCTTCTCGATTTCCTTTTTTTGTCACTTTTTTCTTTTCATTCCGTTTTTCTCTTCAAAACCCCAAACTCGAAAAACTCAAACAACAACCCTCTCGAGCACAAACACTCGCCCCTTGTCGTCCCTCCCGACCCGCAGCCTCTCGTCCGCGAACGTCGTCTCCAGCCACCCTTCCGGGTTGAAGATCGACAGCAGCAGCGCCATGTGCTGCCCCAGGAGCGAGTCCAGGGCGGGAGGGGTCAGCGCCGCGGAAGATAAAGAAATGTCGACGCGGCGGGGGTGGTCTGCGCCCGTTGCCGAAAAGCTCGCGTCGAGCCTGAGCGACCCCTTGCCCGCTCCTCCCCCCAGGAACCGGAGCTCGAAGGCGACCTCGTTGGTCGCCGTGGAGCCCTCTGGGTCGATCGTCTGGATCAGGTCCCCCAGGGTTACGGCCGACTTCAGGCCCAGCTTGACGCGCTTGGAGCCCGTGATGGTCACGGTGGAGAAGAGCACGCGCCAGGAGCCGGCGAGGAGAGGGAGGCGCTCGGCGACGGAGAAAGGTTGTTTTTCACTGCTGTTTTCGTCGTCCTCTCCTTCTTCTTCTCCTTCTCCGAGTTTCTCCAATTCGGCGATGGCAGCCAGGATGGCCTCTTTCTGCTCCGAGGGGAGGCCGTAGACGCCTCGGTCCGGGGCCGCGGCGAGCAGGGCGAGGAGTTTTTCGGAAGAGGTCGAAGAAGAGGTCGTCGTCGTCGTCGCCGTCGTCGTCGATGAAATCGCTCCATCATCGTCACCTTTGGCAGATCGCACCAGAATGCGACCTCTTGTCGCGGTTTGATGGCTCGAATTTTCATCCAGGGGCTTAGAAGACATCAACGCGGATCCCAAGACAACAACTTGGGGACGCGAAGAGGCGTGGCGCGCGAAGGAAGCGAAGGATGCGGACGACGATAAAGACGAAGACGAAGACGAAGGAGGAGGAGGTCGACGACGACGACGTCGATCGACGCAGGGGTTTCTCCTGCTGCTCGTGCTCACGCTGCCCTTCGAACTGACCGACCGACCGCTGCTGCTGCACGCGGCGCCGCTGAGGGCTCGAGGCGCGACGACGACGGCGACGGCAGCAGAGGCCATCGTTCAGAGAGCTGATTATTTTAAAAGAAAGGAAAAAAGGAAAAAAATTCGAAGTCTGGCCAAAAGTTCAATCGAGCGATTGAGCAAAAAAAGAGAAAAAACTCGCATGCAGCCCCCCTCCGTGCTCTCGCGCCTGGAGCGCGACCTTGAGCACACGAGCGACGAGACCGCCGCCGAGGCCGCGCTGCGAATAGGGGAGCACCTGGCGCGGTCGGAGGAGGTGAGCTTTTTGTTGTTTTGAAGGGTCGATGGTTGATGATGGAACTTTCGAAAGAAAAGAAAGAAAAAACTCAACCTCAACCTCCTTTCTCCTTCTTCAGGTCTCCGCCACGCTCCTCGCGACGGCCGCGACGCGCCTCGCGCACCTCCACGCCACGGCGCGCAGCGAGCGCGTGCGCGCCGCGGCGGAGCAGGCGCTGGGAACCGTGCTGAAGAGGGGGAGGAGGGGCCGAAAAGACGACGACGACGGCGACGGCGACGGCGAAAACGCTCGCTCTCGCGGCTCCTCTTCCTCTACCTCTTCCCCTCTGCTCCTGCTGCTGCCTCCGGCCGCGGCCGCCTCGATAGCTCGCCCTCTCTTCGTCGCGACCGGCTCGACAGACGGCAGGCGCGTGGCCGGGGCGCTGAGGCTGCTCGGGAGCGGCGGCGCGCTGTTCGCCGGGAACCTCGAGGCGCAGTCTCGCGTGCTCGCGGCCTTGGCTAGCGGCAGTGGAAGCGGAAACGGAAACGACGAAAACGACGACGGAAACGAAAACGACGACGACGCCTTCTCCTTCTCCTCTTCCTCCTTCTACTCTTCCTCCTCCGCTGCTTCCTCCTCGTGCTCCTCCTTCGACCCGGCAGTGGCCGCCGCCGCCGCAAAGGCCGCTGCGGCGCTCTGCGAGCACGGCGGCAGCGATAGCAGCAGCGGCAGCGGCGGCGGCGCTGGGTTCGCGGAGGCCGCGGCGAGGGCGGCGGGCGGGGCGCTGCTGCTGCTCCCGTTTTCTTCGTCTTCGTCTTCGAGTTTATCTTTTGCCCTTCACCTCACCAGGGTCCTCGGCGCGGCGTCGGAGCGGTCCCCGCTGGCCGCCGCGATCGCCGTGGAGAGGCTCGCTCGGTTCCTCGTGGTCACCGGAGGAGGAGGAGGGGGAGGGGGAGGAGGCCTCCCCTCCAAGGGCGCCGCGGCCGCGGCGGTCGCCGCCCTCGCGCGCGCCGGCCGCGCCTGCCCCGGAGGAGGAGGAGGAAAGAGAAACGGAGGAGGAGGAGGAGCCCGAAAGGTCCTCCGCGCGCTCTCCGCCGTCGCTCCTGCCTCCCTGGGCTCGGCGCTGGCCGCGGCGGCGTCCGTCGTGCCCTTCGCCTGCGCCGTCGGGTTCCTAGGCGGGGGGGAACGGGAAGAGAAGGAGAAGGAGAAAGAGAAGGAAAGCGACGGCGGCGACGGCAACTGCGGCGACAGAGAGGTCGCAAAACGGCTCATCTCCCTTGCGACGGCGGTGCTCTCCTCTTCCCTTTCCCCTGCTGCTGCGGCGCTTCCTTCGTCCTCTTCTTCTTCCCGCTCGCTCGCCGCGGCGAGGGCCGCGATTCGCGGAGGGAGGCTCTTTTTGACTTCTTGTTCGTCGGAGGAAGGAGGAGGAGGAGGAGAAGGAGAGAAAGAGGCGCCGTTTAAACACAGCGACTCTCTCAACTACTCTTCTTTCTATTCTTCCTCCCTCGCGGCCAGGCGCGGCGCCGCGGCGCTCCTGCTCGCCGCGGCCAGAGAAAAGGGATGGCGCGGCGTGCTCTCTGCCGAGAGGGGCGCGGTCGTCGGGGCCTTGAGGAAAGAGGCGTTCCGCTCTCGTTGTTCTGTTTCTTCTGCTGCTGAAAAAGAAGCAGAGCAGGCAAGCGTTTCTTGCGCCTGCGCCGAAGCGCTGCTGCTGCTCGAGAAAGAAAGAGGAGAAACACGAGCAGCAGCTCCCTCGCCGTGGCTTCTCTGCCGCTGCGTCGAGCTCCTCTTCCACTCGCTCTGCTTCCTCCCTGCGAGCTCTTCTACTTCTTCTTCTGCTTCCTCCCGCGGGGACCGGCGGGCGGCGTCGTCGCTCGAGAGGGAGGTCAGGCGAGCTCTAGTTGCGTTTTCTTCTCTTTCCTCTTCGCCAGCGGTGCTCGAGGCGACGGGGCGCTGCCTGCGGCTGCTCCTGTTCCTCAAGAGGGGAGGCGGCGAAGAGGGGAGCGAGAGCGGGAGCGGAACCGGAAGCAGCGAAAGCGACGACGCCGACAGAGCGAGCGCGCGCGGCGTTGCCCTCGCCTGCCGCTGGGCGGGCTCCCTGCCCTCTGAAGAGTCCAGAAGGGCCTGGCTCTCGCTCTTGCTCTCCGAGGTGAGGGCGGCGCTGGAGCTCGACAGGGCCGAGGAGGCGGAAGCGGAGGGAGAAGGGAAAGAAGAAGAAAAAGAGGGAAAAGAAGGAGGAAAACGAGGAGGAAAGAAAGGAAAGAAGAAAAGGAGGAGGATGAGGAGGACGGCGCTGTTCGCGGCCCCCCTGGCGCGCCAGCTGGCTCTCTGCGAGGGGACGCGGGGCGAGGCCGCGGCGCTGCTGCTGGACCTGGCCGCGGCCGCGGCGCGCGGGGGAGGAGGAGGAGGAGGAAGGAGCTGGGCCACCGTTGTCGTCGCGCGAGAAGCGCTCTCCGCCGTCGCCGCCGCCTCTTCCTCTTCCTCTTCCTCTTCCTCTTCTTCTTCCTCTTCCTCCTCTCCTTCGCTCGAGGCCGTCTCTGCGGCGGCCAAGAGGGCGATCCTCGCCGCGACGCGCGGGCTGGACGCGATCGACGAGCCGGCGCTGGCCGCGGCGGTCGGGGCCGCGCTGCTCGAAGAGGGGGAGAAGAGGGAGGGAACGAAAGGAGCGGCGGCGACGGCGACGACGACGACGGGGAAGAAGGAAAAGAAGCGCCGTCGATTTGAGGATCCGGCTTCTTCTCTTTCTTCGCGATCGCTGCGACAGGCCGCGGTGGATTTTTTCTTCGTCGGGCGGGAGGGCCGCTGAGTGTTAGTCAATTGGAGGTGAAGAAAAAAGAAGAAGAGAGAAGAGGTTGAAAAAATTAAAAAAAAAATTCAATTTTTTCTTCCGAACTCTTTTTTTTCAAATCACTTTTTTCCTTGGCTTTTTTCTTGCTCGGAAAAAAGATGCTCGCGACGGCGGCCTCCAGGCTCGCCGCTGCGCAGGGCAGGTCTTTGCTGTCGTCTTTTGCTTCTGCTACTTCCTCCGCTGCTTTCAGAAACGCGGCGGCGGCGGCTCGCCCGGAGGCATTCGACAACGATGGCATCGTCGTCGGCCGATTGGCTAGCCATGCCAGCCCATCTTCTTCTTCTTTCTCTCCTTCTCGCCGCCGCCGCCTCCTCTCTTCCTCCTCGTCCGTGCCCTCCTCGCGACTGGGAGAAGAAGAGAACACCACGTTCGATGTCGCCATCGTCGGCGCGGGGATGGTCGGCCTCGCCCTCGCCGGGGAGCTCGGTGCGAGTTTTTCAGTTTTTTCTTTCTTCTTCTTCTTTTCCGTCGATCGATTCGACCTTTTTCTTCTCTTCTCTTCACTCAACCCTTCCTTCCCTTTCCTTTTCCCTTCTCCCTTCCCGCGGCGAGCAGCCCACAACCCGGCCACGCGCCACCTCCGCGTCGCGCTCGCCGACGCCAACCCTGCCCCGGACCCGGCCGAGCCCCTCCCGGCCGTCCCGGGACTCCGCGTCTCCACGCTCACTCCGGCGTCAATCTCGGCGCTGCGGCGCGCCGGCGCTTGGAGGAGCAACGAAAGTAGCAACAACAGCGACAACAAAAGCAGTAACGACCTCTCCTCGCTCTCGGAGCCCTTCCACTCGATGCAGGTCTGGGACGAGGCCGGAGGATGCGTGAGGTACGGGGCAGAGGACGGGATCCTCGGGGGAAGGCGGCGGCCGGGAGGAAACGGGGTGAGAAGGTGGAGTTGTCCGTCGTCGTCGTCGTCGTCGTCGTCGTCGTCGTCGTCGTCGTCGTCGTCGTCGTCGTCGTCGTCGTCGTCGTCGTCGTCGTCGTCGTCAAACTCTTCGACCTCCTCCTCTTCTTCTTCCTCTTCTTCTCCCCCTCCCCCTCCCCTCTCCATGGGCGCCGTCGCCGAGAACGAGGCGATCGTGAAATGCCTGTTCGCGGCCCTCAGGGCCTCTCCGTCCCCCCCGACCGAGTTCTTCGGGTGCGGCGGGCTCGAGGCGCTGGAGCTGCCGGCGAGTAGGGAAAGGGAATCGTCGGCGCCGCTGCCGCTCGCGCGCCTGTCGTTCTCGTCTTCCTCCTCTCCTTCTCCTTCTTCGACAAGGACCCTCGCGGCGCGCCTCGTCGTGGGAGCTGACGGCGCCCGCTCCGCCGTTCGGGCCCTCTCCGGGATCAGGCAGTCGCCGTGGGGGAGGGACTACCCCGCCGCGGCGGTGGTGGCGACGGTGCGGCTCGAAGAAGGAGATGGAGGAAGAGGAGAAGAGGGAGAAGCGTTTGGCGGCGGCGGAAGCGTCGAAAGCAAAAGCAAAAGCAAAAGCGAAAGCAAAACCAAAAAAGAAAACGTCGCCTGGCAGCGCTTCCTCTCCACGGGCCCCCTGGCCCTTCTCCCTTTACGAGACAACTACTGGAGCGTGGTCTGGTCGACGACTCCCGAGCACGCGAGGGAGCTCTGCGAGGCCGGGGAGAAGGCGCCCGAGGAGTTTGCCGCCGCTGTCGACTCTGCTCTCCGCCGGAAAGGGAAAGAGAAATCGACCTCCTCTCATTCTCTCCGTCTCCCTCCTCGCGTCCTCGCCGCCCCCGGTGCCCCGGCTCCGCGCTCCTTCCCCCTGCGCCGCTCCTCGGCCGGCACCTTCGTGCTCCCGAGGCTCGCCCTCGTCGGAGACGCGGCTCACTCGGTCCACCCCCTGGGTGGCCAAGGCGTCAACCTGGGCTTTGGGGACGCTTCCTGTCTCGCTGCTTTCTTAGCCGAAAGAGCAGGGGCGGGCGCTGACGTCGGCTCGGACCCTGAGGCGCTGGAAAGCAAGTACGGCAGGCCGCGGAGGGCTGCGACGGAAGCGATGGGATCTGCCCTCGACGCGCTCCAGCGGGCGTTCGGTCCCCAGGAAGGGTTTTTGGCGGAGGCGAGGGCGGCGGCGCTGCGTGGGATCGACGGCTCTGGGCCTCTGAGGTCGGCCATCGTCAGGTACGCGATGGGGCTGTGAGTGAGGTTTGGGGGGGGGGGGAGAGAAAGAAGATGAAGAGGTGTGAAGAGGAAGAAGAAGTAAAAGTGTAGAAAAAAAGAAAAAAGATGAAATGATAAAACCCGTGTTTTTTTTTCTCCCGTTTCTTTTTTCTCCTTTACAGTTCTCATCCCCTCTATGCTCTCTCTCTCTCTCTCTCTACTGTCCCTTCAATGTGTCACGGGAGGCAGCGGCGCCGCCCTCTTGCTGCCCCAGTCCGCGCCCTCTTCCTTGTCGGCGTCGATCTCCCCGACGACGGCGACGTTGTCTCCGCGAATCACGTGTAAACCCCCCAGAGGCTGCAGCTCGGTGCCGGCGTCGGCGGAGAACACGCGCTCGACGCAGTCGGAGAGGATCAGGTTGACGGCCTGGTCGAAACCGCGGAGCGTGCCGGCGATGACCCTGCCGTCGTTGCAGATGACAGTGATGGCCGCTGTGTTTGTTTGGGGGAATGAGAAAGATTTTGAGGAGGTTGTTGAGGTTGAGTTTTTTCGGCGATCGACAACGACGTCGACGAGGACGCTGTATCGATTTTTTCTCTTCTTTTTCTCTCTTTCTCCTTTCTCTCTCCGCCTCCATCTCAAACAAACAAACAGACATACGCACAGTTGATGAGCGGCGCGAGGCTCGCCTGCGCCATTTATGGCAAAAGAAAAGCCCAGAAAAGACTGAGAAGCGAGAGAAGAAGATGGGATCAAAACTCTCGATGCCTTCTTCGTCGTCGGCGTCCTTCTCTCTCTCCTCCTCGTCTTTCTAGCTTGCCTCTTTCCGCACTCAGAGAAAGAGATAATGCAAGAAGGAAGAGGCAGGCAGGCTGCAACGATCGAAGATGCAGCTGGATGGAACGGAAACAGGACGGACAAGAGAGAGGTAAGCTCCTCGAAGAAGAGGAGGAGAGCCTCGAACTGTGAGGCGGGGAGGGGCGACGAAGAAAAAAATTCGACGGAAAAAACCTCGAGTCGAGGACATTCTTTCTCGGCGACCGACGACGCTCGCTCTCAGAGGGCTCGCGAGTTGTCCAACTGCTCCCGAGCTTCTGTTCCCTTCGCTCTCCTTCTCCAGGTACGCGCAGAGCACGGACGCAGCAATGCTCACGAGCGCTCTCTCGCTCTGTCTTTTCTCTATAAACCTGCTATAGCAGAAAAAGAGGCTAGCTCTCTCCTCTTTCAATCTCTCTCGTCGTTTTGATGCCATCTCTCTCTTCCTTCTTCCATCTCCTCCTCCTCTCCTCTCCTCTCCGCCCGCTGATGCTCTTCCATAACTATTATATAATCTTTGAGATCCGCCTTTTCTAATGACGGAGAACTAAGCTGAAACCATGACTGAGGGCTTGCTTTTATTCGTGGAAGAGAGAGACAAAGAGAGAGGAAGAGAGAGGAGTTGACAATTGATGGAGCCGCCGTCACGTCGGCGGCTGCTTCAACCTCGACCTTTGACCTCTTTTCTTTCCTTTCTCTTTCTTTCTCTTTCTTTCTCTTTCTTTCTCTTTCTTCCGCGCGCATGGGGAGGAGGCCGGCGAGGACGACGATCAAAACCTTCAACTTCATCACACATAAAGACTGAAATATTCAACATTCGTGAGGAGAAACTCTTAGCATCGCTGCGTTCTTTCTGACTCGTCCGCCCCTCTTTTTGTTTTCTTCGTTTTTTTTCCGTTTCCGTTTTTTTCGTTTTTTCGTTTTTCCGCTGCCGCCGCCACTTCCCCTCCTTTTCTTCCCGTTCGCCGCGTGACGAGTCTCAACAACCAACAAAATTTATATCTTAGGACACCTGGATAGACTTCTTACAAAGTCAGTGACCTGAAACCGGTTAATTAGAAACCCGACGGCAATTTGGAGATTCTTATTTTTCTTTCGCTTTTTTTTCGGGAAAAAAAAAACCCAAACCTCGAAACTTTTCTCTTTTTTCCCCTCTTTCTTCATCTTCATCTCCTTCTTCTCTTCTTCTTCTTCTTCTTCTTCTTCTTCGCCCGGTGATGCATCCAAACTTTATATTATAACTTTCGTTCTGCCGACGCCTTATAAAGGCACTGGAGATGCAGTTGTTTTTAAATGGAGACCTGATCTGAGGGTTGATGTTTTTCTTTTCTTTTCCTTTTGGAAAAGAGAAGAGAAGAAGAAGATGAAGAGAGAGAAGAAGAAAAAAAAAGCTTCTCGCCCCCCCCCCCC
>Ga0210003_1001196_pt1 | contig 22973 bp, 42 predicted proteins | sample LantaG_FD_182804 | JGI IMG/M metagenome (GOLD analysis project Ga0210003, IMG submission 182804) | Deep subsurface microbial communities from Baltic Sea to uncover new lineages of life (NeLLi) - Landsort_02402 metaG (SPAdes) (version 2) | ecosystem: Environmental > Aquatic > Marine > Oceanic >... | reverse complement strand
ACAAAGACTAAAAGAATGTTTTAGTGCTTATCTTGGAACTTCAGGACCAAACAGAGATGGTGTTGATGGAGTTGCTGGTAATAAAACAAAAACTGCTATAGAAACATATACAAAATACAGATTCGACCAGGGTGATTCAGGAACACAAGGAACAAGTGCAATTCAAAATCCGATACCAATTAATAATAAAATATCTGCAGATCTCTATTATAAAATAATAGCAAATTAATATAAATAATACTGTAACAGATAACTCAGGTTTAATAACTTAAAAATTACTATGAGAAATAAATTTACAATAGCAGAAGGCGAAGTCCAAAGAATATTAGGATTACACAAACAGGCCATTTTGAAAGAGAATAAAATAATCTTATCTGAGGGTTATGCCCTCAACCTGATTTCCCGCGGCGATGGTTATAATTCAGGTATTGCACCTGATGTTTGGGCTGTAAAAACAATTAATTTTGGCAAAAAATATGGTGACATTTTAAAAGCTACGGTTGTAGATTCTAATAAGAGCGCATTTAACAATATTGAAATTAATTGTAAAACCAAAGTTTTAACAATTAAAAGTGATGGTGCTGGATCAACTGGACAACAAGTGGATAATACAACATACGACCTTGGAAGTTTAAAATCAACCGTTGAGGCAAAGTGTGGACCAGCAGATGTACCAAAAAAAGTTGTTGATAAACCGGTAGATGAACCAAAAAAAGTTGTTGATAAGCCGGTAAATGAACCAAAAAAAGAAGTAAATTGTAAAAACAAAAATCCATATAATGCATTGACAGATGGTGGACTTAATTGGAAAAAAGAAAAACGAAAATGGGTTGATGCAAATTGTAACGGAACAACCCCTTGTATATTTGGTAATTCAAAAACTAATATTAATTTAAGAAATGCATTTTGTGATAAAACTTGGCCAACTAACCAAAATAATTCGAATAAATATACTTTTGATTTTGATGCCATTATGAAGGCAATTAACGATACAGGAAAATGTGCCGGATCTTGGGGATCATCCGATGGAACAAACGGCACAAGTGGAACTCAAGGAACATCAGGAACACAAGGAACAAGTGCAATTCAAAATCCGATACCAATTAATAATAAAATATCTGCAGATCTATATTATAAAATAATAGCAAATTAATATAAAGGGAGTTTGACTCCCTTTTTTTATGCGTTTTTTTTTGTATATTTGTACTATGGAAAAAATAATATATCTAGTTAGAGGAATACCAGGAAGTGGTAAGACAACTTTCGCAAAACAATTAACGCCAAATGTGTTTGAGGCTGACCATTATTTTTATGATAATGATAATAACTACAATTTTATTGCATCTGAAATAAAAGAAGCTCATAAAGAGTGTCAACAATATGTTGGATATGCAATGGAGTCAAACACACCAAAAATTGCAGTATCAAACACATTTACAGAAGAGTGGGAACTTCAACCATATTATGAATTGGCAATTAAGTATGGTTATTATGTGACCTCTATTATTGTTGAAAACAGACACGGAGGAACAAATGTACACGATTGTCCTGAAGATATGATTCAATTAATGAAAGATAGATTCAATATAAAATTATAAGAAATGAAATTTGATGACATATTAACAACGGGTGTGGTTTGGATCACATCAGACCCACACTACAACCATAAAAACATTTGTAGATCTGTGACTAATTGGAGAACTCAAGATGGGGATGTCCCTACTTATAACACTAGAGATTTTCAATCAATAGATCAGATGAATGATGCTTTGGTAAACAATATTAACTTTAAAGTTGGACAGAACGACACTCTAATTATATTGGGCGATATTGCTTTTGGTGGATTTGAAAGTATTGGTAAGTTTTTAGATCGTTTGGTTTGTAAAAACATCCATCTTGTTTTAGGAAATCACGATCACCATATTAGAAATAATCGAGAAAACATTCAAGAGCTTTTTATAAGTGTTAGCGATTACTTACAAGTTAGAATTAATGATCAAGACTTTGTTTTAAGTCACTACCCATTCTCAAGTTGGAATGGGTTAAACAAAGGAGTAATTCACTTACACGGACATGTTCACTTATCTAATCAAAACAAATGGGGGAATGGAAAACGACTAGATGTTGGTGTGGATGGTAATGGATATTTTCCTTATAAAATTACTGAGATTGTTCATATGATGGATCGTCGTGAGATTGGATCTGATTTAAGTAATGATCACCACCTTGATGATTTAGTTGGGGTTGTAGGATAAACTATGGCTACAATATATTTATTAGTATGCGAAATATTGTTATAACTGAAAGTCAATTAAGAATAATTACAGAAGCTTTAGGGGTTCCATATAATATTTTGGATGCTGCCGATATGTTATATGATGTTGTTGAACAAGACATCAAAACAATCAACACCATTCAAGACGAGTACAACTTTGATGGGGAAATTAACTTTGAATTGGGAGATAAGAAAAAAATTAAAATTGATTCATATACTCTTACTGTAAAAATTGAGGAGATTGAAGACGAAGGAGTAGAAGGAGTCTTAGATATTATTTCAATGGGTATGGAAGGTGGTTTTGGATTTAATAGAGATGTTTATATGAAAGAAACCGAACAATCAACTACTTTGGAATTAACAATAACTTTTGTTGTTGGTGAAAATTGGAAACCTGAAGGACTAATTCAAAAAATGGAAGAAGAAAGAGATGAACATGTTTCGTCTTTATCTCATGAAATAAAACACAAATACGATAAACAGTCAAAACAATTTGGTTTAATGGGTCTTGATGCTGAATATCAAGCAACACAAAGAAGAGGTACTTTTGGAATACCTGCAATTGATAGTGTTTTTTATAGGTTTATGTATTATATCCATACAATTGAAAACCTTGTCAGACCTACAGAAGTTGCATATTCTATGAAAAGAAAAAATATTACAAAGTCACAATTCAAAAAGTTTTTAGAAAACAATAGAGTTTATAAAGAGTTGTTAAAAATTAAAAACTTTTCATTTGATGATTTTATTTCACAATTAAAAGAACAAGAAGAAAGATTGGATAAACTTTTAGAACATGTCGGTGAGGATCCATCCAATATGACAATAGATGAAAAAATAAAAAGAGTTTTAGAAGTTGTTCATATTGATTTGGTAAATAATAAAATGGACTTGTTTGTAGAAATGACCACACACTCAAACGACAATTTTTTACAAATGGCTTTAGACATAGGGTTATTACCCCGAAACATTGAAAAAAATATAGAAGGAATTAAAAAAACAAATGAAATTAGACAAAAGTTTCTTAATTATGTAATTAAATACCAAGAAAACCCAACTAAATTTTTTGAAAATGAATTTAAAAACTTTAACTTTGTTGCAAACAAAATGTTAAAAAAAATATCAAAATTATATGCTATGGCAAAAGACGACAAACAAGTTAACGAATCAATTATTAATTGGGAACTTCATCAAAAAATTATGGAAAAAAAATATGGTAAAAGAAAAATAGAAACCGAATACAAATACAAAAAATAAAATAAACCCCACAAAAAAAGTGGGGTTTTTTGTTTTTAATCAAAAAACTTTTTTATATTTGTTTTATGAAAAAACCATGTAAGGAATGTCCCCACATTATCCGTAATCGTCATAATGATATGATTGTAGAGTTCGGTAAGAGAATTGGAAAGAAACACAACTGTCACATGACAGAAGGAAAAAAAGATCTGTGGAATGTGACGGATAAGAAACTTGAATGTTATGGAAGTAGAAATGATTAAAGAAATTAAAAAATGGGTATTGTTTGATGGAGTCATTAACATTTATTATTATTTATAAAAAGAAAAAATTATGGCAACATTTTGGACAAAAACGGAAATAGATTTGGATGTTAATGAAATTTATGAAAATTTATCAGATCGTGAAATTTTACAACTAGTTGATTTACTTGTTGAAGAAAATTTAGTAATCTCTACTAATACAATTAAGAGTGAAAGTATAAATTTTTTAGATGATGAGTGGAGGAAAACACTTATGGGTCTAATAAATAATAGACACAGACTTTCAAATGAAGATGAAGAAATAATTAAATCAATTGCAAACAAATTATGATGGTAAAAGACAACGACCTGATATATGGGGTTTACGATAAAACAAGAGGTATCGGAGGATGTGATGACTATTTTGGATATTTTAAAAAAGAAAAAGATGCAAAAAATGAGATGAAAATTCAATTTGAGCATTTAAAAAGTAAAAACCCAAAAGAAACTTTTAAAATATATAAAGACAGAACGGTTAGGGTAAAAGAAAAAACAGAAGAGATTTTAATAATTATACACCCAATTTTATTACGATGAAAGTATAATATTAAATTTTATGTTAAAAAATAATATTGTAACAAACAACAAAAAAATAATTAAAAATGACAGATAAAATTTTAGAAGAGATGAGCGAAGAATTAACCAAACTTATGGATAATATAGATGTTGAATACTCATTACATAATAAAGAATTTAATGAGTCAAATAAAAAAAATGAAAATTCGGCAACTCCAACATGTTGGGGGACATTACCTGACGAGGAGTTTACACCGGCTTTTAAATCGGTAGATAAAGTTCCAGCCGGTATTTATGAAATAGTGTATAATAGATCTTTAAACCAACACACAATAAAAAAACAACCATTTAAAACAGATGAATTATACCAATTACCTTCATACGAGATCCAAGACATCCTCAGGGATATACAAAATTTTTGGGATCGTCGTGACAAATATAGAGAATATAATTTTGTTCATAAGCGTGGGATTCTAATGTATGGCGAACCAGGATGTGGTAAATCAGGAATTATTCAGTTAATTTCAAAACAACTAATTGAAAACGATGGGATTATTCTAAACATTAAAGATCATGACGATGTTGAATACTTTATTGATTTTATTGCAACATTTAGAAAGATTGAAGCTCACAGACCTTTAATTGTTTTGTTAGAAGATATTGATTCAATTGCGGGCGAAAATAATCATGCGACAAGTAAATTATTAAACATTCTTGATGGTGTAAAACAAATTGAAGATGTTGTTTATATTGCGACAACAAACTATCCTGAAAAATTACAAGAACGAATTACAAACAGACCTTCTCGTTTTGATAGACGATACAAAGTAGAACTTCCAAACAAAGAAATTAGAGAGGCATACATTCGTCACAAATTGACAGACGAAGATCTTACAAATGTTGATATTAACGAATGGGTAAAAAGAACTGAAGGTATGTCTCTTTCACACTTGAAAGAAGTTGTAATTTCAACTATAGTTATGGGAAGAGAGTTTGAAGAGGTCATGGATAACCTTGAAGGATTAAAGAAAGCCCCAACAATTAAACCATTAAGTAAATTAGGATTTGGACAATGAAAAAAGGAATATATTATTTACCGTTGTGTTTGATATTATTATTTATAATGGTCGGGACATTTTATGTTGGTGATTATTTAGGGTTTGTAATGTCGATAATATCAATGTTATTATTAGGTGAAGTTTATTATCTAAGATTTATAAAATAATTTATAAAATTTCCCCATCTCAAAAAGGTGGGGTTTTATATTTATATAATATGAAAAGATTAATAGAAAGAATTATCAGAGAATATCTTTTGGAGGAAAGAAAATTTCCCAAACAAAAAGGTAGTGAAGTCTATGATAAAATGTTATATAATATCATATCTACGCATCATCAGTGGTTTGATAGGCATGGAGATAATTCGTATGATCAAAATATTGATTTGTTTTATGAAAAAAATAATTCAGATAACAATTATAGGATTGGTGTTAGTGATAGGTTATTAATACCATTAATTAAAAAAAATATTGGTAAGATTATTGATAGCTTTAAAATGCACAATCCTTGTAATAAAAGAATTATTTTTACAAATAAAATATTAAATAATGAGGATGAAGAATATTTTGATTTTACAGAGTTCATTATCCAAAAAGATGAGAATGAATTAAAAATTGTTAGTTCTGCTTTTTCTGAAGACGGTAACTTTTTATATTTTGGTGTTAGACCAAGAAGTAAAAAAGAAAATTTAAAAGAAAATTCATGTAAAAGTGGAGATATAGTTGTAGAATTATAAAAAAGTATTATTTTTGTAAGACAATTGATTGTTATTGGTTCAATCATTAAAAAATACCAATCGTAGGGTGTCTGGCGTAATCCGACACAGGTTGAAAATCCCACCCTTAGGTAAAATCAATCCCCACTGAAATATGTGGGGATCTTTTTTTTTTTAGATACCCCATCTTAATTGATGGGTTTTAGGGCCGTTATCCGTTAGGGTAACGATTTAAAGGGGGAATTCGCTACTCCCCCTTTTTTATTTAATTCTTTTACTTATCTTTGTATCATGATAATTGGAACCATATTGTTTATTGTTTTAATCCTATGTATTGGGATATTGGGTAAACACGGAAAACATTTTGAAGGATGACTAAAAAAATAAAAGAAGAAGACTTATGGTGTGAGTATAGTGATATGCCATCACCCTTAGCCTATATAAAAAATGAGGGTTATGGTAGTGTGGGAAGTAATAAAAAATTATCAAAAAAAGAACAAGATGAAAAGAATAATTCAAAAGATTGTGTTATGGATATCACTCAAGTTCCAAAAGAAAGGTAAAAAAAGTATTTGGGATTTATAAAATTAATATGAAAAACATAAACCAAATATTCAAAAATAATACACATCTAATGTATGAACCTGAAGTAATTGAATTGATAGAATATTGTCAAGAATTGGAGGGTGAAGTCCTTGAAAAGAAAATTGAAGATACTTATAGTAAAGAAGAGATTTATCTTCAGATACTTAAAGAAATATATGATAGTTGTGATAAAACTTTAACTGATGATCAGCTATCAGAAAGGTTCAAGGAAATCCCAAGAGTGGATTTCAAAGAAGCTGTAATAAATTTAAAAAAATATATGGGAGCCGTATCACAAATGTACGGATTTATGTTATGAGTGAAAATGAAAAACAAAAAGTTAAATTGATGATGGTTAATGATAAACCATATATTGTGTCCTTAGACAAAGTAGAAATTGGAGATAAAGTTATTGTAACGGTTGGGGGTCAATACCCATCAATTGTTGAATGTGAAAATGAAACAGTTTTAAACTTATTAGTAGGGTCAAAACTATCTTTAACTCAAGCAAATAAAATCTTTATGGAACCCGAATACATAAAATTCCAACCAGATCAAATAGAAAAAATTATTGAAAATGGCGGAATCTTAGAAGTTCAAATTGAAGATGGTGTTTATAAGTATAATTTATGATGGACATTATTGAAACATATGTTCATGTTTTAGGGGTTTCTTTAATGGTAATTCTTTTAAGTGGTTACTTTACTTATAGATATATTAAAAAGAAAAAATAATGAAAACACTTGATTTGCATGGAGTTAAACACGCAGATGTCCCCCAACTAATTGATCAATTTATTTGGGAACAGATGAATAAAAATTCAAAAGAAATTGAGATTGTTACAGGAATAAGCCAAAAGATGAAAGAAGTGGTGATAAAAACCCTAAAAGATTATGACTTCAATCATAACGAAGTGTGGAATAACCCCGGTAAGTTAATAATTAGTTTAGTTTAATAAAAAAATGTGATCCTCCGGTTGAATAAGTCGGGGGTTTTTTGTATCTTTGTTTTATGTTAGAAGTAGAAGGTAAAACATTTCATAAGTTAGTTGAGAAAAAAGATTATAGGACTGAACTATATCATAATTTTTGCGACATATATGAAAAGGATAAAAATATTAAATATAAAAATCTCTTAAGTTCATATGTTATAACCAAAAATAAGGATAAGTTCTTTTCTGACACCCAATTTTTTACAGAAGAAGATTTTGTTAAACATTTTGGAAATCCATGTGCTACCGTTAATTTTAATAGACAAAGATTATTCATAGAAGAGGGCGACGATAAGATATCAATTAAATTTCAGATTCACCGAAAAAGTAGAAGTGTGGGATCCAAGTATTTCTTAGAAAGAAAGTCCACAAACTACCTTACCTTTAATTTCAAAAAGAAAATGTTTTATTCAGGAACATTCTCAACTAAAAAAAAGAAAGTTATTGGAAGTAATATGAAGGTAAACCCAACATATTACGCAATTGAAAGTTTTTTAAGAAATATTATAATTGATGAAAGTGTTAAATTAGACCAGTATATTTATTTTTTCTTAGAAAAGATTTGGGATAGAATGGGCATTGAAAACCCACAAAACTTTCAGTGGGACTGCATGAGATCTTTTTATAGTCTAACTTACTATTTGGTTAATGGGATTAAAATCCCAAACAACTGGAAAAAATTCACAGGTATATTCTTTTCTAAAAAAGAATTAAAAAAGTTTGATATGAACTTAGTGGATACAGCAATAGACAAACTAAAACTAAATGGATCAAAAGTTAAACAGATTTTTAATGAAATGGACTGGGTTGATTTTGATAAATTATATATGACTTATAACATTTTGGGTATTGATAGATTTAATAAAATTGAAAATAAATACTTTTACGAGTATTATTGCAATGACGAAATTGGTATACCAATAGAGAATAATAAAATGGGAAGGTATTTTGATTGTTTTTATGAAGAAAATAATCAATACCAACTTAATAGAATGTCAACCCCTTTAACTCCAAAAGAAAAAGATAGAATTTTGGGCTTGATAAAATACTTTTACGGACATAATAAATGGTCAATATTAATTGACCATTTAGGTATGAAAAAACAGTTAATAAATCTTGGTGAAGATGTAAAATTTAAATTCACAAACATCAGTAGTTTTAATTTAGAACACGAAGAGTTTAGTCGTCTTTTACAATCATATAGAAAAGGTGAGGTTGAAAGATTTTATGGTAATATAGATGTTTTAGAAACGCCTATGGAGCACAAAAACGAAACTTATTATCCTGTTCTACTTCGTAAAACTATGGATTATGAAAAAGAATCACAACATCAAAGAAATTGTGTTCGTAGTTATTCAGAAAGACCAGATTGTTTAATATTTTCAATCCGTAAAGGTTCAATAGATAGTAATGAAAGAATTACTGTGGAATATCAGTATAGAAAAAATGAAATATTGAATGTTCAAGAAAGGGCTAAGTTTAATGAAACGCCATCAGTTGAGTTTTCACAAGTTGCTAAAATACAATTGGCAAATATTAATTTGATGTATAAGTTGGGGACTTTAAAACTACCAAAGATGATTAAAAAATATCGTAGTGGTAAAGAGATTGAACAACAGTCAACATTTGATAATGATACGGAGGTTAATGGATCAAAAATAATTTCTATGGTACCACATTGGGATACATATACTCCTGAGTTATCTTATTGGCAAAATGAAATATTAGAATTTGATATACCAGCTTATGATAATTTGTTTGATGAATTACCGTAAAATTTTTATATTTGTAAAATGGAAAACAAGGAATATGAATTGATAAACAAAATGGTAGTTAAACTTGATGAAGCAAGAACCTACCATAGAATATCAAGTGTAATTACAATTATTTGGTTAATTGAATTTTTCCATACTTTTTTTTGGACAAAAAACTTTGACTATATGTATTGGTTAATTTGGGTGGTATGTATGGTTGGTTTTATTCACATGAATAGAAAGTATAGATTTGTAATGAAAGAATATGAAGAATTAAAAAAAGAATACGAAACACGATTTGAAGATGAAAACATATAAACAACTACCTAATTAAAAACAAAAAAACTTTATGTTTAAAAGTATCATACTATAATCATAGTAAATCAAATAAACTTCTTTTCCGAGTTTTAGAGGAAAAATTAACCCAATGGTGGGATTAAAAAAATATATTATGCAAGACAAAAGAATTATACACGGACAACTATTGAATGAACATCGAATAATTTCCAACGAAATTTCTGATATCAAAGCCAACAGTTATGAACTAAATGATGAAGAAAAAAGAAAAGTCGCCGATCTACAAAAACGACAATTTATGATTATGAAACAACTTGAAAATTTACTTAAATAAATGAAAAATAGAATCAAACATTACGGAGATATTAAATTATGGGTTGAAAAAGTAATAAACTCTTGCGAAACTATGGGACAAATAAGAACCGCCGATAGGTTAATTAATAATTTTAATAAACAGTTAGAAAATAAATGTATTATAACATATTCTAAAGATTATTACCACACTATTATTAACCCACTTAAATTCTTATTAGAACAAAAAAAAGATAAAATATTTAAAAACAATTAAAATTATGTTAGGTCATTTAATAAAACAAGATAGTGAATGGATGGTAAAATATGATAATAATGGTGATATTAAATTATACCCATTATGTCCTGAAACTAAAAAATGGTCAGAAAATCCTAACACTAAAAAATACATAAAAGAAAATATTGAGGTAGTTTTTGATTTTCTTATTAAAGGAGAATATTGTAAAACCCAAGAACAAATGATTAAAAATTATTTTGCAAAAATAAAACTAGTTGAACACGATAGTATATAATGTATGAAAAAATATGGTTTTAAAATATCAGGGTGTTTAGGTGACATAGTTAATGCAACACCGATTTTTAAATATGTTAGTAGATGCCACAATCAAAAACTTTTATTGGAGACTAACTTACCTCATTTGTTTAAAAACAATCCTTATATTAAAAAAATCTATGATACAAATATTGGTCAAACAATTCCTGACGATGTTTTAATTTATGACTGTAATATCCATTTTTAAATTATGAAAGATTTATTAAACTTTAGAATTATTAAGTTCGATTACCCATTCCCAACTGAAGAACTTGTGGTAAGAATTTGGGATAAGATGAATGAGACTGAAACAAAATGGGCAATCAAATTGACCATGGAAGGAATTAACGACACTGGTGATTCTGTTATAGGGTCTTGGGACATATTTTTCTTGGATGATAAATTACAAGAAAAAATAGAAAAGATACTTAAGAAATATGATGTACCCCACAAAATGGTAGATCACACCAATCTTTTAATTGATGATATTGAATACTTCTCAAAAGAATTTTTAGAGAAACTAGATTCATATTTAGGTGAAAATTTGACCATTGATGATATTTTGGATAGAATTTTAGAGGTAGGTTATGAAAATATAACTATCTTTGAAAAATACTATTTAGGAAACAACATCGAGATAAAAGATAAAAAATGATAAATCCAACAAGAAAAAAATTAGAGAAACTTATATTTGGAATCTTTGACGATGCAAGTCAAGGGGTTGATAGATATAATCATAACGATAGTTTGTGGTTAATCTTTACCAATGAAATGAGATGGGTTGTTGAATACACTAAAGACCAAACTCTATGGTATAACTATAACTTCTTTAAAGATGAGATGGATTTAATTGGTTTGAATTGTGTTGAAGATAAAGACCTAATTAAAAAGTGGTTTGAATCAAGATTTTTGGGTATACCAAAGGTTGAAGATGCTTTTGACCCATTTTTCAATCAAGACCAATATGTTGAAGATACCATTCAAAATGGGGTAAAAGATATCAGACGCACCACAATTAGTCAAGACCAATATGTTGAAGATACCATTCAAAATGGGGTGAAAGATACCAGACGCACCAGACTAATTAATTTAGCGGCAGCTCAAATGGTTGAAGACACCATTCAAAATGGTGTGAAACATACAGATTGCTATGATGGAAGAAGAAGTACAAAAGTTGAAGATACTATTGAAAATGGGGTTAAACATATTGAAGATGGTGATTGGTTAGATGGTGATGAAAGAATTGAAGGTATTATTCAAGAAGGCGTAAAAGAAACTAATCAAGATTGTTCAGACAATATTGCAAGAGTTGAAGGTATAATTAGAATCGGTGAAAAAATAAGTTAAGATGGGATTTGACGATAAAATAATGAAACTAAGTAGGACAATATATCAAACGTCGGTGATGAATCACGGGTCAAAAAATAACCCAACGGATCAAATCAATAAGATAAAAAATATGATCCGAGAGTTTATTAGAATGGAAGTGGTACCATATGAATTAACAAACCAAGAAAAACTATCATTCATTCTTGATAATGACTATAAAATAACTTCCGCAGTTTTGAATGGACATAAAGCCAGTGATGGTGATGAGTTCCAACCTGTTAGAGACAAAATAAAAAAATATAGAATTGAATTAGGAATTATTAAATATGGAAAATAAAATGGAACAGAGCGCAGTAGAATGGTTATTAGATAGTTTAGATTACAACCAAAATATGTTAGGTATAAAAGAAATTATTGAAGAGGCCAAACAAATGGAGAAACAACAGTTGGAATCTTTAAAAGATTTTGATACATGGAAAGAATGGAAAAATAAAACATAATAAATTATGAATAAAGAAGAACCAAAATTTAAAGTTGGTGATAAAGCTCACAAACCAAAAGGATATAAGTTTCCTTGTACAATCGTAGGTGTATTTGAAACAATCGGTGGTGAAATACGGGTGATAGGTGAAATGGACGAATATGGACTATTACACATCTTCAACGAAAATCAATTGGAAAGTTATGAACAAAACTAAATACAAAACTATAGACGAAAAGTCAAAAAATATTACAGATGGTTTAGGCAAAAAAATTGATAGAGGTATTAGGGAATTAGTTGTTTTATTAAATTATCATAATATTGGAACAACCCAATCTTGTTGGGGACATAAAAGATGGGGACTATCTCATCCTTGGATTGATGTTAGTCAAAAACATTTTGGTGATTTGTATGATATTATTTCAGATTTAGATATTGAAACCGAAAATTTAGGTGATACAATACGTATAATACCAAAACCGAAAAATTTAATTGAGGGTAGGGAAATCTTTAACAAATTAAAAAATAAATTAAAAAGTTATGAACAAATGGTCTAACTATGGTAAGTGGAGACATCCTGAAAAACGTAAAGAACTAATGAAAGATAGAGAAGAAAAAATAACATCAGATACTCACTCAAATAGACTAAAAGATGATATTAGAACTGAGTTTGATAAGATAAAGTGGATGATTGATGAATATATACAAGTACAAGATAAGCAAATTAAATTTAGAGATGAATTAATTGAATTACTAACTAATCAAGTAGTAGATTTAACCATGATGTCCAAAATTGAATTGGGAGATGATGTGATAGCAGAAATTAAACGACTAAAAGATATTATTAATGAATAAAGCCGATAAATATTATATTCAGAATATCCAAAAAATTATGACAGAAGGTTCTTGGGATAAAAAACCAAGACCAAAATACCCTGATGGAACACCAGCAAACTCAAGATTTATTACACAGGTGTTTGAGGAATATGATATTTCAAAAGGAGAATACCCAATTCCAACATTACGAAATACCGCAATAAAAACAGGTATTAAAGAGATACTATGGATTTATCAAAAACAAAGTTCATCATTGAAGGTTGCTCGTGAAATGGGTATTAATTGGTGGGAAGAATGGAACATTGGTGATGATACGATTGGGCAAAGATATGGTGCAACAATCAAAAGATATGATTTGATGAATAAACTGTTGGGTGGTTTGGTTAACGATCCATTTGGTAGAAGACACATTATAAATATGTATCAAGAACAAGATTTAAGGGAAACAAATGGACTATTTCCTTGTGCATATGAAACAATATGGTCAGTTAGAAAAGGGGGGGATGAGTTAGTTCTTGATATGACTTTAATTCAAAGATCGTCAGATTTTTTAATTGCTGGATTTATAAACAAAATACAATATCTTGCATTACAAATGATGGTTGCCGGACATTGTGGGTATAAAGTTGGTAAGTTTTGTCACATGGTTCAGAATCTTCACATTTACGATCGTCATTTTGATGCCGCTATAGAAATAACTCAAAGACTACCATTTGAAGAAAATTATCCTTATATTGTTTTGGTAGGGAATAAGAATTTCTATAGTTACACAATTGATGACTTCAAAATTTACAACATAAATGATATAAAAAAAATTGAAAGCCAATTAGAGTTGGCAATATAAACAAAAATAAATTAAAAATAAAAAAATGAAAAAAAGGACACTTAACGAGTTAAGACAAGAAAAAGAATTTGGTTATAAAAATCCTGTGATTGATTACAAAAAAATAAATGTTGATCCACAATACATTATTGATTTGGTTAAAAAATACCCAAACAATTATGATTTAGGTAAACAAGTTAGAAACTATTTAGTCCAACTTGGAATTTATGATTAAAGAACATGTAAATCACCCAAAACATTATGGTGGTGAAAATAACCTTTATGAGGTAATAAAAGTTAAACCAAACAATTAAATAATTAAAAAAATGACAGAAAAAATTATATTAAAAGAAACAATTACTAAAAGAAATCCTGAAGTAGAAAAAAAACCAAATAAAAAATATTATAAACCTAAAAAGAAAAAAGAAATTTTAGAAATTGATATTTCTAAAGTTGGACTTGATAATTACCATAAGGTAGTTAATTTAGAAAAACCATATTTAGAATACAAAAAACTAATAACAAATAAAAATGCTGGTAGTTATTTTATTGGCACCGGAAAAAGATTTCACATCTATTTGGAGAAAAAACCAAATTGGTTACATAGAAAATGTATGAAACTATTTTTAGGTTGGGAATGGATAGAAAATAATATGGCAAAAAAACATAAACTATAAAATGAATTATATTTATCATTAAAATATAATTATGAAAGTATTAAAGTTAGGATCAAAAGGTAAAGAAGTAGAGGATCTACAAAAATACCTAAAAATTAAAGTTGATGGAGATTTTGGTCCCAAAACGGAAGAAGCCGTTAAAAAATTCCAAAAAGAAAACAAACTAACCCCCGATGGTATTGTAGGTCAAAAAACTTGGAATGCTATGGGATTTTTGTCAACAGATCTATCTGAAACGGTAATCACAACAGACAAGTTAATTATAGATCAAAAATACATGGATAAAGATGAATATCTTCTTGGGCCAACCAAAAAAGAATATTTGTTTTTACACCACACAGCAGGAGGACATGACCCATATGCTGTTGGTAAAATGTGGAATAATGACACAAGAGGTAGAATAGGGACTGAATTTATTTTAGGCGGGCAATCAGTATTCAACGGAAACAACATTTATGATGGAACAATTGTTCAATGTTTTCCTGAAGGATCTTACGCATGGCATTTAGGTGATAATGGATCCGATTATATGCATTCACACTCAGTTGGAATTGAAAATTGTAATTTTGGACCAATAAAAAATGGTTTAACATATACAGGTCAAAAGGCAAACCAAGACCAAATTGTTACCTTAGCTAAAGAGTTTAGAGGACATAAAACTTGGCATAGATATTCTGACAAACAGATCCTTAAATTAAAAGAATTAATTTTATTTATTGCTAATAGAGATAATATAGACATTCATAAAGGATTAATTCAAGAGATCAAAAAAAATGGGGCTGGTGGATTTGATTTTAATTCGGACGCTTATTACGGTAAAGTTAAAGGTATGTTTACACATACCAACACCAGAAAAGACAAAACAGATATGTTTCCACAACAGGAATTAATGGATATGTTATTAAGTTTATAGTAAGAAAAAAAAATAAAAAAACACAAGAACCCCATCATTAAAGTGGGGTTTTTTATTTGACATATATTTTGTTTTATTTATTTTTAAAATAGAATGAAAACCAAAATACATGTAAACCAACATTACATAAGATCAAATAAGACTAAAAAAACAGATCTACCTGTTATTACAATAAAACAAGGTAGAAATAACACATATTGTAATGAGGTTGAAATACTTGGACCAAGTAGAATAAAGTATTGTGGAAGTGGGGATGAAAAACCATTACTCAGTTGTGGAGCAAGAGTTGTAATTGAAACTGATAGTGAAATTAAAATAATAAGTTAATGTTGGATAAAAAACCTGAATCACGATTATGAATGATAGATTTGAATTTTTAATAGATACATTTAAAGGAATTGGTTTAGGCCTTACATTTGCATATGAGTCTAAACTTTTAATATGTTTTGGAACATTTTTATGTTTTAATTTTTATATTGAGATATATTTGGGGAAAAAGTAGTATATTTGTTTTATGAAATTAACAATATTAAGCGACACACACGGAAAACACAAACACATTACAGGTGATTTACTTGGTGGCGATTTGTTATTACATGCTGGCGACATTTCTTCTATGGGTTACGAACATGAAATCACCGAGTTTGCAAAATGGTATAATGGATTGGATAACTATGATCATAAAACTTTTATTGCAGGTAATCACGATTGGGGATTCCAAAACAATGTAGAAAAAGTAAAAGGTTTATTAACCGGATATAAAACTATTGAGTATATCCAAGACGAGTTAATGACTATTCAAGATGGTGATGGCCCTGAGATTAAAATTTGGGGTAGTCCTTGGCAACCTGAGTTTTATGATTGGGCATTTAACTTACCACGAAATGGTGAAGAGTTAAAAGTTAAATGGGATATGATACCTGAAGGTATTGACATCTTGATAACTCACGGACCAGCTTGGGGAATCTTAGATTATATTGAAGGTAACCGAAATGTTCATCTTGGATGCGAATTACTTGCTGAGAAAATCAAACAAATCAAACCAAAGATCCACATATGTGGACACATCCATACTGGTCATGGGCATTATTATGATGGGCATACTCACTACTTTAACGCATCTGTGTTAAACGAGCGATACCTTTACTCTTACAAACCTTGGATTATTGATTGGGACCCAATAACTAATGAGGTTAAGTTTTTGTAACTTAATCTCATTTTGATATATTTATAATAAAATTAATAATATGGTTAAGATAGACCTTACAGAAAAATTAAAAGAAGAATTAATGAAAAGAAATCTTTTTGAACAAGATGATGATGAGGATGAAGAATATAAAGATGATGACGATTACGATGACGATGATGACACTGACGAAGACGATACCGAATCTTCCAATCATAATGAAGATTTCTGTGAGATGGTTTGTCAATTGTTACACTCACAAACTCAAGTACATATATTTCATTTAGGTACTAAATCATATTCTGAACACAAAGCATTACAAGGTTATTATGAAGGTATTGATCCACTTGTTGATGGTGTTATAGAGTCTTATCAAGGTAAGTACGGTCTTTTAACTAATTACAAATCATTCAAGAATCAATCTTATAAAAATAAAAACCAAGTATTAAAATACTTCACAAGTTTGTTAAATATGATTGAAGAAAAAAGAGATTGTTGTGATGATAGTTACCTTCAAAATCAAATTGATACTATACAGGAGTTAATTTATTCAACTATGTATAAGTTGAAATTCTTACAGTGATAATTCATTATTGTAGATAACAAAACCATTTCTAAGCTTGTCCAATTCTACATCTATTCCCCAGCTATAAAAGATATCCTCTATAGTTTCAGTGCCAACATAATTTGAGTCTATATAATAAGGTTGTTTTAAAACAACTGACTCATATTTGGACAATTCAAAAGGAGAATTAGAAAGTAGTTTATCAAATTTGTTTGTGGTATATATGTTATGTTTATTTTCATCATATTCCATAACATCAGATTCAATTTCTCCATTACCATTGCAGTAACTACAATCGTAATATCCGTCGCCATCACACTGATTACACATTTCATTACCACTACCACTACAGTCAGAACAATCTTGAGTACCATCGCCATCACAACTATCACAAGCATTTCCTTCCTCGCCTTCAGCTGACCCACCACAATCATCACAATCTTCATTACCATTTCCACCACATGCTCGACAACTTATATTACCATCTCCATCACAACTATCACAGTTTTCTCTTCCACTACCATTACAATCAGGACATTCATCAAGAGCGTACCCAGCTTGGTCAGATACATAGAATTCATATCCTTTTAGATTTTTTAAAACATACTCTAAAGATTTAACCGCATCATTTGTTCTGTGATAATAAAATATTGAAAAAAACAAATACAATCTTTCAGAACTATTTAATTTAGAAAGATATGGTCTTAAAAAATCTTCAGTATGTATTCCCATTCTAATTTGATTAATAGTGTCAAATGTGTCAGAGTTGTCATAGTCTTTTAACGCCTTGTAAAGTTGCTTAGTAAATTTTAAAAGTAAAAGAATTTTATTTGGATCCATTATTAATTTATTTTTTAAAATAAATAGTTTATTTTTAGTAATAATACAATAAAAAATTATCATTTAAACAACAGTATGGCGCATCCAATTTTACATGCAAAAAGTTCTGCCAAAAAGTTTGGTGGAAAGTGGGAAGATTATATTCATATTCATAATTGGTTAGACGAAACCAAAGGATGGTATGGACATTCATTACATAGAGCGTTCAGACACCATTCAGAAGGGATATTTGAAATGGAACAAAGGTTCGGATCTGAATTCAAAAATAGTGACGGTAAAACAGTTTATACAAGATACTTGGGCGAACAACATGTTAAAGAAGATTGTGATGGAATCATACCATCAGCATCAGATTGGATGAAGATATTAATATCTGGTGAAAGACCAACATGGGTAACTAGATCAAAAAAGTTAGAGTTTGAAGATTAAAAGTATTTATTAAATAAAAGTTTACATGGATTTAACGGACAAACAAAAAAATGATCTAAAAAGGTTTTCACTAATCTTGAATTCATTAAACATGGAAGATGGTGTTGAATGGTATTATAGGTATTATGGTGAGTGGGAAAATGATGAACCTGCTGGCCCATATTATAATAATAGAGATGTAAGTTCTGAGTTAAATTTTTTACCTGGATCAATAGGTGAATTATTTGAAGAAATAAAAGAAAATTTTGATACGGGTAACTTCTACAATGAATACTATGATAATGAAAACGGAAGCTTAACTTTTACAGTTAACGCTGAAAAAAAAGAAATTATAATCACCTATGATTATTATGAGATGATTACTGAAGATAGTAATATAGAAAAAAACTTTTCGGATTTCTCAAATTTAACAGATAATTGGAGAGGTGGGGAAAGACCAGTAAAAATTTTAGCAAACCAAAATGTTGTTAATGAATTAATTAAACAATATGGTAGTTTTTGTAAATTAAGATATGATGGAGGTGGTGATAGTGGTTGGATTGAAAATGAAATTGAAACTGAAAATGGAATTAAAGAAATTAAAAAAGAAACAGATGCCGATGTTGATGGGGTTGAGGTAAATTTAGAAACCATATCATACGATTTACTTGACCTTTATTATGGTGGTTGGGAAATAAATGAAGGATCTAATGGTGCAATTAATTATAATTTTCACGAACAAAAAGTGAAAATGATTCATTACCAAAATATTGAGTCAACTAAAGAAGAACATTACATAACTTTAAAAGTTTAATAGTGGATAAGTTAATAAAAGAAAATATAGAAAGAATTAAAAGTTTAATGATTGAGTCTGATGATAAATCTGATTATAACTTTTGTGAAAGATTTGCAGGAAACAAACAAAAAATGTTGCTTTGTAAAAAAATTGGGACATTAAAAAGTAATCTTCATAAAGACGAAGGCATTGGATTAAAAAAGATAATAAATAGAAAAATTTATGAATTAGGAACCGAAATCCCAAAGGACTTACAAACTAAATTTATTGAAGGATCCGAATTATTACAATCATTAGGTAAAATATCAGAAACAGAAAAAAACAATTTTATTGATAAAAGAGTTAAAGGTGGTAGATTGGTTTATTTAAATGGTGATTGGCAACCAATTAATAAGTTGAACACAAACTATTATGATTTAGCAGAACTACTTACAGATCTTATTTATAAAGGTGGTGATAGATCAAAAGACATAATTCAAGAAATTATAAATGACCCAAATAACGCTTTAACAAAAATTAAACCATATTTGGAAAAATTATTAGCAAAATATTTCAAAGATGTGGAAGAACTTTTAAACTATACCAAGAATATACAACGAACTTCTGATATTGGAGAAAGTGCCGAACAAAGAGTTAAAGAGCATTTACAAAACAAAGGATTCAAAGTGGAATATGAAGGTGGCAATGGAGATTTAATTGATATGGTCTTTGGAACAGATTTAATTATGTCAAATCCTGATTTTGGAACCAAAACAATTCAAGTAAAGGCTAATGAAAAGGCATATGACCAAGATTACAAATATGTTGATTGGATAATAATTGCAACACCTTTCACTATTTATGATAATAAAACTAAAAAAACAATTCAGTTGTGAATCAAGAAATACCTAGTAGATTACTTAGACGAGGAATAGAAGGAATAGAGTTAGAAAAGATTGGAGATATAATTGATTATCAAACCGAGATACAGGATCCTTGCGATTTTGATGATGAAGAAGATTATGCCGATTTTTGTATAGGACAAGGACTTCGTTTTTATTACTGTGATGAAGGATATTGTGATGAAGACGATGAAGATTATGTAGAACCATCAGTAGGAATGATAGAAGTTAGAGATGAGGTTGAAGAATATTTATATAAAAAATATTATGACGAGTTAGTCGAAATATATGATGACATAAGTGAAGATTGCGAGTAATGAAAATATTATTAACAGAAAAACAGGCAGATAGAGTATTCAACGACAAAATTGAATGCGAAAAGTGTGAAAACTCTTGGAAGAAAAAAGATGATGATGGTTCACATCCTTATCTTTGTCATGATTGTGGGTGGGATCAAAAAAGAAAAAAATACGATAAAGAAAACCTATTTAAGTTTTGGAAAAACAAATTATCCAAAGAACCAATTGACGAAAAATGGACTAAAAAATACAAAAAATCAATAGATTGTAACAACCCAAAAGGTTTTAGTCAGAGAGCTCATTGTCAAGGTAAAAAAAAAAATAAATTGAAATCAAAAAAATAAAAGGAATAAAATAAAAAAAACTTTAAAGGTTTTAATAATCTTTTTTGAAGGAACTTATATTTATTATAAAAAAAGAAATTATGCCAATTATAATAACAATTACCGAACAAGGAAATGATGTTCGAATAGATGCAACTTGTCAAGTTAATTTAGCGACACTTACTTATGGGACATATAATAACTCAAGTTTTGTTTACAGCCAAAAATTTAATCCAAAATTTTCATTAATTTCATTTAGTCCATTATATCAGACTTTTACAGGGACACAATATGTGATTCCTTTAGATCAAGATTATAGATGGGCTCCTTCTACTGCTCCTACACTATCTATTTTGGATCCAGTGTCAATTGTTTATTCTTCGAATTGGGCTTATTCATATAATCCAAATTATTTAAACCAATTAAGGTTAACTTTGCCTACGGGATATGTTTCTAACACTTTGTTAACAGGATCAATGATTTATCAAAATCAAACTATAAGTTCGTTAGGTTTGAATCCTGGTAAATTTGGTGCAACTTGGGGTGAGAATAATTCTGGTATTTATGAGTCTATTTCTGTTTTAGTTGGACCTCAATCGTCAAATCCGGATGTTAATATAACAATACAAAACTCTGGAAGTGATGTTTTAGTTAGTGCGGTTGGAAAAAGTCATCAAGGATTTAAAAATCTCACAATGTATGCTCTTGCAGGTCCCTATATTAATCCAACTGTTGGATCCATACTTTTTAATACAACTGGTTCGTATAGGTACTTTGGTGGTTATTTTAATAATGTAAATTTTGGACCAAATCAAAATTATTATGGAATCTTTATATCTCAAACTAATCGATTCGGGTGGTTTTCTAATACGCTTGCTTTAGATCCCACCATAACTACACCTGGTGCCAATTCAGGCTCGTGGTACAATTATACCATAAATAATTCATTTAAATATACTAATACATCTATATCCGCATTAGGATGGACCGTAGGAACATACATATATAGTGGAAATAACAATGTCATTCAACTTGATGTAGTAAACAATTCTGTTACTCCGACACCAACAGCTACTTTGACCAATACACCAACAGTTACTCAAACAAATACTGTAACACCTACTGTTACTACAACAGTTACAGAAACACCAACGGTTACGCCTACAACTACACCAACTGTTACTCAAACACAAACTAATACGCCATCTGTTACACCTTCAGAAACACCAAACATTGATTCATCTTGTTGTAACACAAGAAGTCAACTTCCTCAAATTGGACTTACAAGAACTGTAGGAAGTACTGTAATTACAGCATCGGGTACAGGTTCGGTATTAACAGGATCTTTAGGTTTAATGAGTTATTATTACCAATATATTGGAGAGTTTACTATGAATGCGGACCCAATATTAGGTAGTGGAGGTCCATTCTCTTACACTTTGAATTTCTCAAATCAAATTTCAGAAATAAGAATTTTAATTTGGGGATTGAATACAGGAAATTCTATAACATTTACACCAAATACAGGTTTATTAACAATTAGTCCATGTTTGGTTGGATGTTTAGACATATCAGGAGATACTATAACTGCTTCAGCATGTAATTTAATTGCTTCGGCTGGTTATTTGTTAATAACACCAAGTACACCAATCACATCATTAACAATTTCAGGAGCAGGAGAGCCTGCAGGTGCAGGAATCCAACTTTGTAGTTTAACTGAAATTATACCTTCACCAACACCTACACCAACAAATACCCCAACACCAACTGAAACCCCAACCCAAACACCAACCGTAACTGAAACACCAACAGAAACACCAACAAATACACCAACAGTAACAGAAACACCAACAAATACACCTACTGTTACCAAAACATCTACACCAACGCCAACACAAACAAACACTAATACTCCGACACCAACAGTAACAGAAACACCAACAAATACACCTACTGTTACCAAAACATCTACACCAACACCAACCGTAACAGAAACATCTACACCAACACCTACTGCTACCGAAACACCAACAAATACACCT
>Ga0210003_1001194_pt1 | contig 22979 bp, 51 predicted proteins | sample LantaG_FD_182804 | JGI IMG/M metagenome (GOLD analysis project Ga0210003, IMG submission 182804) | Deep subsurface microbial communities from Baltic Sea to uncover new lineages of life (NeLLi) - Landsort_02402 metaG (SPAdes) (version 2) | ecosystem: Environmental > Aquatic > Marine > Oceanic >... | reverse complement strand
TTTTGGAGAAGCAGCATCAAAAGGTTGTGTATTACCTACAAAATAGGATAAAGCACAATAAAATGCTACGAAGCAAATTTACTTAAGAGGTTGTGTATTACCTACAAAATAGGATAAAGCACAATAACATTTGTAATATCACATTTCTCCCACATGTTGTGTATTACCTACAAAATAGGATAAAGCACAATTGAACTTTTGTAAGTTGTTAAAAATCACTATTTTGTAGTGAAGAAATATTAATAAAATAATATTTTTTCAGACACAATTAGACTAAGAGAAAGAATTTTTTAATTCTAATATCTACGTTATGTTAGAATATATAGGTACGTGAGTGTGATACCCTAGCATTCTCCACTACGGTTTATTTTTAAACATTTCTGCGTAATAGGAAAAGTGAAATAAACATTTAAAACCTAACAATAACATTGTCGAAGGGAACTAACAGAAATAGAGAAATCTTATTTCTGCGTTATGAAATAATAAATCATTGTTTTTAGATAAAAAACCAGACTATTAATTTAGTTTGGGTTTTTTTTGTTTATTTAAAATTTTTTCTTATCTTTGTATAGAAATTTAAAAACTAAAAAAATGAATAACAAGAAATTAAGTTTAATTGTAGCATTTGTAACAAGTCCAGTTTATGTTTACGTTTTAGTTACTTTTGGTGTTATACCATTTCTTATTATTACATCATTTCTTGCTGTAGTATCTATCGCATTATATATAATTATTAAATTTGCATTTTCAAATTAAAAATTATTAAAAAATGAAATACTCATGGATTCCTTTAGTAATATTTATAATACCTTTGTTAGCAATGTTATATTATGGATACACTAAAAATAAAGAAATTGATGAAAAAGGAAGAAAATTAGACGAAGAAATTAAAAAGGATAGAGAGTTAGATCATCCTTATACATATCGTAGGATTTTATCTAAAGAAGAACAAGAAGATTATGATAAAAATTATAAGCACATAGACGAAAAACGATTTAATAAAAAATTATGATAGTTAAAGTAAATTGTATATATAATAATTCAGGTGCATGGTGTAAGAATAAGAACATCTACCGTAGTTTATTTGGGATTGGGGCAAGAGTTTGTCCAGTTCATAATGGTGGTGTATGTTCATTGCAAATTAAAAAGAAAAAACGTGCAGTAGCACCAGCACCAGCAAAAATATTGGATATTTAAAAAAAATTAGTATCTTTGTCTCAAATATTATAAATTAAAAAATTAAAAGATGAAAAATTTATTAGTATTATTATTTGGAGTGTTTTTAATGGTATCATGTAGCAATGATATGGAAGATATAGAGTATGTAACCTTAAATGGTTATTGGGAATTATCCGAATTAAATGGTGTAGATGTCACTGATGGGTCGTTTATAAACTTTATTAACAATTCGGTAGCTGAAGGTGAAACTAGTTGTAATATGTTCTCATTTAATTGTGATGTTGACAACACAAAAATAAGTGTACGAAATTTTGCTTTTCATAGTTTTTCTACGTGTGATATTTCATATGATTTACTATTAGAACAATCATTAAAATCTGCATCTGATTTCTTAATAGTAGGTAATATACCTTGTAGGCCACAATTGATTTTATTTGATAGGCTTGGGAATATTACATCAAAATGGTATAGGGAAAATAAATAATAATAAATTATAAATAAAAAACCTAGATTATTAGTTTAATCTGGGTTTTTTGTGATTTGATAACACCACATTTAGTACAACAGTGTTTTGATTGAAATATTTTTTGTGAGAAAGATTAATCATGTAATCTGATTAAACTTTCTGGGGCAAATAGTGAGTTGAGTAATATGATTAATTCTCTTGGATGTTTTATGTTCTCTTGTAATTTGCCAGCATTTTTCTTATAAACTTTATTATTATTTTCACTTATTTTTATTCTATCAATAATTTTTTTATCATATTCAAAATTCACCCAAGGAAGCGATAATAAAGTTTTTTTTGTTAATGACATTGAACTATCAGATGTTCTCCACCACCAATATAAGTAAGAACTATTTAACATTATTAGAGCTTTATTATATGTATCTTCATCTTTCATGAAAATTTCTATTTGTCCAGTTCTATCTAATTTTTTTGACGAAGCTGTTATGAAATATCTTGGTGTGTTAGTTATATAAATAGGAAAATCTGATTTTTTTACGATATAGTTTGATAATTTATCATGATGTATAAGATGTGATGTTTTAGGTGTAGTTTTATAGAAAATATTCGTTGTAAATATACCATCACCTAAATTATTATCCAAATCTTTTAACATTTCTTCCCTTTTTTTACTTTTCCACCTAATTTGTCCAGTTGTTTTTCTTTCATTTGATACATTATGAGCCATTATTATTGAAACTCTAACATCTGCATCATCAAATATATGTCCTGGAATACTATCAAAATGATATAGTGTTATAGAAGTAAATTTAAGTATATTTTCTCTTGTTTTCTTAAACTTTGATCCATTTGAAAAAGATATTGGGTTTATACTTATGAAACCTTTTGTTATTTTTGAAGCCTTATCTAAAAAATAAGCATATATATCATTATCCTTGTATTTGAAATATGGAGAATTCATTATTATATAATCACATTGAAAGTCATATTCTAAAAAATCTTCATTAAAGCTTTTTGGGACAACTCCAAATTTTTCTTTGAAATTATTTAAAGCTATTTCTAATTGAAATTTATCTTTTTCATTAATTACTAATCTATTTGTTATAAAATCAACAGGGTTTTCTTGAATTGAAGCTAAGTTAATTGACAATACACCTAATCCACAACAAGGATCTAACCAAATACCTTTACCATCATCAAACACACTTGTTTTATTTGACATAAATTTTGATATATCTTGTGGTGTATAAAAAATACCATTTTTTTTCTTTTCTATGTCTGTATATGTATTTTCAAATCTCATTCATTTTTTTGATTTTTTATATAATCTTCTATCAATTTTTCAAGTAATTTACTTTGATCAAGAAGATTTTCTTCTATATGATTTTGAAATTTATCATATAAATCAGAGTTCATTGTAAAAAAAACTCTACATTTTTTCTTTTTTTCTTTTTTCATTATTGTTATTATTATTTTTCATTATTATTATTAATATTTTTTATTATTGTTTATTCTATTTCTATATATAAAACATGCTTTGGTGTAAAGTGATATTTTTGTGAAAAAGGTGAAATTATTTTTCTTTTTATGACAACTTTATTTGGAATTTTTTATACATAAATAAAAAATTAACAATGTCAAATAAAGTTAAACGTTTAAAAGCTGTATTATCTAAACATAAAATAAAAATAGATAAAGAAGATATAAAAAAATTGAAAAATGCTGTAAAAAATAATTTTGAAAAAATAAATGAAGTGACTGATATTTTAAAAAAATATCCATTTTTGGAAAATGATATAAAAAACAGAATAAAAAAAGGAGATTTAATTCAACCTGGTAGAATAGTTGAAACTGTTATTATACAATTTATATCTGATTATTTAGGTTGTTCTTATGTTGGTGAGGGGATTTATAACAGTAATAGGTATATTATGACACAGAATGGTGGTTCAGGTAAATCTGACTTAACAATACTTGATAAATATCACGGTGAACTAACTGTTTATGAAATAAAAGAACCATCTGCTTATGGGTTATCAAGTGGTTTTACATATGATGATGATGGGATACGTGAACTTTTTACTACAGAAAATGAAGAGTTTTTAAAAAAATTAACATATTTATTTAAAAAATATAATAAATTAAAAAATTATAATATTTTGGATAATATAGGACATAACATATCTTTTGAAATAAGTAATACTGATATTATATCAAATAAATTTGATTTCATGATTAGCTATAATAATAAAGGATCATTAATGATAATGTCAAATGATGAATATAAAGATAAATTTAAATTTGTAATTGAGGTTAGAAGTTCTGGTAGAAACAGTAGAACGGTATTCACCAAAAAACTGTTAAATTTAGATAAAGACGATACAATTGTATTTTTAGATAAAGATAAATTGTCAGAAATAATTCCACGGGGAGGAAAAATATCACATAGATATAAATATAAAAAAAATGGTGCGAATTTCTCTTTTGACAAAAAAGATGTTAAGAAAAAAGATGGTAAACTATTTATAAATGTTGGCAACATTAAACAACATGTTGGTGAGGTTTCGATAAAACATTCTATAAAGAAAAAACCAGCTGAAGTTGATAATAAATAAAGATGGATTTACTAACGAAATGAAATATTTAATATAACTAATTATTAAACAAAAAACCAGATTAAATTAATAATCTGGTTTTTTATAAATTATATTTCCCTTTATTTTTGATCATTTCTGGATCATTTATAAATTCTATTAATTCATCCATATCATCAACATAATGGGATTGACCATTATCATCATTTGTGTTATAATTTATAATAAAAATATCACCCTTAAAAAAATAATCAGTGATATAACAACCGTCATCTTCACTAATATCATCATCTTTCCATATTAAATAATTAGTAAACACATCTTCTAAATATTCTATTTCTGAAGAATTCTTTTTAAGTTTATCAAGTGTCAAATTTTGACTATTTTCGTTAAATTTACTTATTTTCATAAAAAAAACTTATATTTGTTTTATATATTAAAATATTATTCTTATATTTGTAACTCTATAAATATAAACATTTTAATAAAAACTTAAAAAATTTAAAAATGAAAAGTATAAAAATTATTGTGTCGTTAGCATTGATTGGGTTATTAACATTATTATCAATGTTTTTTGGTATGCCTGTTTTTAGTTATGGGTTTATTGGTATTCCATTAATTATTTTAATTAGTGGTATTATTTTAATTTGGCTTGATTATCTTGATGATAATCCAGGTATTATGCAAAGTTTAGGTATAATTATTTTGGTTGTGGGTATTATATTTACAATAATTTTACCAATTTTTAGCTCCTCTTTATTTAGAGCTTCTGATTATCAAGAGTTAATAGGTGATGTTGAAGAACGTACATTCTCAACTGATATTAGCCCAACAAATGTAAATGATATTATAGTTATTGATTATCAAGTTGCAGAAAAAGTTGCAGATAAAAAACTTGTAGATGATAATTTATCATTAGGAAGTCAAGTTGAAATTGGTAGGTTTACATTACAAAAGGTTAGAGAAAAATTTTATTATGTTGCACCATTAAATCATACAAGTTGGTTAAAATGGAGAAAAAATATAAGTGGTACACCTGGATATATGATTGTTAATGCTAATAATGATAAAGATGTAAGATTAGTTACAGAAGTTGATGGGGTTGACATTAAATTAAAATATCAAGATGGTGGATGTTTTGGATCTTATCTACCAAGACATTTATATAATAATGGATATCGTACAGTTGGAATGACAGACTATAGTTTTGAAATTGATGATGATTTTATGCCTTGGTATGTTGTTACAAAATATGAAAAAACTATTGGGTATAGTGGAAATAATGCGATAGGTATTATTTTAGTTAATCCTAAAAGTGGAGAAATAACAGAATATAGTATTGAAGATGCACCAAAATGGATTGACCGTATTCAACCAAAAGATTTTGTGTTAACCCAATTTAATGATTGGGGTAAATTAGTTCATGGTATATGGAATTTTAGCGATAAAGATAAACGCCAATTAAGTGATGGTGTTCAATTAGTATATGGTGAAGATGGTAATTGTTATCTGTATAGTGGTGTGACATCAGTTGGTAGAGATAATGCAAGTATGGGCTTTATATTAAGCGATTCCAGAACAAAGAAAACAATTTTTTATAAATCATCTGGTGCTATTGAATCCGCAATTCAACGATCAGCAGAACAAAAAGTATCAGAAAAAGGTTATATCGCATCTTATCCAAGACCATATAATATTAATGGGGAATGGACATATGTTATGGCGTTAAAAGATACACAAGGATTGATTAAAAAAATCGGATTGGTAAGTTATACTAATTATCAAGTAGTTGGTATTGGAGATAATATTTTTGATGCCTTACGAAACTATAAATCAGCATTAAATAGTACAGGTAATAATATTGTTGTTGATTCTGATAATTCATTTTCAATTGTAACTGGTTCTATTATTAGAATTAATTCAATATATAATAATAATACAAACTATTTTTATTTTCTTATTGAAGGGCAAACTGATAAATTATATGTTACCACATCTAATATATCTAATGAAGTATTTGTTACAGAGGTAGGTGATATAGTGGAACTTAAAGTGTTAAATGATTCAGAGAGTGAAATATTCGTTGATGTGTTTAATAATTTAAATTTAGAATTTACTAAATCAGATGGTCAAGTTGAAATGGATAAAAGCGTTGATGAATTTAATGAATCTAAATCTAAAGATGATATAGATAGGCGAGTTAAATCTACAATTGAAACTATGACAGATGAAGAAAAATTGGAACTTTTAAATAAGTAATATTTTATTAATTTTATAAAAAAGCTACATTTTAGTTAATGTGGCTTTTTTTATTAAAATATTTTTTGTATATTTGTGTTACTAAATATAATAAAATGAGAGTGTATCACGAAAAATATGGTTATGGATCTATTATAGACGATGCTAAAAGCTTATGCTTACCGCATGAGTGTTTATTCAAACCTGATGGTGGAATCGTTGATAAGACTTCAGGTAGTGGTACTAAGTATACCCATTTTGTTCCAGCATCATTTGATATTGTTGATAAAACAGAATTAAAAACTTTTTAAAATAAAAAAAATTATGAAAAAATTATTTATCGCCTTAATGCTTTTAATGTCAATGACAATTCAAGCACAAATACCAAATACATTTAAAATTAAAGAATGTGTGATTAGTATTGGTACTGATTTTACAATAGATGAAATAAATGCGGATATTGTAGAAGAAGTGATATCACTTACAACAATATATCATATGTTAATTGATAATGAAAAATATGCTAAAGCACGACAAAAGATAGTATCAATTGGTACTGTGATTGAAATTTTTGATAAAAATGATAAATTAATTGGATCTGTTGAAGAAAAATTATTCACAAGTTTTGGTTTTTATTCATTGTATAATATATATGATGCTAATGGGAAAAAAATAGCTTATTCTGAAAAACATAAATATATGACTACTAAATTTAAGATAAAAAGTGCAAATATGCAAAAAAGTGATATTTGTACTATTAGTAGACCTATGGTAAATGTTTTTAGTGATACTTGGACTGTTGATTTTAATGATTCCAACTTTGATAAAAGATTATTAGTTTTTATTCCTTGCTTCAAAACTTATTACGATAATAAAAATTAATTATGAAAAATAAAAATCCGTTACCTTGCCCATTTTGTGGAGAAACTGAAATAGAGGTTGTTAGACCAGGTACAAATCGTGCGAGTAGGCAAGTTAGATGTACTAATTGTGGTTGTGACTTAGAAACTAATGAAATTGATTCTTGGGATGAATGGAATTCAAGAGATTATAAAGTAAAGATGGAAAAAAAATTAAATGAACAAGATTTTTATGATATGATGCAACAATATAGACATTCACCTATGGGTGAACAAGATAAAGTTGTTGAAAATTTTGAAAATGTTAAACAATGGATAATTGATAATTTATAATAACTAAAAAATAAAAAATCATGAAAAAAACATTAATTGTTTTAACTTTGCTATTATTATCTGTTTCTGGGTTTTCACAAAATCATAGACCATGGTATGAATCCCCTAATTCAAATAATTTATTTTTTGATGCTGTTGGTATATCACATACTTTTGGTAGAATTGGTGGTGGATTAGCTTTTAAAAAAGAAAGGTTTATAACTGGTGTTGAATATGGTAGATATGATTATTATGATAACACACTTGATATTGCTAAAGTTTCATTAACTTATATTTTTTCTCCAGATAAAATTGTTTCATTTTTAGGTGGGTGTGGTTATAATATAACAATACATGAATCAGTTATTTGGACACAAAAAAAATTATCATTAGAATTTGGTGCAATTAGAAATTTTAAAAAACAAGAATTTCGATAAATTTTGATTTTATTAATACAGAAGGTAGATTAACATTATATTATAATTTATAACTAATATGAAATATTATAAAACAGATTGTGATAAGTATATTAAGTTTAACCCAGAAACAAATGTTTATAGACTTGGTAATACAATTTTAGAGAAGTATAGAGTAATTCCTGTTGATGAATTTGAATCATATAATACTACTGAAATTAAAAACGCTGAATATAGTCGTTTAATGAACATTTATTTTAGTAATGTGAAACATGAATGGGAATTTGAAGGTGTTAAGCATCGTAAACTTGATAATTTTGAAGAAAATGGGATATCACTGTCAGCAAATTATCAAATAGGTAAAGATGTACCATTTCATCAAATAGGTATTTATAATTATCAAAAGAAACTTATACTTGTTTATCATTGGGGTAAAGTATATTATCATACTGTACAGTACAATGGTGATGGTGTAGGGCAATTAATATGTCCTTATACTCATGAGTATGTCAGGTGGGCAAAACTTAAACATTGTAGCCCAATATTTAATACTGTTACAAAAAAGATTGTATGAAAAAGAAAAAAGAATTGGAATTTACAAGGTGGCTTTTGTTGCTACTACATAGACAGCGCATAACTACTCTACTTTCAGCAGGAAGCGAGAAGTTCCAAATGCCACATGGAAAAAATAAAACATTAAAACAATTATACAAAATTTGGAAGAAAGGTGAGATTGTATAAAAAAATTAAAAAAAATAACATGTACAATATAGATAAAATATATGGTATCCCAGTAGAAGAAATTAGTTGTCCTGGATGTGGGCAAAGATATGGACACCATAACACAAAAGTAGATATTAATTCAGAAGAATGTTCATCTTGTGCAAAAAGGTTTGGGTATACACCTATTGAATTAGTTTCAGCAAAAGAATTTATTGAGGACTATTTGGATTATAAACCTCATTATAATTATTAAACTTATAAAGAACATGGAGAACACATGGAATTTTAGGATATTAGCAAAGAAAGTAAAGAATTCTGTTTACTTTGGTGTATATGAAGTACATTATGAAGGTGATATACCTGTTGCATGTACTGAAAACTCTGTTAAAGTTGATGCATATGATGAAGGGTTTGAAGATCCAATTGAAACTATCCAATGGCAATTAGAAAACATCAGAAAAGCAACTGAAAAACCAGTGTTAAATTATGACGATTTCCCAAATGAATATGTTAAATATTCAAGAAGAAAAAAATTAAGTAATATTAAAAAATTAAATGAAGAATGATAATTTAGAAGATATTGAATATGTAAAACGTAATTATAAATTTTCAAATGATGAAAATTTTAAAACAAAAGTATTTCCTAAATTTCAGATGGATGTTTTTGAAGATGAAGAAGATATTGAATGTGTTTTGTCTACAATGTTTGATGATGAATTATATTATCATATATACAATTTAGATAAAAGATTAAGAAAGATTATAACCACTGAACAAACAGACGAGATAATTTGTAAAATGAAAAGTGATATAAATATTAGCATTGGTCATGTTATAGTAAATAAATTGAAAAATAATGGCATATAAAATATAAAATATGAAATTAATAAACGATTATCAAAAAGCTTTAGATGCGATTTATGAACATGTAGGGTTTAAAGAAGATTGGGTAGTTTATCCAATAGATGAAAATATTGAACGCTATTGGCAAATTTATGGTGATGATCCATTAAATCAACATATTAAATACGCAGAAAATATTGAACAATTTTTTAGTGATAGGGATTATTATCAAGATGATATTTATACTCAAAGATTTTATAATAAATGGGTATATGAAGGAGAGGATTTTACAATGGTTTTTTGTAACCCAGGAGTTTATGGAATGAAATGGTTCAGATTATTTGATAATAAAAAACGAATGACCAACATGATGCAAAGAAAATTTAAATTGAAAAACTTATGATAATAGAAAATGTAAATAGATTTGCAAACAGTGATTATGATGATGATATAAAACAATTTGTGTTTGATTTAATCGAATTATTATGTAATATTAAAATGAAAATTGATATTGCACAACATCTTTTTTTAGATTTAGGATTTTTTAAATATGAAGATCTTGAAATAGATAATAAAGATGAACACTATGTTATAGATTTTCGTGCCTTATCAAGAATAGATAAAAGAGTTAGAAAAACCATATACAACGGTCTTATTGCTGAAATAAAAGATGATGTAGATAATGATTTTTTTTCTGATTTAATCTTAAGTTTTGAAGTTGCGATAAAAATTGATGATTGGGAAAAGAAGCAAAGAAAATATAAATTAGAAAAACTTGGAAATGAAATGTAATATTAAAAAAATAAATGAATTCTTTGATAGTGATCATGATAAATATATAAAAAAATTTATTATTAAGTTATTAGAAATGAGAGATGATAATAATGATGTTATAAATTATCTACTAGTTGGTCTTAATTTTTATGAAATTGAAGATTCAGATAAAAAAAAATATGATGTATATGGTAGCTGGTGTGATTTAGATGAGAAAATAATTATGAATTTTCCTGTGATTATTAAATTACATAAAAATTTAAGAAAAATAATATTAAAACAAATCTTAAAATATATTGAAAATAGTGGTTCTGATATAGATATCCCAGAAGATAATTTATTATCAGATCTAAATATATTTGTGTATTATGCAGATTGGGTAAAAAACCAAAGAAAATATAAATTGTTAGAACTAAATGATTATGGTAAAGAGTAAAAATAATATTGTTTATACTGGTACAATTGAAGAATTAAAAGGGTTGTATATTGATGGTAAAATGGATACTGATAAATTGCTTAATTGGTTATCGACATCTGATAGTTTAGAATATGATGATGACGTAAAAAAAACTATTCTGAAAAGAATTAGAAAACGAAAGATCGATAAATTGATTGAATAAAAAGAGCGTTTAATATATAAATGCTCTTTTTATTTTTTTATATAAATATTATTTTGTATATTTGAATAAATTATACAATAACGTAAAAATTAAACTATAAACTATGAAAAAATATTTCATTTTATTATTAATGATTGGATTAACGTGTTCTTGTGCTACACAAAGAGTGGCTGGAACAAAATCAGGTAAAGCATTTAATAAGAGTCATTCAAAAAATGCTAGATATATTCACAAGAAATCTAAGAAAAAATGTAAAAAAGTTATAAGATTTCATTTTTAAAATATTAATCATGAAAAAATACATATTAATATTAATGGTGATTGGTCTAATGTGTTCTTGTGTTACACAAAAATTAACTTGGTCAAATGCAAGTAAAAGACCAAACAAAGATTATTCGAAAATTGCAATAGAAACACGTAAAAAATCGAATGAAAAATGTAAAAGATCAAAAACCTTTAATTTTAAAAAAACTAACAAAGGAAACCGTAAAAAAAGAAAATTCTAAATTTATGAAAAAAACAGAAATAGAATCATTTTATAATGATATGACAGAAATTTGTGATAATGTTGGTTATTCAAATGTCGATATGGCTAGTGAAATAGGGGAGTTAATGAATAAATATAAATTAGGAGTATATGAATTACAAGAAATTGTTGATGCATATCCTAATGATATAAATGTTGAACATTTCGTTAAATCAGAAATAGAATATGAATTAGATCAAGAAAAAAAAGTTCAATTATTCGAAAACATTTTATCAAAACATGGTGTGACTGATGTGGTTTCACTTATGGAAGATTTAAAGAAAAATGGATTCTCATTAGAAATAACATAAAAAATATGATAAATTCAGCAACAATAAAAATAGGAGAAAAAGTACATTACCAACCTGAACATTTAAAAAACGAAGGGAAATTTGAAAATGGAATAGTTAAAGAAGTTCCAGAACATACAACAACTTCAATACGAGTAGTATATAATTGTGCAGGAGATTGGAGAAATTATAAAAATTATACATCAGCATTAACTAAAGTAAGTGACCTATATTTAGGTTGGAAACATGTTGAAGTGGAATTTGAAGAAGAAGAAGATTTTGAAGAATAATTAAAAATCATAAAATGAAAATTAAAAAATTTAGAGAATATAACCCCATAAGTGTTCATGAACTTAGTAATTTATCAGATGATGAATTGAAAAATATATTAAGTGTTTGTTGGCACGAAGGTAAATTTAGATGTGATACAATAGGAATTACTGATGTTTCAATTGTTAAAGATTCTGATGGATATAATATTAGTTGGAGTGATGGTAATGGTGATCCAAGAATTTATACTGATACTATGAGTGAATTAATAGATGATATTGGTGATGGGGATTGGAATTACGGACTATATAAAAAATATTAAAAATAACAATAATGATAGATTGTGATGGGGGTGGTATTGGTTACTATGAAGTTGATTTAAATAATTATAAATTAAAAAATTAAACAAACCAAAGTGAAAATTTTAGAAATAAAAAAAATATGAAAGAGCAAGAAATTATAAATTTAGAATTTAAAAGAAATGATGATAATGATGGAGGACAAGAATACTATTATTATACTTTAGATATAGGAAATGATTATACACCATTATGTCTAATAACAAATGGTAGTGATGAAGCAACAAATGATAATTGGTCAGTAACAATATTTGATTATGAATCAATTGTTATAACTGATATTAATGAATTACGTAAATTGGTAGAATTATTGAAAAATAATGTTAAGTGACAAAAAATATTGGGGTTTTTAGTGAAGAACAGCTTATTTTAACAAATACAAAATGTGGAAAATATTTAGAAAAGAAGGTGATGATTTCGTTGACAAATTAATAGAAATCGTTAAAAAAGAAAAAATAAAGATCACACAATTTTCAGGTTCAAGAACCAATTTTAAAATTGATGATGATACGTATTTATCTGATATTGATGATAATGGTTGTCGTTTAAAAGTTTATTATAACCATGAATTAAAGAGTGATGTTGAAATATCAAAGAAAAAATATTATTGGTTTTATAAAGAATACAACCGACAAAAAAAACAAAAATTTATTGATAATTTACCCGATTTATCTGAAGTTGGGAGAGCAGCAAAAAAATATAAAATTTAATTGAAAAAAATTATGAAAATTAGTAAATATTTATTCGATAAATTTTTCTTAGGATTAGAAGATCCATATTTAATAGAAGAAAGTGATACAGTTAATCATAAAGGTGTGCCAATATATTATATAGCATACCATTTTATTGATAGACACCATAAACCTAATTATTATGGTATTAATAATACTTATTTTGAAGGACTTGTTAAATTAAATAATTTTTTATTTGAAAACTTTGAGGTAAATTCAGAAAAAAAAGATGATATTAAAATTGTTGGATCATATAATAAACCAGGTGCAGCATCGTTAAGGATCATCATAAATGGTGATAATGTTGAAAAATTGAAAAATTATATAAATAAATAAATAATATATGAAAAAAACAGAAATAAAACTCGTTAATGGCGATATCGCACATATTATAGAAGATGATAAAGTTAAAGCTCTAAAATCAAAGAGTTACAATTTTATGTTTAATAAGAAAAATGGTTATTTTGCCAGATGGGGAAAAACTGTGGAAGATGATGGGGAGTTAGAACTTGGAATTCCAGAAATTGCGGATATCGAAATCGCTGAGGTGTGTGAAGGTGTTCCTGGGATTGGTCCTTGTGCTTTTTGTTATAAAAATAATAATGGTCACAAAGGAACTAACATGTCATTAGAAACCTTTAAAATAATTTTTGATAAATTACCTAAAAGTGTTGGACAAATAGCTTTTGGGTGTGGAACTTTAAGACGACATCCTGAAATGTGGGATATTTTTAAATATTCTAAAGATAATGGAATTATACCAAATTTAACAATTAACGGTGATGTTGATGAACACGAATTTGATAAAATTGCTGAATTATGTGGTGCATGTGCTGTGAGTATTTATGATAAAGAATTATCATATAATGCAATCAAAGAATTGTCTATTAAAAGAAATATGAAACAGACAAATATTCATTATATGATATCAAATGAAACATATGAAAAAGCATTTGAAATTATGGACGATATTAAAAAAGATCCAAGACTTAAAAAACTTAACGCAATTGTTTTTTTGTCCCTCAAAGAGCGAGGAAGGGCAAAAGGTAAATTTCATAACTTAACGCAAGAACAATTCAAGAATATAACAGATTACGCATTAGATAATGATATTCCATTTGGATTCGACTCATGCTCTGCCCAATTATTTACAAAAGCTGTTGAAAAACACCCTAATGCTAAACAAATGGAACAGAACTCAGAACCGTGTGAATCAACACTTTACAGTCTATATATTGATGTTCATGCGAATTTTTATCCCTGTAGTTTTTCTCCTGGTACTAAAGGATGGGAAACTGGGTTATCTGTTATTGATTGTGAGGACTTTATTGAGGAAATTTGGCAACACGAAAAAACAAAAAAATTCAGAGAAGGTGTCATTAAATGTAGAAATTGTAAACAATCATGTTCTATTTATGATATTTAAAAAATAAAAAAGGTGTTGATTAATCAATACCTTTTTGTTTTTTATATTCTTCTTCTGTTTTTGCTCGTTTTGATGCGTTGTGTTTTCTTTTAGTAAAACATAAATTTTTTATATCAGATATTTCATTGGGTGTGATATTATTTAGGAAACCATATAATATATGTATCAACGAACAATTAGACAAGAAATTAGATCAATACCTATCTGACAATAACATTAAGCGTTCAAAATACATTGAGAAGCTTATACGTGATGATTTTGAGAAAAAGGGGTATGATGTTACCCCAGATTTTTAATTAAATAACCCCACCAACATTTCTTTTTCTCAGATAATTTTCTTATATTTGTAATTGATAAAAGTAAAATTAACTAAAAACAGAAGTTATGAGAGATTTAAAGGGTGAAAAAACTGAATTACAAAAAGAATTTGAAGCGCAAACACCATCAATTAAAGGTATTTATGGCAATGAATACAATTTAGTTTATTGTGCATGGCTAGAGTTTCAGGTTAAAAAACTTAAAAATAAACTTAAATTAAAAAATGAGCAGAACAATTGAAACAAAATCGGGAAGTGAATTTTTCACTAACATTAGTGCAGAACAATTCCTTGGTGAAATTTGTAAAGAAATTGATTGTAAACATTATTTTTATGATTATGGTAGTTTTCAAACTGTTTCTTTAGCATATTCAATGACAAAAGAAGAAGTAATTGATGTGGCAACTAAATTAAGAAAATTAGTTGAGAGTGAAGAAATTGATTCATATTATAAAAAATATAATCATTTTTTTGGTGGTGATACAAATATTGAAGAATTTAAAGATTCACTTTTGTATTATGCTGATGAATTTGAAAAAAGTGAAGGATACGAATGTATTAGTTAAATTAAAAAGTTATGAAGTATAAATATCAGTGGACATTTTGGATACCCATTTTAGGGTTTATTAGGTTGTATTATATTTTGTATAAGTATAAACTTGCACCTGAAAAAAAACCATACTTAAAATATAGAAATGAATATTTTAAGTATCAGGTGATCATTTCATATGTTATTTTTGTAACAGTATATGCATTAATTTTGTAAAATTTTTAAAAGTTATGAGATACAAATATCATTGGACATTATGGATTCCAGTTTTTGGTTTAATTAGAATATTATATATTGGGTTTAAATATAATTTTTCAGGTGATTCTTACCCAGATAAGATAAATCCAGGATTATACACAATATATCAATGTTTTACATTAATATTCATTATAGGTATTATTACAATTGATATATGTTTTAATATTATATAATTAAATGACAGAAATAGATAAAGATAAGGAAACATTAGTTGGATATCGTAATTATTTACAACAAATAGGTTATGGTAAAGTTTCAAAGTACTTATCTGTTGAAGTATTATATGAAAATGATTTAATATCTAAAGAATTTTACGATAGTGAAATTAGGAGAATTAAACTTAAAAAATTGATGAATAAATGATGAGTTGGAATCATTTTGATAGAAATAAAACAGTAGAATGTGTTATTGATGGGGTTAGACAACCTTATGATGCATGTGCATCAGGAGATTTAGAAGATGCTATAAAATCTTATTATAACGCTTTTAAATATATTGGTTCTAATGATGGTGTCATATATATAGATGGGATAAAAAACGATTTTAAAAAACCACATCATTTTTTTGTATATATGACAGATCAAGAAAAAAGGCAACGTAAAATAACGGAATTAATGAAAATTGTAATGAAATTTTAAACAATGATAGCATATAAATTAATTAGAAAAATGAAAGATGGTAGTTTATCACCATTGTTCATTAATAAAAAGAGTAGAATACCTGTTGGTGTTTGGTTAGAAGCTGAAAATCATCCTACAAAAGGATATACGGTTAGAAAAGGTTGACATTGTACATTGAAACCTATTGCACCACATCTATCTGAAAAAGATAGAGTGTGGGTAGAAGTAGAAGTTGAAGATGTTGAATATTATAATAGACCTGAATCACAAGGTGGAACGTGGGTATTAGCACAAAAAATGAAAGTTATAAAAGAATTATGATTAAAAAATATATTTTAGATAAAATTAAAAAGATTAAAAGTGATGAAGAAGATTTTAAATCTTCTTGGTGGAAAAATAATTTTATATCATATTCAAAACTAACTAGACAACCAGATGGTGATAAATGGGTAGATTATACCAAACATATATCAGAAGTTGATTTTAGTAAACTAAATGATGATGATTTAGTTCGTTTGTTTGAATACTTAATATTAACTAGAAATGATATATCTACAAATAGAGTAAATCAAATATATTTTAAAAAATAATAAAATGGGACTAGATATTAAAAGAAACAGATCAGGTTTATATAAAGTTAAAAGTACAATATCTGATGAACAATTAGGTAAGGGGTGGATGTCAGAAGATGAATTAAAAAAACTTCTTATTGAAAAAGCTTATTTTAAATTTGCTGAGGATGTTATTAAAATTGATTTAGAATTTCCTAGTGGTTACTTTATTAACGATAAAAGAAAAATCGTTGAAGATAAACATTGTGCTGGTGGGGAATTTATTGTCAAAAATTGGAATAATGGTAATGTGATTGAGGAAAAGTTTAAAGAAATTTGTGAACGATTAAAAATTGAATTATGAAAAAGAGAATTTTATTAGACGAAGAAGATTTTAAAAAATTAACTAAAGGTGAAATTGTTGAAAAAGATGATGTTCAAATAGCATTATCTGATATTGGGTATTTTAGAATGGCTGATATTATTGTTGAAAATTCATCAAATGGGTAAAATTCTTTATACATATGACGAAATTTATAAATATATATCTGAAACTGGAAATAAAAATAATTTCTATGTAGTTGTTAATAATGATTATTCTATAACAGATAATATGTCAGTAAAAAATATAACTAGTATTAGTGCAGAAATAATTAATAATACTAGACATACTATTGATTTTGTAGATAACTCTAGTAAAGAAATATTTTTATATTTAGCATACAGACGACCACCATCTTGGCAAGGTAATGAACAAAAAATAGCGTGTACATCTTATATATTTAAAAAAATAAGTTGTATCATTTTGAAAGAACAGGTGAATGGTACGATGAAGTTGGTAATGTAATAGACTCATATCATGATATTTGGTATGACCCATTTTTATTTGTGAAACCTGAAGATAAAGATCGTGCAATCAGATATTTTAAATTAAATAATTTAAAAAAATAATATATAAAAAAAAATAAAAATATGATACTAACAATAATACAATCTGTGACATTTGTTACTTATGTAGTTTTTTTGTTAATAAAATTTAAAGGTGTATTACCATCAATATCTGATTCATGGTATGAGTTAGGTTTACCATTGAGAAGATTATTTTATCTTTTCTGTTTTATTTTAGGAATAGCAATGTTATTTCAAGGAGGTGGAGTTATATGGTTTTTTATATCTGGGTCTGCATTATCTTTTGTTGGAATGGCCACTGCATTTAAAAGACCTAATTCACCAACTTGGATTGTACATGGTGCTGCGGCTGGGATAGGGATTATATTTGCATTACTAGGGATTGGTATAATAGGTGGGTTTTGGTTACCTCTTATTATTTTTACTCCTATTGCTGTATTAATGAAATTATTAAAAATTAATAATTATCTTTGGTGGATTGAAATAGCAGCATTTGTATTTATATTATTTGGTTTAATTATTACTAAACTATAAATTAATGACAAAAACACAATTATACAATCTTCACATATTTACTCATATATTTATAATTGATAATAAAATTATGAATACATCACCTGATTATATAGAAGAAAAATCAGTTAATTTTTTTGGACAATTAGGTCGATCTGGGATTGTTGAATTCCTAAGTAAAAAACATGAAAAATTTTATATGGGTTATTGGTTTATGTATTGTGAACGTTGGGGTGTTCAATATGATAATTTTGAATTACTTAATGTGATATTATTTATTATTTATGATAGAAATAAAGAAAATATTATTAAACTTTTTGAAAAATATATTGGAAATACAGATATTATTACTAACTTAGATAAAAAATGTTTAGCACATATTAAAGTATTAAATTATATTGATAATACTATAGATTTTAATAGTAGATATTTTAAATTAAAAACGTTATGAATAAAGATTTTATATTAGAAATAGAAGAAAATAAATTTAAAGTTCAAAAATTTGGGAATGATATAGAACTTCCTAATTTGGTTGATATTTTAAATGCTCTTGTTGATGATATTAAAAATGTTGACAGAAATAATGTGGCTTATGTTATAGATAAAATACTAGAATTGAATTTTAATGAACAAGTATATGTATATACATATATCATATTTGATGATATTAGAACAATACATGATAATAAATATGAAATAAAAAATGTAGATCGTTCTTATATTTATTTTAATGGTAAAATAATAGATTTTAAATTTTTTGATAATAATGAAATTTTGCATTTGAAAAAAATTATTATAAATAATAAATTTTCAAATCATAAAGAGATAACACGTAAAATTTCAGAAGGACTACCAATGAAAGAAAAAATGTTTGATATTGAGGTGGAAATTTATGATCTGAGTGAACATTCACCAGAGGTAATTAAACACAAGAAATTCGTTGAAAAAATTGGTGGTATTGATATAGAAAAACATATTACTAATAAAGAAATAGATTCAATAGTTAAAAATATTTTATGTTTTAATACAGATGAACAAGTTGATATATTAATTTATATTCTTGATGAATATTATGTTTTATCTGAAGATAGTGAAAAAGCAAAAATTTCTGAAAGAATATTATCTGACGAAAGATTTAATTATTTGAGAAATACAATTATGAAAAAAATTAATGAAGAAGATGAATAGAAACGAAAGAAAACAAAGAGAAAAAGAAAGATTAGAAGCAATTTTTAATAAAGATCATAGTGGAACTGTTGCTGGTAGAAAGTTAGATAGACTTTTAAAAGATGCTGAACTAAAAAAAGACGATAATGTTAATGATGAAGATATTGAATTAGCATTATTAGAAGCAATTTGGACTATGCGATGGACAGAAAACAAAGAATCTTTATATTCTGTTTTGTCAGTAGAAGAAGCACAAAAAATAGTTAAAGATATTTTTATTGAATTAGATAAATCTGGATATAAAATTATTAAGAAATGAGAAATGAGAAAATAAATTTCAAAATTATTAAAAATGAGCACTGAAAAACAAAAAAAGATAGATAAATGTTTATTTCATCTAGATGAACTTATAGAACTTCAAAAAGAAAAAGTTAAACTACTTGAAAAACATAAGCAAGGGTTAATTCAACATTTTAAAAATAAGCAATAAGTGAAATATATATTAGTTTCAATTATTATATTAGTTATAGCATTTTCTATGACATATATCACTGAAAAATTATCACATTTCTTTTTTAAGATTATTTTTCCTCTTTTTTATAAAGGAAAATTTAAAAGAAAAATATTTAGAATAATATGTGATGAAAAATTAACAACAAGTGAAGCAAATGAAGCTATAATGAGTATATTCAATGAAGAACAAAAACGTAAAAAAATAATAAAGCGTAAAGAAAAATTAAATAAAATACAAAATGAGAATAACAAATAAACATTTATTTTTTTGGAATGGTATATACTCACAGTGGCATATGTCACCAGTAACAATAGATGGTAAAAGATTTAATTGTTTAGAACAATGGATGATGTATAGTAAGGCAAAATTTTTCAATGATGAATATAATGCTACTAAAATTATGCAAACACATTATCCAAAAGAACAAAAATCTATTGGAAGACAAGTTGTTGGATTTAATGGGAAAGAATGGGAAAGAGTTGCATATGATATTGTTAAAAAAGGTAATTATGCAAAGTTTACTCAAAATAAAGAATTGAAAGATGAACTATTAAAAACTGGTAATTTAACATTAGTTGAAGCTTCACCATATGATAAAATATGGGGGATTGGAATGAGAGAAAATGCACCAGGTGTGGATAATGAAAAAAATTGGAAAGGTGAAAATTTATTAGGTAAAGCAATAACTGAAGTTCGTAACATTATAAAAACTGAAAATGAATAAAATAGACGAAAAATTTAAATATTTTAAATATACCAGAAATTTTAATATAACAAATAGATATCAAGCATTAATGCTAAAGTCTAATATTAACTTTCTTAAAGATTTAAAGTATAAAGGATTTGAAGTTTTAGATAAAGCTGATTATTCTGTGACATTTAAAATTAATGTTAAACTTATTAGAAAATTAAAAATATTATCTCTTAGTGATAATGTTGATAATGGAGTTGAACAAAAATTGTTGAAATTAATTGAGAAATCAACTTTTATGCCTGATTATGAAAATGATATTAGGTTATTCACTAATTCAAATTGGTATAGTAACACTAGTAGATCTAGTGGAACTGATGGTTATTATCGTGAGTATAGTGACGAGGAAAAAGATCTGGTTAAAGATAGAAAGAAGTTTGCAAATAAGCAATCAAAAATATATAATCAAAAGATAAAACAGTATGAAAATAAGAAATGGTTACGTAAGCAATAGTAGCAGTTCCTCTTTTATTATAAGAGGAATGAAAATTGAAAAGGATGTAATGATAGAAAAATTAAATATATCATTAGAAGATGAAGGAGTAGATATTGAAGATGAATGGGAAGTAATGGAATTATTACAATCTAAATTTGAAGGTTTTTCATTTGAACCAACAGGTAATGCGTTTGAAGGAAGAGAGTGGGATACATTTATTGTTGGAAAAAGTTTAGGTAGTTTAGAAGATGGTGAAGCAATTGAACTAAAAGATATGACACCTGAAGAAAATGAAGAAATTCTAAACAAATTTAAAAAATTAGGATTTGATGGTGAATTGAAAACATTCATCGAAATGTTATCAACGGATAACATTTAAAAATGAAAAAATATATATGATAATAAAAGATGTTAAATTTGATTTTGATGATTTATTAATAGTACCAAAATCATCAAGTGATATTAGTTCAAGAAAAGAAGTTAATGTTTATGATGAAAATGGTATGTTGCCATTATTTACAGCACCAATGGATACTGTTGTTGATATGGGTAATTTAGATATTTTTAAAGAAAATAAAATAACACCTATTTTACCAAGAACTGTTAAAGATATAGATAATATTATTCTAAAAACAAATTGGATTTCAGTTGGATTAAATAAATTTGAAAAAATAGTTCAAGATTTTACAAACCCATATATTGATGCTAGTTTATTAGATACTAAATATATTCTTGTTGATATTGCTAATGGTAACATGGAAAAATTAGTGGAATTAGTGATAAAAGGTAAAGAAAAATATGGGAATAAGTTACAGTTGATGGTTGGTAATATTGCTAATCCAGAAACATATGAAATATTATCAGAAGCTGGTGCTGATTATGTTAGAACTGGAGTGGGTAATGGTGGGGGGTGTTTAACTTCACAAAACGTTGGTATTGGTTATCCATTAGCATCTTTAATTGATGAATGTTATAAAGTTAGTTGCACATTAAAAGAACCTGCTAAAATTGTAGCTGATGGTGGAATGAAAAACTATTCTGATATTATTAAATCATTAGCATTGGGTGCTGATTATGTTATGGTTGGTTCATTACTGAATCGTTCATTAGAAAGTGCAGGAGAGACATTTAAAGCAAATGTTAAACATACAGGGGTTGAAACTTGGACAGAACCAGGTGAACCTGTTGACCAATTTGATCCAAATGTAAAAAATGCCTTTCAAAATGGTGCTCGTTTTTATAAGAAATTTAGAGGAATGAGTACAAAAGGCGTACAAAAAGCACTTGGTAATAAAGTATTAAAAACATCAGAAGGTGTAACTAGGATGAACCCTGTTGAATATACTCTTGAAGGATGGGTAGAGAATTTTAGACATTATTTAGCATCTGCAATGTCATATACTGGTGCGAGAACACTAGAAGAATTCATAGGTAATGTTGATTTAGTAAGAATAACTCAACATAGTTTTAATCGATTTAATAAATAACTTGATTAGTAAACTTATTTTAAACAAAAATGAAAATAATAAAACAATATAAAAACAATTTAAAAACTATATTTTTTAGTTCTGTTTCTAATGATTTAGAAAAATGGGAAAGAATTGATTCAAAATGGGATTATAAAAGCCCAAATTATCTTTCTTCTGATAATAAAAAAATATATTTTAGAACGAATGAACATCATTTTTATGGTAGAGTGGAAGTAGAATGTGATAGTAAAATATTTATTAAAATATGTACATATAAATGGTTATGTATTCCTATTG
>Ga0210003_1001193_pt1 | contig 22983 bp, 18 predicted proteins | sample LantaG_FD_182804 | JGI IMG/M metagenome (GOLD analysis project Ga0210003, IMG submission 182804) | Deep subsurface microbial communities from Baltic Sea to uncover new lineages of life (NeLLi) - Landsort_02402 metaG (SPAdes) (version 2) | ecosystem: Environmental > Aquatic > Marine > Oceanic >... | reverse complement strand
AAAAAAAAAAAAACCACCGCCAACAGAAACCCATGTACGCCGAGATCGTCAACGTGCGCCTCGGCGACGGCTCCCACCGCCGAGGGCAGGTCCTCGAGGTCGACGGCTCCAAGGCCGTCGTCCAGGTCTTTGAGGGCACCTCGGGCATCGACTCCAAGGCGACCTCGCTCGAGTTCTCGGGAGAGGTGCTTCGCACGCCCGTCTCGCGGGACATGCTGGGCCGCGTCTTCAACGGGTCCGGAGCCCCCATCGACGGCGGCCCGCCCGTCCTCGCCGAGAAATTTCTCGACATCAACGGCGCCTCGATCAACCCTTCGGAGAGGACGTACCCCGAAGAAATGATCCAGACTGGCATCTCCACGATCGACACGATGAACTCCATCGCTCGGGGGCAGAAGATCCCGCTGTTCTCCGCCGCGGGCCTGCCGCACAACGACATCGCGGCGCAGATCTGCCGGCAGGCGGGGCTGGTGAAGAAGAAGGGCGGGAGGAAGGCGGGCGGGGAAGCACCGGACCTCCTCGGCGACGCCGCCTCGACCAGCAAAGAGGGCGACGAGGAGGAGGAGTTTGCGATCGTCTTCGCCGCCATGGGCGTCAACATGGAGACCGCCCACTTCTTCAAGCAGGATTTTGAGGAGAACGGCTCGATGGACAAGACCGTGCTGTTCTTAAACTTGGCCAACGACCCCACGATCGAGCGCATCATCACGCCGCGGATCGCGCTGACGACGGCCGAGTATTTGGCTTACGAGTGCGGGAAGCACGTTTTGGTCATCCTGACGGACATGAGTTCCTACGCCGACGCGCTGCGGGAGGTGTCTGCGGCGAGGGAGGAGGTGCCCGGGAGGAGGGGGTACCCCGGATACATGTGCGTTTTTGGAAGAGGGAGAGAGAGGGAGAGATAGTTTTTTAGCTTTTGAAGTTTTCGGGTGTTGAGTTTTTTCTTCTTTTTCCCCCCTTTTTTCCCCTGCTGACCTCCCCCCCCCCAAAAAAAAATAATCAAAACTTTACAAAACAGGTACACCGACCTCGCGACCATCTACGAGCGCGCAGGGCGCATCGAGGGCCGCGCCGGCTCGATCACGCAGCTCCCGATCCTGACGATGCCCAACGACGACATCACGCACCCGATCCCGGACCTGACAGGTGAGAGAACGTTTTTGTTTTGTTTGAGATTTTTCGACTTTGAGATTTGTTTTTTCTCTCCTCTGCCCGAGACCCGAAAAAGCGAAGGAGACAAAAAAAAAGTCCAACTCATTTTCTCCTTTTTTCTCTCTCTCCCTCGAAATCAAATCAAGGTTACATCACCGAGGGCCAGGTCTACGTCGACCGCCAGCTCCACAACCGCCAGGTGTACCCCCCGATCAACGTCCTCCCCTCGCTCTCGCGCCTGATGAAGTCGGCGATCGGGGAGGGGATGACGCGCGCCGACCACTCCGAGGTCTCCAACCAGCTCTACGCCTGCTACGCGATTGGCAAGGACGTCGTCGCGATGAAGGCCGTAGTCGGCGAGGAGGCCCTGTCGGGCGAGGACCTGCTCTACCTCGAGTTCCTCGAGGCGTTCGAGAGTCGCTTTGTCAACCAGGGCGCGTACGAGGCGCGGTCGATCTTCGCGTCGCTCGACCTGGCCTGGGAGCTGCTGCGGATCTTCCCGCGGGAGCTGCTCAGGAGGATCACGGCGAAGACGCTGGACGCGTGGTACGACAGGGAGGGGATCGGGGCCTCCTCGGCGGAGTAGTAGTCGGGGAGGCGGGGAGGAGGGAGGGAGAGAGAGAGGGAAGAGAGTGAGTTAGAGAGACACTTCTTTTGTCGGCCGAGCGAGAGAAAAGAGTTTGTTTTTTTTTTGTCTTTTTTATTTTTTTTCCCGCGCGCGCGTTCGCTTTCTCCCGTGTTAGACGAGGGGCAATGTTTTGTTTTAGTCTTCAAGAGAAGGAGAACGGGCGATGGCGTTTCCCTATCTGAATTTGCAGGAGCGAGAAGGGGAGGTCAACTTGCTTCTTTGGCTGTAGGAAGGAAAAAGGAAAAAAAAAGAGGGAGGAAAGGAAAGAAAAAAGAAAGAATAAGTTTCCCCACTCTCATTTCGCCCCGCGCCTTTCTTTTTCTTCTTCGATCATAAGCGCACAAAAAGTTTATAATTACATTTTTACATCGTACAAAGCAAAACAGAATCAGGCAAAAAGCGAAGCAAGCAAGCGTTTCTAATTTTTTTCCCGAAAAGAAAAAACCCAACTCTTTCTCTCTCTCTTTCAAGCACCCCCGCCGCCGCGCGCCGCAAACCTCCCGCGGCGCCCCAAAAAGATCACCGCCACGACCACCATGGCCACCACCGACACCAGCTTCACCCATTCGTCGAGATTCGAGGGGCGGACAGAGCCGAGGGAGCGGCGGGGGCGAGAGCGAGCTCCTCCAGCACGGAACGAGCGGGCTCGGGCGCAAAACCCTCCTCCGCCTCCCCCCCCTCCTCCCTCTGCTCTCGTCGTCCAGGGGCCCGTCTCCTCCCCGCGAGCGACCTGCGCGAGGAGGCGCGTCCAGCCGAGGACGCAAACCCCGGCCTCGAGCGCCGCGCCCAGCGCGGAGGCCCCGGCCCCGGCGAGGAGCTCCTTGGCCGAGGAGGAGAAGGCTGAGAGGGCCTCGGCGACGGCCGCGGCGAGAGGGTGGTTTCCGCCGGCGCCGCCGCCGCCGGCGTCGTTCTCCCCTGAGAACGGCGGAGGACCTCCTCCTCCTCCTCGTCCTCCTCCTGCTCCTCCTTCGCGAGGCGCAGCAGAAGCGAGCGCCGCGCGCGCCGCGAGAGGGTAAAGGTCAGCCAGCGCGCTCAAGTCCTCTTCCCCTCCTCCCCCTCCCCCTCCTTCGCGGGCCGCCTCCTGCTGCTGGTCGAGCTGCTGCAGCACCTGCGCGAACTCGGGGCTGCGCAAGAGCGCGCGCTCGAGCTCGGCGCGGACGCGGCGGTCGGAGAGCAGGTGCACGAGCGTGGCGCGGAAAGCGAGGTACTGCTCCTGCGAGTGCAGCAGCGTCTGGAGTTGCTGCTGCTGCTGCTGCTGCTGCTGCAGCTCCTCGGCGACGGCGAGGGACTCCTCCGCGTCGCGCATGTGCGCGGCGGTGCCGCCGTCGGAGGAGGCCGGGGAAGCGGAGCCGGAGAGGACGAGAGGAGACGCGGACTGATCCATCGCAGGAAGGCTTTTCATGACGAGATCGATGGACCGGCTGAGCTCGTCGGCGGGGACTTGGTCGGCCAGAGACGGCGCGGGGGGTGCTGGAGAAGAGGCGGACGACGAGGAGGAGGACGAAGACGCGCGGTCGATGACTTCAAAGTCGTCCGACGCGAGGAACGATGGTGTCGTCGCCGGGGAAGCGTTGCGGGCGCGGCATTCGACTGCTGTCGCCCCGCTTCCGCCAGCGACTGCGGCAGCAAGGGCCCTGCCGACGCGCGACATTGCGTTCTGCATCGTGAGGATATTTGGCGGGTTCGACACGAGAAAGGGACGAGTGATTGATCGTCAAAGAGGAGACAGCAAAAGTGAGAGTTTTTTTTCCTTCGTCAGATTTCCGTTTCGTTCTCTCCTCTTCTTCTGCTCTTCTTTCTTCGGCATTCGGATCCAACACCTCGTCTCGCGGCCGTTTCCACCACTCCAAGCGCTCGCCTCGACCTTCAGAACCTCGCGTCGTTGCGGGGCACCTCTGATGTCCTACCTGCTTCCCCATCTCAACAACGGCTACGCCGTGGACCAGGCGATAATGACGGTGCGTGTTTCTGGATCGACGACGACGACGGCCGACTTTTTCTTCGACCTCGACCTCGAAACCCGTCTCTCTCCTTCTTCTTTCTCACCGCTCCCCCGCCCCCAAACCCAACCCCCCCCCGAAACCAACCGGAAAAAAAACACCAGGAGGAAGACCGCGTCGTCGCCATCCGCTTCGGCTCCGACGCCGACCCGACCTGCATGGTCATGGACGAGGCCCTCTCCAAGATCGCCGACGCCGTCAAGGCCTTTGCCGTCATCTACCTCGTCGACCTGGCGCAGGTGCCGGACTTCAACGACATGTACGAGCTCTACAACCACCCGCTGCACCTGCTGTTCTTCTACCGCAATAGGCACATCCAGGTCGACCTGGGGACCGGGGACAACAACAAGGTCACGTGGACGATGAGCGGCCAAGAGCTGATCGACATCCTCGAAGTGGTCTACAGGGGCGCGTCCAAGGGGAGGGGCCTGGTCGTGAGCCCCAAGGACTACTCGACGAAGTACCGATATTAGAGAGAGAGAGAGAGAGAGAGAGAGAGAGAGAGTTTCGCAAAGTGTGTAACATCATCAAGAATCGCCGGTCAAAAGAGCCTTTTTTCGGAAATGAAACGAAGAAGGAATACGAGGAAGGAAAAAAAGAAATGAAAACCCGGGTCTTTTCATCATGCTTTCTTTCTCTCTCTCTCGCCCCCTCTTTTCCCTCTTTCTCTTTTCTCTCTCTTGCCTCACGGAGAAGAGCCGGAAAGAAAACGCACGTATGTTGCTCAACGCAAAAAAGTACGCTTCGGAAACTTACATACTAAAAACAAAAACTCTCTCTACGGCCGGTCGCTCGGATCGTCCATCGTCAAAATGAAAATGTTGCCCTTGTCCCCTCGCGAGAGCCTGAGCGTCTCGTCGAGGTACGTCACGTCCAGCTTGCCCCTTGCCGTCTCCGGCGCCGTCACGGGGATCAGCCCGAAGATGAAGAACCGCTTGAACTGCACCGCGACGCGCGACTTGGTCTCCGGGACGAGCTCGGCCTCGACGGCGTTGTAAAACGGGAAAGTCTCGCGGTTCTTGGCCCTCAGATTGGGCCCGTCGAGCAGCTGGTAGATGGGCCCGCGCGGGCGGAAGGCCGCGGGCCGGGACGTGCCCAGGATCGAGGCGCTCGTCGTGTACAGGAGCCTCCACCGACCGTTGAGCAGCGGCGACGCCAGCGAGGAGGGGTTTGGGTTGAGCCTCTCGAGCGCCGCAAACTTGGCGGCGACGTCCTGCTTATCCTGCTCGGTCGCGGCGGCGCCCCTTTCGAGGGGCGCGACGGTGGCGAAGAGCTCCTGCTTGAGGGACTCGCGCTTTGCTGCTGCCGCGGCGTTGCCGCCTCCGCCGAAGAGCGCAGGCAGGGAGGGGAGGTTGAACGCCATCGTTTTGGTGGCCGAGGAGGTCGAGGTCGACGGCGCGAGTCGACGAGCCACGACGCTGATGCTCCGTCGATTGCTCGAGGAGCTCGCGACGCCGGATTGCAGAGAGCTCGCCGCTGTCGCTCGCGGCCTCTGTTGGAGCAGCGGCGAGCGAGTCGACGTGGCTGCCGTTGTCTTCCCGTTGAGCATCACGCAATTGGGGGAGCGTGGGTTTGACTGCGAGAATAGGAAGAGGGAGCGCCGAAAGAGAAATCGCGATGCCAAGTTGATGGCTTTTGTGGTGGAGGGGAGGAGCGAAATGAAATCAAGCCAAAGTTTTTTTTTTTTTTTTTCGAGGTGAAAACTTGTAAGTTACAAACGCTTGAGTGTGAAAAAGACAAAAAAGTAAAAAACGTCGAAGTGTTTCGCGCATGGACCTGACTACTTGAAGGATTTAGTCCCGCTTCTTAAACGCTAAAAAGTGTGAAAGGTAGAAAGGTAAAGTTTCAAGGTGGTCTTTTTGACCGCCGAGCACCCCGACACTTGCGTTGCTTTTTGCTCTTTGTCGCTCTTTCCGATGACGACGTGCTGCGCTCGGTCCCGGTTTTCTATCTTTCTATCCTCAATAACTCCCGTGAAAAGGAGGAGGAAGAAGAAACGTTAACGAGCGCATCGCGTCGTCATCAGGGAGAAGGCGAATAGTATTGGTTTCCCTCTCTGCAAGAGGGCGGCGCCTGACAGTTTTGAAAAAAAGCCGCCGCCGCCGCTCTTGATACCAAGAATGTTAATGCGCATCCACTCTTCTTCGAGCTCCAGCATCTAAAACAGGAGCTCGAAGAAGAAGAAGAAGACGAATAATGGGAAGAATGGTGTATGTTGTTGGTGCTCCGAATAGGGGGGGCAGATATTTATGATGATGATGATGATGATGATGATGATGACGATGATGATGATGGTGATGATGATGATGATGATGATGATGGAGTCTCTCTCTCGCCCCAAAGAAAAAGAAAAGAAAAAACCCCCAAAAACGTGTTGTGTTCGATTTTGTCTCCGTATTCCTCCCTTCCCTCTCTCCCCTTTTTATAGAATCCTCCACCTCCTCCTACTTGCGCTTTTCGTGCTCCTTCTTGCTCAAGATGTACTTCTCGGCGTCGGGCAAGTTGCGGTAAAAGTCGCCCCTCTCCTCCTCGAGCACGAGCAAGCGGTAGGAGGAGGCCGCGGCGACTCTTCTCGACTCCTCCGTTTCCTCCCGCTCCTCCTCGTCGATGCGCTTGAAAAAGTCGGCGCAGACAGAGTCCTGGCCCTCGAACAGCAAGATGCCGAGGTTGAGGGCGTCAAAGGGGTTGTCGTCGAAGAAGTACTTTTGGGCCTCGGCGCGCTTCCGAGCGTGATCGAGCTGGAGCTTTTCGACAGTCTCGTCGAAGACCTCGCGCCCGCGGCGCTCAAAGTCCGCCGCCCAGCGCTTGGCCTCGCTCTCGCGGCTGTCCCGCTCGATCAGGGCAAGCTCCCTCTCCACCCGCTGGCGATCCTCGAGCTGCCACTGCTGCACCTCCTGCTGCGAGATCTCGGAGCCCGCGGCGAGGCGCTGCTCCTTGAGCTGCTGCTGCGTCCTCTTCAGATGGAGGCGGCCGCTGTCGGCGTGGCGTCCGGCGGCGATGGCCTCGACGGAGTAGTTTTCGTCGGCCGGGTCGAGCCTCCCGATGGAGACGGAGGCTCGCAGGGACGCCATGGCCTGGGCGTGCGCCGGGGGCAGCGGCGGGCGGGAGAGGGCCGTGGAGGCGTCGTTCGAGGAGGAAGCGGCTGAAGACAGCTCCTCCGTCGACGACGCCGAGGAGAGCGACGCCGCGTCGGAGCCCGACCTCGACGAGAGCACAGAGCGCGTCGAAGAGTCCTCGCCGCTGCCTCCTCCTCCGCCGTTGATCTTCGAGAGCACGTCCCCGACGACGTTGGAGTAGAACGCGACGGTGTTGCTCTTCCTCTGCTTGGGCCTGCCCACGATGACGGAAAGGACTTCGGCGGAGGCGGGCATGCGGGAGGGGTCGAAGACGGAGATGGGCGCCGAGGGAGGAGGAGGAGGAGGAGAAGAGGAAGAAGAAGAAGAGGGGAGCGTGTTGGGCTCTTTGTCTTCGTCATCGTCGACCTCCACCTCCATCGCTTCGGCCTCGTCATCAGAGTCGTAAAGTCCCTGCTGCTCCTCTCTCTCGACCACTTCGTTCCAGTCGTCGAATTCAAAGACCTCGATCCAGGGCGTCTCGGCGACCGTGCCGCCGATTTGGCGAACCGCGACGGTGCGCCGAGGCTGAGGTTGGGGTTGCTCAGGCTGCGCGACTTGCTGCTGCTCTTCTCTCTCGACCACTTCGTTCCAGTCGTCAAACTCAAGGACCTCGATCCAGGGCGTCTCGGCGACCGTGCCGCCGATTTGGCGAACCGCGACGGTGCGCCGAGGCTGAGGTTGGGGTTGCTCAGACTGCGCGACTTGCTGCTGCTCCTCCTCCAGCTCCTCCTCCTCCAGCTCCTCCTCCTCCAGCTCCAGCTCTTTCTTCTCCGGCAGCGGAAGCAGCCCCGCGGCGACGCGAGCAAGGCAGACGGGAACGGCCCTGTCGAGAAACGCCTCGGCGGCGAGCTCCATGCTGTTCCCGTTCCTCGCCGCCGCTCTCTCGGCGGCGGCCTTGGCCTCCGCGGCGGCAGCAGCAGCTAAAGCAGCCTCAGCAGCTGCCTTCTCGACCTCTTCCGCGATGTTGCTCGCGAGGGCCTCGGCGCCTCCGGCAGGGAGCTCGTAGGGGTCGTAGTTGTTGACGTCGTCGTTGTTGTTGGCGGTGGTCGCCTCCTCTTGTGCTCCCTCTTCCGCCGGGAGCGTGCTAATCATCAACGAGCGAGGAGAGGACGCAGCGTCGACAGCGGCCTCATCAGCCTCAAAGGTAGCAACCGCGGCCCGGTGTCTGGAGGAGACGGCCGAGAGGGCCATGGTCCGGAAGAGCGTCGGCTCGTGGCGCCGCGGCCACTGAGGGGCGACGAAAGAGGACGACGACGGCGCGCGCCCGGCGGCTCGCTGCTCCTGCTGCACCATGAAGTCGAAGGCAGCGTACTCCGCCGCCAGCATCTGCTGGTGGTAGCTGGTGGTGGCTCCAGGAAGCCAGAAAAAGTAATCGACGCACACGGCGAGGCGCTCCACGGTCTCGTCGACGAGGGGCTCGAGGCGGCGGGCGAGGTCGCGGGTGCTGGCAAGGAGGTCCGAGGGCGCGGCGCGGAGCCGCTCGCGGGCCGCTGCCGGCGCGGCGAGGCAGCGGCTCGCGAGCGGCGCCGCGACCTGGCTGGCGAGGCCCGAGGCGACGCCAGAGGCAGCTCCGGCGACGGCGTAGACGAGGGAGGCGAGGCCGGTGGCCGTCGTTGTTCCTCGGGGGAGCAGCGGCGCGGCAGCTCTGGGAGCGGCGCGGCGCGGAGGGGAAAAGTTGGCTGAAAAACGCATCTTTCTCGCCGGGAGGCAGAGGCGGAGGCGGAGGCGGAGGCGGCAGAGGGGGAGGCGAGGCGGCGGAGGGAAAAAAGGCCGACAGGTCGAGGTTGAAGTTTCGAGTTTTTCGGAGCGTCCAAGGAATTGGGATCTCGACCTTTCCGAAAGCCGGCTGCTGTCCGAGCCGTTTCCGCTTCTTTTCTTAACGACTCGACAGATCGTCGAGATAGGTACCGGTTTCTAGCGTGCTCTGGAGCGCGCAGAAGGAGGGAAGCGAGCCTGAAAAGCTTGGCGCGGGGGCGCGGGGTTTCAGCCTTTTCGGTTTCGCTTTTGGCTTGAAGAGCCAACGACGACGAGCGAAACTCTTGCGCGAATCCCTCGGTTCCGTCCGTTCTTTCGAGCCGTATTCAGCGACACAGCGTCCGGGGGAAGAAACGGCGCTGCGTGACCCGTTGGGCGCGGGAGGGAGTCAGGAGAGCGCGGGAGTCGCTCGGGAGGAGGGGCGCGGATGGACGGAAGGCGTCGAAAGAAGAGAGTGACGCGCGGGAGAATTTGTAATTGTCGTCGAGGCTTTTGCCTTCTTCTGTCTGGCTTCCTTCTCCAACATCTACTATTTTCACGCAAAAAGGACCAGGAGACCCCCGGGAGCGCGAAAAAAAGCGGCGAAAAGGGGGTCAGGCACTCCGTTTTGACCCTCGGTCGATGCGCGTTTGAATTTCGACGGCGGCGGCGGCAACGAGGGCGCCATCGGCCGAGAAACAAGCCAGAAAACCAGCAAAAACTATCCTTTTTTTCTACACTCCTCAAAACTTGATTTTACAAGAAAGCAGCGCCCTCCGCCAGCGGCCTTCCCACCTCTCCCCCCCCCACCCCACCGCCCCGCCCCGCCCCGCCTCCTCAAATCGCCTTGCTCATGTAGGGACCGTCGAGCTCAAAACCCAGCTTCCTGTAGTACCCTCGCGTGCCCACCCCGCTGATCACGCTCAGCTTCCTCGACCGGTGCTCGACCCTGGCTATCCGCTCGGCCTCCTCCATCAGCAGCGCGCCGTAGCCCTGGTGCTGGTGCTTGGACGAGTCCCTGGCGTGGACGGCGACGGCCGTGCCGTAGACGTGGAGCTCGCGGACGATCGAGGCGCGGTTGGTCGGAAGCGGGAGCAGAGGGGAAGAAGAAGGAGGAGGAGTCGCGGCCGTCGCGGCCATCGCGGCCGTCGCGGCCGTCGCGGCTGTCGAAGCCGCACCCCCTCCACCACCACCACCACCCCCTTCCCTCTTCCTCCTCAACTGCGGCTGCCTCGTCTCCGGCCTCCCGCTCACCTTCCTCAGCCTCAGGAGAGCCACCAAGATGTCCTGCCTCGGGTCCTCGTAGGCCAAAAAGGTCTCCCACCCGCCGTTGGCCGCGTAGTCCCTCCGGACCAGCTCGACGTTTTCGGGGACGACGGCCGAGTGGATGTCCTGGATCCCGGCCTCCCGCGTGCGCACGTCGCGGCACCTCAGCCCCAGCTGCCCCATGCGCGCCAGGGCGAGTTCTCGGAGGTTGCCCTTCTCGACCCCGGAGCTCACCAGCGGCATCGGGATGTCCCGCTGGATCCGGTAGGCCCGCACCCAGGGCGGCAGCAGCGAGAGCACCCGCGCGACGAGGTCGACGAGCGTCGCCGGGTGGTAGTTCTGGTACACCCCGCGCTTCCAGAGCTCGTAGAGCCCCGTGCCGCGGATCACCAGCGTCGGGTAGACCTTAAGCCCGTCCGACCTGAACGCCGGATTCTCGAAGAACTCGCGGAACGACTCCAGGTCCCGCTCCCAGCCGACGTTGGGCAGGTCGGGCATCATGTGCGCGACGACCTTGAAGCCGGCGTCTTTCGCGAGCCTGAAGCACCTGCCCACGGCCTCGACCGTGTGCCCGCGGTTGGTGTCCCGGGCCACGTCCTCGTAGGTGGACTGGAGCCCGATCTCAAGGCGGGTGCAGCCGTACGAGAGCATCTGCGCGAGGTGGTGGCTCTGGCAGTGGTCGGGCCGCGTCTCGATCGTCAGGCCGACGCACTTGGTGCGGGAGCGCTCCCCGTACCTCACGGCCTCGACGTGCGAGGCGCTCGAGTTCCCGGACAGCGCGTCGTGCAGGCCGCGAATGAAGTAGTCCCGGTAGTCCGCCGGAAGAGACATGAAGGTGCCGCCCATCAGGACAAATTCGACCTTGTCTGCGCTGTGGCCCAGGCGGCGGAGCTGGTCGAGCCTGGCCCTCGCCTGGATGTACGGGTCGTACCTCGCCCTGATCGCGCGCATGCTCGTGGGCTCGTAGCCCGTGTACGACTGCGTCGAGTACTCAAAGTCCGAGTCGGGCCCCCCCGGACAGTAGACGCAGATGGCGCCCGTGGTGGCTATGTGCGGGCAGCGGTGCGGCTTGGACATCACGGCGACGACGGCGATGCCCGAGGCCGTGCGGATGGGCTTGGCGCGGAGGCGGGGGAGCAGGGCAGCGCGGGCCTCTTCGGGGACACCGGCGATGATGTCGACGAGCTTTGGAGCCTTGGAGAGGGAGTAGCGGGACGCGGCCTGAGGGATTTGATTTTTTTTTTAGGTTGGGTTGAGGTTTTGAGGTTGCGTTTTTCCCCCCGCCTGCTGGCCGTCGACGTTTTGATTGGAAAGGAAAAAAAGAGATTCTCAATCACCTCTTGCTTCAGCGCGTTCAGGTTCACGTCCTTCCCGGCCTCGAGCAGCGCTGTGAGCTCTTGCACAATTTCCGCGATCGCGGCGTGCTTGGCCTGTTTGTTTGTTTGTTTGCGTTGAAGAGAGACAGAGAGAGAAAAGAAAGAGGGCATGAGCGAAAGAAGAGGAGCAATCGAAAAAACTAGTCGGGGGTTTTCTTCGTTCTCTAAACCAAACTGCAATGCACCTCCTCGGGAGTGAGCCCCCGGCGGGACTTCATCACGGAGAGAGATGTCCCTGGGGACTCGAACTGAGGGGAGAGCAAGGAGCAGAAGAGGGAGAACGAAGCCGTTCTTTTGTTTTTTTTGAAGAAACAGTCGTGCCTCTGTTTGTCCCTTCGAGGGCAAAGGGGGAAAAATTATGTTCGGCCTCTCGTCCACAACGACGACGGACGAAAAGAAAGCAAGAGAGCGAGATCGAACAGGATCTCAACCCTTCGCCTCCCCCCTCTCTCCTCGGTCAACCACCGGCCGAGTCCCGAATTTGATCCGGCAGATCGAGAGAACCATGCAGTCTCTTCGCTTCGCCACTTCCGCGCGCGCGACGGCCGCCAGGAAGCCCGTGAATTCGCCGACGAGGGGGCGACCGATCGCCGTCAGCATCGTCGGCAACGCCTCTCGAACGAACAAGACGCTCGTCTCTCTCGCTCGCCGCCGCGCCTCCTCCCACGTGGCCGCCTCGGCCTCGTCCGACGAAGCCCTCGCCGCCGCCGCCGCCACCACCTGGACCGACCCTGCGCCTCTCTTCGCCACGCTCGACGCCACGGCAGACGCCCTGCGTAGGGCCCCTATCTCCGAGAAGTTTGAGTTTTCCAAGGAGGTCGCCGGCGCCGTCCGCGCTCTGGGCGCTGCCGGTGCCCTTCCGACCTGGGGCGCCGCGAGGAAGGACGCGTCTCTGCTGACGAGGAGGACCATCGGCCTCGGCGACCTGCGGATGATGGGGATCAAGGCGCCCGAGCAGATTGCGATCCCTGGGGTCCGCAACGACTTGGCCTTCCTCGTCACGGTCGTCGGCGTCTCTTCGGTCGCTGCGGTGCTGGTGGGGCAGCTCCCCGGCGACTGGGGTGGCTTTGGCGCCTACCTGATCGGGGGGATCCCGATCGTGGTGCTGGCGATCGGGTCCACTGCCCCCGGGCTGCTTTCGTTCTTCACGGACAAGTTCTCCCGCGTGTTCCCCGACTACCGCGAGCGCGTCCGCAGGCACGAGGCCGCGCACTTCCTGGTCGCGTACCTCCTGGGCCTTCCCGTCACGGGATACTCTCTGGACATCGGCGCGGCGCACGTCGACGTCGCGGAGGCCGATCTGGAGCGCAGGCTCATCGAGAAGTTCCTCGAGGAGGACCAGGTCAATGTGTACGCCGTCAGCGTGATGGCCGGCGTCGTCGGCGAAGCGACAAAGTTCGAGACCGTCGAGGGCCAGACGGCGGACCTGATGGACTTGCAGAAAGTTCTCAACCGCACGGCGGGACCCGCGGGGTCCAACAGGACGGCGCCGCTAACGAACCAGCAGCAGCAGAACGCCACGAGGTGGGCTGCCTACACGGCCGGAAGGCTCTTGAAAAATTACGCGGAAGAGTACGAGGCGCTGCAGGCGGTGATGGGGCGCGGTGGAAACTTGGTCGAGTGCATCCAGGCGATCGAGAAGGCCGCTGCGGCGAAGAAATGAAGCGGAATGAGTGAGCGGAAGGGGAGGAAAAAGGGGGAAAGAGGGTGAAAATGGCTCGAAAACGTGTTCTTTGGTGTTTATGGAGACGTTTCGCTCCATTTCTTCTCTCGATTTTTGTAGATGAGCGTTCTTTGATACTTTGCGAATGATCTGTGGTGAAGATCGCGGGTAAAGAGGGAGCGGGAGAGGGTGAGAAAGGTCAAAAGGGGCGAACGAATGAAAAAGATGCCCAAAAAACACGTTTTCGCGGCTTAGAGCGCCGTTTAGGGGGGCGTTGCTTGGTTTCTTATCTCTGTTTTCCGTGGAATCGTGTTGTTCGTGCTTACTTTATCTTCCAAAAGCAAAATCACGCGAAGGGGAGCTTCTTTGCGCCGTAATCGGCGAATAGCGCTCTTCCTCGTGCGAATAGCGCTATTCGCACGCGCTCTTCCTCGTGCCGCCTGGAGGCACGTTCGACCCGGTCGCAGGCAGAGGTTTTGGCGACGCGTTTCTTCGAGGGCCTCCGTTCCGCTTTATTTCAGGCTCGTTCGAACAAGCTCGACGAGCTACGGATGCTGGCGGGATTAGGCTGGCTAGAGAAAAGGTGGAGGGCGGGGAAAAAGAGGAGGGAGCGGGACCGAATTGCCGCAGTGTCCCGAGGCAAACAGGCACTCGCTCGGGCCAAGGAGCGCGAGGTCTTTCTCGAGAACCGAAAATTCGAGCCTCGATTTGTGCCCCGCAACCGGCCCAGATCGACTGAACAGGTAACGCTGAGCCCGAACCTGAAGTTATCGCAGCGAAAGAAGGAGCGGAAGGCTGCGATTTGGCACGGCGAAAAGTGAGAAAGATGAGTGAGTCGGTGCGAAAAGAAGAACAGGGGGGGAAGAAGGTTATCGTATCGAGTTACAGGGCCAGCGCAGCGATTTCCCGCTGGTCGAAATCGAAGCGCTGCGAGAGAACCTCGCGAATCTGCGTTTCGGTGAGGCGCCAGGTCGCCGTGGCGGAGGCGTAGTCGGAGATTTCGCCGGGCCTTTCGAGGCTGAGCAGGGTCGACATTTCGCTCAAGCGCGCAAAGCGTTCACGAACGGTTCCGGGTACGACCTCGGCGAGCGTCGAAACGAGCACGCGCACATCGCGGTCGAGCTGCAAGCCACCGAGCTGGTTGAAGCGCTTGAGGCGGAGCGTTGCCTCGAGGCGCTCCGTGACCTGGTTGGTTTGTTTGTTTTTGGCGGTCGAGGTCGTCGGTGTAGGAAATGTGGGTGTGAATTCAAAGTGCACAGTGGTATTCGAGAGCTCCGCATCTCGGCTTTCCGTCGCGGTTTTGCTCCGCATTCTTCGTGCATGCGTCGCAGAATGCACATGCAACGCAACAACGTCGCGCGCGGAGGGACGACACGCTGCTGTTACCAGATGCGACGATGACGAAACCTCACCTTGTCCAGCACCGTCAAGCCCAGCGCCTCAAACAGCTCCGCAGAGAGCACCGGCGACATGAATCGGAAGCTCGTGATGAGCGCAACCAAGAGCTGTTGCACCCAGGTGTCAGCGGAGAGCTCGATCGCGGCGTACTGCGCCTCTGAAATCTGGTACGACGAGCTCGCGAGTTTCTCCATCGCGGACCTGCGGTTTTGGTGCGGAGATTGGTATCAATAGCTTGTGAGCACCGTGCGGAGATATCCAACGAGAAAACCAGACAAACGCCGCACTGCGACGTTGCCAACCGAAAAGCTCACCTCGAGCGCCCAACCAGCAAAGTGCTCATCTGCTCGACGGCGCGGCCTCCGATCCCCGCAAAGTCGCGCGCCGTTTTGTTAAGGTCCTGGAGGATCGACTGGACGCGCTCGCGGTCCGACGCGAGGACGAACACCTCGCGCGAGAAGGTGTCGAGGTCCTCGCGCAGCTTGCCCGTGTACCTGCGGTTTTTTTTGATACGAAAAGAGCGATGCGGCGCACGGAACCTTTGTGAGCAGCCTTATTCTAAAAGTGCGGAGCAAAGGCCCGTCGCTGTGACCGAAAACGACGCCGCAAAAAACAACCACGCACTTTTCACACGCAGAAATCGAGTTGAGTACAGCTCCTTGCGCCTCCGCGTCGCCGGCATCCGCGCCGTGGTCGAGTCGCGCGCCCAGGAGCTGAACGAGTTGCAGCGCAGCGGGCTGATGCGTGTGTTTGGAGTGCGTTTTGGGAGCGAGTTGAAAGAGGTGAGCCTCGTTCTTTTTGTTCCGCATGCTTCTATTTCTCCGCAAGCTTCGAAAGGAGTCTCTGTGTCGTCGCAGCGTTACCGCAAATCTACCTTCCACTTTGCGTCGAGAGAAGACCGCAGCTCGCAGGCCAAAAGGGAGTTGACCTGCCCGAGCACCGCGCACCCGCTCTGCACGTTGCCCGTGCTGATGGCCCTTCTGCCGCATTTTTGCACGATGAAGAACACGTCGTCGACCATGGACGTGATGGGGGCGCCCGGGGTCCACTCGTCGATCGCGATAGCGGTCTTGACGTTGCGGTCCATGTAGTACTCCTCCTGTGTGCGTGCGGCATTTGGGTTTTGGGCATCGTGAGAACGCAGGTACTGCGTCGCATCGTGTACTCAGCTGTTGCCGCGTCGCAGCGGCGCTAGGGAGGAGCGCAACGCAGCAGGGGAAGGAGGCCTGCGGCGCATTGTCCTTTTTCTATTCGAGTGCTTCGCTCGCTCGCGCTCGCCCTCGCCGCTCTCGTCTCTTGTCTCTCTCACTCGGAGCAGCAACCCGAACTCTCCTCGGATCGGCCCCCAACTCTTCGTCCTCGGTCTCCGATCGCCCCAGGGTGCATCTGCATGCTCTTTAGAGCCCCCTGGGACGGGTGGGGAGCCACGGTTGCGACTCGAATTTTTGGGGTCGGGAATGTAAAGAGGGTCCGCAAGGGGGGGTCGACGCGGGGGGCAAGCAGGAGCCGACGACGAGCAATCTCTTTTCCCTCTCGACCACCGCGCCCTCCACTCTTCTCTCCCGCCTCCCTCTCTTCTCTCCCGCCTCCCTCTCTTCTCTCCCGCCTCCCTCTCTTCTCCCCTCCGCATTCTTGCAAACGAACAACAAGCTCAGCTCCCACCATCTGGATGTAGTACGACACCAGCTCGCGGACCGTCTGGTTGAAAGCCCCGCTCCGGAAACTGTTTTCCCTCGCCGCGCCCAAGCTTTCGGGCGCCATCGCCTCGCTCATCGCCGCCAGCACGTACTGGTTGTACTCGTCGCACAGCTGCGCAAGCACGAGGACCTCGTCCAAGTACTCCTCGACCTGCCGCGGGTCGACTGCAGCAGCGGCTGTGGCAGCCGCGGTCGTCGACGTCGCCGCGGACGAGCCCAAACCCTTTTCGGGGCTCTGCAGCGCGTTCGTCTGTTGCATCAGGGCACCGAGCCTGCGGTGCTGACAGTAGGCTCGCAGAACGCGGGCTCCATAGGTGTCGCACTCGGCCTGCAAGGCAGTAGCGACGTCGAGCATGGCTGTTGGCCCAAAGGTCTCGACGACCGCGTTGCGGTTGGCGTCGAGCGCCGAGCCAATGTCGCGGAACAAACCAGTCAGGGCTTGGACGAAATCGTCCCCGCGCACGTCTGTCGGGGGTTTTGGAGTGGTTTTCAAAACCGATGGTGGTGGTTTGGTGAGGAATAGAGGAGCTCGAATTTGCGGGTGCCGGAGAGTGGTTTGCAACGACCGGAGCAGACGAGGCGTCTCTCATTCCAACTCTCGCTCCATCTCAAAGGAAGGAAAAAAAAGGAATGTTTCGGTCAATCGCCTCTGTTATCCCCGTGATCACGCTGAAACGGTAGCCGTGCGACCAGGGAACATCACGCGACAAGAATAGGAGCGCGAACGCGAGCAAAAGGAGGCGAAAAACGGCCGCGAAGTCGCAAAAAACGGTGTTTTTTGGGGTGTTTTTGCAGTCTTCCGGTCTTTTCGACCCCGCGCGCTCATTTTCATGTTCCGAAGCGGCTCTCGAGCGATGTCCATGAACGCAGCGCATCAAGTAAAAGCAGAGTAATGGGTAAGAGCGACGCGGAAGGGCGCCAAAAGGCCGGAAACGCCAGATCGAGCCCATTTTCGAAGCCTTTCCTGCTTTTTCGACCTTTGTTGCTCAGCGTCGCGCTCCAGCTGTGCTGTCGAGAGGTGGCTCAGGACGCAACGCGTCCAGTGAGCCCAAGATGACGCAGGGAAATGACGCAAAGCACCGTCAAAGTTGCCGCCGAAAGTGCAAAATGAAAAGGTGGAGTGTCGCGACCTCAAAACAAAATAAAGCACTCACCAGTCCTCTCCATCAGCAAATCGTACGACTCCTGCGCCCTCTTGGCGACCAGCTTGCGCAGGTGAGCAGCAAACCAGGCTTTTCCTTCGTCGAAAAGCCGCAGCGGCTGGTGCAGGCGGATGAAACGGAGCACATTTTCGTGGTTGCCTGCGTTGGCAGCAGCTTCGAGGCGCGCCTTGACGATTGTGGAGAGCTTTTCCCTCGCTGCTTTGACGGCCTGGAAGGGGGGATCGTTTATGGAGAGAGAGAGAGAGATGAGATGAACTAAGATGAGAAGAAGAGCGGGAAAAGGTGCGTGGGAACCGACGGGGGACGAGGGAAACAAAATAACCTTGTCCTCACCTCGTGCTGTTCCCGCACGGCGCGGTCGTCGCCCCTCGCCGCCGCGCTCGTGCCAGCAGCAGCAGCAGCAGCAGCATGAGCATGAGCACTAGCAGCAGGCACGACAAACCTCTCCTCGAGGTCCGAAAAGGACGCGATAGCTGCCGCGGCGGCCTCGTAGTCGTCCGTGGCCATCGCCTTGCGCAGACCCTCGACGGCCTCTGCCCGTCCCACCGCGGCGTCGATGTGGGTGAGCGCCTCTCGTACGCGGGACTGGGCTGCGTCGAGCTGGCGAACTTTCCGGGAGACGCGCTCGGACAGGGACGCGGTGGAGGCGATGCTCTCGGCGAGGTGCTCGGCGTCGGAGCGGAGGGCGGAGATCGACTGAGGGAAGGGTTTAAAGAGGTTTTTTTTGAAGGTGAGCGTCGGGCCATCATCGCTCGATCGAAACCAAGTCTCTAGATTGTTTTCGACGCTCTCTTCCTCCCTCTCTCTCTCCCCATCTCTCCCTGTTTCATCTCTTCCAACGCTCGCTCTTTCCCTCACGTTCTTGGTATCGTCTTCGATCGCGGCCAGGCCGGCCTCGAGCTCGGCGCGCCCGCTCAGCAGCGTCTGCAGCTTGGCGTCGACGGCGCGTTCCCGACTCGCGACCTCGGCGAGCGCTCGATTGACTTCGGCGAGGCTCGTGAGGCGCTTCATGAGGCTGGCCGAGTCGGCCGAGAGGGCCGCAGCGGATGCCGGGGCCGTCGTGGCTGCCATCGCGAGGGGTGTGAGAGAGATTGAGAAGACGAGGAAAAGCCGCCGCGACCACAAAAGTTGAAGCCTTGCGTTTCAATGCCTCGATCTCAACGAGAGAAAGTGAATTTTTAAAATGAAAAAGAAAAATTTACAGTTCTACTTTCCTCTTCCGCGCCCCTCCCTTCTTCTTCGTTGCCGCACCACCGCCGCCGCCACCGCCACCGCCACCAGCGCCGCCACCGCCGCCACCGGCGCCGCCACCGCCGCCAGCACCTTCATTCGCCAGCGCCTGCTTCTTCGCCTCGGCAGCTTCGGTCACCTCTGCGGCGCTGGGGCTCACCCACTCGACCGTCACGCACTGGACGACGTCGCCCGGCTTCGGGTCGTAGCCTCCGCCGCCGCCGCGCTCGAGCACCAGCCCGCACTCCGTCCCGGCCCCGACGCGCTCGACGTCGAGCTTGTGCCTGCGCAGCGTCAGGGCTTTCAAGTTGTCGTGGATCACCTTCCCTCCTCGCAAAACGCGGAACGTTTCGGCCTTGAGAATCGCGCCCTCGACGACTTTCAACCCGGCGACGGGAGCCGATTTTCCAGCTCCTCCACCGCCGCCGCCGCTCGCAAAGACCGCCAGCACCTCCGCCTCGCCAGCCACGGCCTCCCTCGCCACGGGAGGGGCCGCCCCGGCGACGGCAGCGGCGATGGCGTCGATCGCGTGGTAGATGACCCGGTGGCACGACAGCGGGACGCCCAGCCTCCTCGCCTCGCGCTCGACGGCGGCGCCGCCGCCCCGAGCGGCCGAGGCCGAGCCGTAGGCGAGCACCCTCCCGCCCACCGCAGCCGCGTGCTGCACATCCGAGAGCGTGACCGGCCCCACCCCGGAGGCAGACACGCGCACGGGGACGTCCTCCGTCGACAGGGAGACCAGGGACTCTTCCAGGGCCTCGATGGCGCCCTGGGTGTCTGCCTTGATGACGAGCAGCAGGCGCCGGTTCTGTTGCTGGTGCTGCTGCTGCTGCTGCGACGCGTCGTTCTCGGTTCCGTTTCCGTTGCCGTTTCCGAGCTCTGCCAACGCCGCTTCCCCGGCGTCGGCAAAGGCCTGCGCCGCTGCTGCCTTGCCTCCACTTCGTCGCCCCACCTTGACAGGAGAAGCGGCGGCAGTGGCGGCGGCAGCGGCGGCGGCGTCCTCTTCGGCCTTCCTCCTCTGCTCCCCGACGGCCGCGGCCGCCGCGCCGCGCTTGGCGTCCGCCGCCGCCGCCGCCCTCGCGGAAGCCAGGGCTCTCGCTCGCTCTTCCGTCGGCAGTACCACCAGCCTGTCTCCAGCGATCGGGACCCCACGCAGGCCCGCGACTTCTGCTGCATGCCCGGGGAAGATCTCCTTGGCGTTCTTGTCGCCCTTCGCGTCGGTCAGCGAGCGAATCTTGCCCCACTCGCGCCCGACGGCAACAATCTGGCCCGGTTCGAGCGTGCCCCTCCGCACGATCACGGTCGCGACGGGGCCATGCCCCTGCGCGAGCCTCGCCTCGACGACCACCGCTTCGGTCGGGGATCCAGGGAGCCCCTTCCGCGGGGCCTTGAGCTCCATCAGCTCCGCCTGAAGCAGCAGGGCCTCCTCGAGCTCGCGCAGGCCCCGGCCCTTGATCGCGGCGACCTCGACCACCTGCACGCCCCCGCCGACCTCCTCGAGCTCGACCCCTTCGCCCAGAAGCTGCCGGCGCACCGCGGCAGGGTCCGCGTCGGCCAGGTCGCACTTGGTGATCGCGACCACGAACGCGACGGCGGCGCTCCTGACGTGCGCTATCGCCTCCCTCGTCTGCGGCTTGACGCCGTCGCGCGCGTCGACGACCAGCACGGCGACGTCCGTCATCGCGGCCCCTCGGGCTCGCATCGCGGCGAACGCGGCGTGCCCAGGCGTGTCCAGGAACGTGATAGTGGCGTTGCTCTGCGGCATCGAGACCTCGAAGGCGCCCGTCGCCTGCGTGATCCCGCCGGCCTCGCCGGCGGCGACGGCCGTCTTGCGCAGTGCGTCGAGCAGGCTCGTCTTGCCGTGGTCGACGTGGCCGAGGACGGCGACGACGGGCGGCCGTGGGGCGACCTCCGCTGCGGCGTTGCTGGAGTCGTCATCGGCGGGGCGCTCGACGACGACGGTCCTACGGGGGCGCAGGTGCTGAGGCGAGGAAGAAGAAGAGGAAGAAGAGGGAGCATTTCCTCCCTCGTCGCCGCCCAGCAGCTCGAGTGCTGCGAGCTCCGCGGCGTCAGGCTCGATCGGGTCCTCCTCCGAGGGTGGCGAGGCATCGATGGAAGCCAGGACTGTGTTGAGCTGCTCCATGGAGACGCCCAGGAGGCGCGAGAGCGAGAGCGAGGTCACGCCGACGGGGATGACGAGCGGAGGGAGAGGCGGAGGAGGCGCGGCGGGCTTTGCTGCGGGCTTTTTCTTGGCGTTTTTCTTTTGCTGCTCTTGCTGCTGCTGCTGCTGCTGCATTGTTTGCTGCTGCTGCTGCTGCCGCCTGCCGTTGCTGTTGCTGTCACCCCACGGCTGCCGCTGTCGATTGTTGTTATTGTTGTTCCACGGAGAAGGAGTACCGCTGTCGTTGCTGCTGTTGTTCTGGTTGCCCCACTGGCGGCGCTGGCCGGCAGCACCAGCAGCAGCAGCGTTGTTATTGCTCTCGCCCTCGCCCAGGCGCCAGGGGTCGTGCCTCTGCTGCTGCTGCTGCTGGTGGTGGTGGTTCTGCTTCCCCATGCGATTGCCGCCTCCGCCTCCGCCTCCGCCTCCGCCATTGCTGCTGCTCCGGTTGTTACTCCGCGGGACAGACGACGAAGAAGACGCGGTCAGCCAGCGGTCTGCGGCCTTTGGTGCTGCGGCTGGTTTGGCTCTCGGCGTCGCCGCTGCCGCCGCCGTTGGACTGATCTTCCCTTCCTTTGCCGTCGCCGTCGTCGACGAGCGTTGAGTGGGGCTCCTAGTCGCTGTCGTCTTCTCCTCCGCTGCAGCCTTCTTCACCTCCCTTGGAGCAGTCGCAGCAGCAGTCGACGACGACGCTGAAACAGGCTTGCTGCTGCTGCGACGGCTCGCCGTTGGTGACGGCGAAACGGCCACTTCCTCGGCCAGCGCGTGTGCCCTTCGAACACTGGACGGCGACTTCACATTGCCCGCGATCGTCGTGGATGAAAAGCTTCTGCAAAGAGTGGTGCGGAAGGCGGCTAGCAGGGCAGATGACGACGACGATGACGCCGAAAACGTCGTCAATTCCCCAATTGCGATGCCGACTACTCCGAGCTGCTGCTGCTGCTCCTGCCGCTGCGAGACGCCTCGCCTGCTGGCCAGCGCCAGCAGGCGCTCTGATAAGCGCAGGCGCCGCATGGCCAGCAGCGGAGATCGACCGAGTCTTCGAAAGAGAAAGCGAGTTATTTCTTTTTTCTCAAGCAGCGAGTGCCATCGTTCTGCTTTTTCCGATTTCGATTTCGTTTCTGAGGGCGAGCGGCGTTGACCCCCTCTCACTTTTTTCATTTCGTTTTATGTTCTCTCTGTCTCTCTCCCGCTCGCGCGCTTGAAGACATCGGGGTCACGCTGAGGCTCTCAACGAGATGAGCATACACGAGATCCTCGATCGCATCGACGTCATCTACAGAAAGTGAGAAGAGGCAGAGAGAAGAAGAGGAAAGAGAAGAAGAGGCGGAGGAGGAGAGGAAGAGGCGGCCACGGCGGTCAAAACCTTTTTTGTTGTTGTTGCCTTCCTTCCGTCCCACGAGCTTTTGCTTCTCTCTCTCTCTGTCTCCTCTCTCTCTTATCCCATCCCGCGACTCTCCCCCTATCATTCAATCGAATCGCTTCAACAGGTACGAGAAGTACGTCAACGCCACCGACAGCGGCCGCGGCGGCCCCGGCGACGGCGGCCGCGACGCCTTTCGCGAAGCGCACTCGCTGCTGCTGGGGAAGCTCGCGGCGCTGCAGACGCGGTGCGACGAGGCCGCCGCGGCGAGCGACAGGGCGGTGAGGGCAGGGATAAACGCGGACATTCGGTGAGTCGAATGAGCAACGGGGTGGAATGGAAAGGAGAGAGGAAGAGAAAAGAGAGGGAAAAGAAGAAGAACAAGAAGCAGAGACGGAGAGAGTCTTTCTTTCGTTGACCATGCGTGCCCTCTTCTTCTTTTGCTTTCCCCTGACAAAAAAAAACCCTCAAACCAGCCGGGGTAAGGCCGCCCTCCTCGAGGGAGACATACCAAACCTCGAGCGCCTCGCCCGTAAAGGGTTGAGGAGAGCTCCACCAGGGACCAGCGCGGAGAGAGCCCAGAGGATCGCCGCGGTCAAGGAAGCAGTCGCCGCGCTCGCCGACGGGCTCCACACCCCGGCCAAGCGCTACTTTTCCTCGAGCGGCGGAGGAGCGGGAGCAGGAGCAGCAGGAGGCCCTTCGTCGTTGTCCCCTTCCGCTTCCGCCTCTTCCTCTACCGCTCCGACCCCTTCTTCGATCCAGGCCCTGAAGTCAAAGGGAAAGACAGTCATCAGGCTCGACGAGACCAAGTGGGGCTCGAGGGCGGACGCCGACGGCTACTACTCGCAGAGCGAGACTGCGGCCGGGTTTCGAAAGGTCAAGATTTTCCTCCCCTTTCCTTTCTGTTCTTCTTTCTTCTTCTTCTTCTTCTTCTTCTTCTTCTTCTTCTTCTTCTTCTTCTTCTTCTTCTTCTTCTTCTTCTTCTTCTTCTTCTTCTTCTTCTTCTTCTTCTTCTTCTTCTTCTTCTTCTTCTTCTTCT
>Ga0210003_1001190_pt1 | contig 22995 bp, 29 predicted proteins | sample LantaG_FD_182804 | JGI IMG/M metagenome (GOLD analysis project Ga0210003, IMG submission 182804) | Deep subsurface microbial communities from Baltic Sea to uncover new lineages of life (NeLLi) - Landsort_02402 metaG (SPAdes) (version 2) | ecosystem: Environmental > Aquatic > Marine > Oceanic >... | reverse complement strand
CTACTAGATGATGAAGAACTACTACTACTACTGGAACTACTACTGGAACTACTAGATGATGAAGAACTACAGCAACATCTTTCATGTATCGCAAAATCCCCATCAACTAATAGGAAGTCTCCATCAACTAAATAAAATGGCATAATTATTCATCCTCCGGGCATTCTGTTGTTGGTAGTGATCCAGCAGCCGCCCAATCAGTTTCAGTATCTGAATTAAATACTCTAATATCTGTTGTTTTAATATCTAATGATCCATCATTATTCAATCTAACATTAGAAACCACAGTCACTAAAGTAGTAGTTTGCCAACCCTGATTTGCTGAACCATCAGTTCCATAATAAGTCCAAGCAGAAGCAGCATCAGGATCATGATCAGCATATAGTTTGAAATTACATGTTCCACTATCCCATACTACCGACCAATCACCAGTTAGAGAACTTATATCATGCCATCCTTGATTACTACTACAATCAGTTCCATAATAGTTAGCAGCACTTACAATCTCTTCATCATTGAATAGTTTGAATACACAATAGGTTTCATCCCAGTCAACAGAATAATTGGTTGCTAGTGTATCAAAGTCATGCCATCCCTGATTAGAGTCACAATCAGTTCCATAGTAATTACTGGATTCAACAATCTCTTCATCATTGAATAGTTTAAATACACAATCTGTTGCATCCCAGTCAATGGAATAGTTTAATGCTCTATCATCAAATGAAAACCATCCTTTAAGACCATCACAATCAGTTCCATAATAATGTCCATCGCCAGGTAAGTTTTCATCATTCTCCAGTTTGAATAGACAACTTCCTGCATCCCAGTCAATAGACCAAGTTCCAGAATCTACTATATCTGAAAATCCAAACCACCCTTTAGCTCCTGTACAATCGGTTCCATAGAATTGACCATTACCAGGTAAGTTTTCATCATTCTCTAATTTGAATAGACAATTAACTGCATCCCAGTCAATAGACCAAGTTCCAGAATCTGCAAGATCTGCAATCCCTTGCCAACCTTTAGCTCCAGCACAATCGGTTCCATAATACTTAGCTGAACCTGGAGCATCTTCATCATTAACTAGTTGAACACAATCATCTACTACTTCAATCGATTTATCTACACATAGATCTAACTCGTACCAATTGTCACAAAGTGAGCCACCAGATAGATCTACAACGATTGGACTATTTGTAGCTTCTCTAATCAATGCTGAGATTGTAAAAGTGCCAGCAGGAACTTCTTCTACATCTATACCATCTCCACATAAGATTGTGGCTGGATCCAATGGGATTGAAATATTTGAATTAACAGTATCAGTGTATTCTTGAACTAATCCTCTTTCACTTTCTAACTCTCTAGAGAATGTAGTAAAGACAATATTATTACCAACTAGTTGAACACTCTCTAGAATTGATTTAGTATATGTCTGAGTTTCTCCACCCCATTGTAGAGTTTTAATATCCCAGTCATCAACCATTGGACCACCAGTAAATTCAGCTGCAATGACTCTTCCATCGAAGAATAGATCTTTAGCTGTACCAACATCCAATGTTTCATCCTGCTTAACACCTAAGAATGTCACATTACCTGGTCGTGGATCAGTTTGATATTGAATATCTGTATGAAAGTCAGGTATATACATGGTACCTGGTGCAGTACGGCCATATTGGAGGGGTATGACTCGTTTCTCTACTTCAAGGATCTCACATATAGCTAACCGTTTAATTAGCTTGTCATTAAGCGCATCATACTCATATGGCTCAAAGTCTTCACTGGGTGTATCCTGTAGGGTACCTACTATAACTGGAGCAGCACCAGGTAATACTGAAATTTCAACATAAACTGTTATATCATCTGTAAAGTCATACTCTGCACCAGGAATAATTGTGACACCAGAATCAGTAGTTACCTCTCCATCAGTTACCCATAATCCATCTTCATATAAGACAATGCCAAATGGTGGAAGTAATGGTCTAGGGAATACAATTGGACAACTCATTAAACTTTGTCCAATATCAGTAATTACAGATCCATTACTAGTTACAGTTCCAACAAAGACCCACATTCTATCTTGGTTATCTATATCTTCATCTGCAAAATCTGGTAAAGTAGTATCTACTACTAATTCATAATTCCATATAACAGTAGCATCTACACCAGGATCTTCTAGTGTATTGGTCCTGAGAAGTCTGTAGTAAACATAAAAGAGTCCTACTCCAGCTGGTAAGGCTAATGTATCTGCAGTAGTAAATTGAATTTTTCTATATTGGCCATGGTATGCATCATAGATATCAATACGATCTGTAACAGTTCCTCTATCAGTTCCAACTGAAACAGTATTGGATCCCTGAGTACCTATTTTGAATGGATGTTCAATTGTGATAGGAGTAGTTACTGGAAAATGAAATGCCCATTGTGCCACGCCATCAGAGTCATATGATAGGAATACTGGAAGGATAGTACTAGATGGAACATCTTCATCTCCATTAGTTTCAACCAATAATCCAGCATCTGTTGCAGCACCCCATTCAATTCCTTCAGATACAGTAGACCACCCACTACCATTTCATAGAACTTGAACTGCATTATAAGTACCATTGGCAACATGACTAGTAATACTAGCCATAACATTGTCATTTTCTTGACGGTATGGATTAGCAGTTCCAGCCAAACTTTCAACTAGACGTGTTGCATTGACAATTCTTTTGGCTCCATTCTTATCAAAGCTAACTGGTTCTATCGGCATAATTATTCATCCGCTGAAGTTGGAAAATTAAATACTGAAAATGCTACTGTATGAAGTTTATATTGAATGTATAGTTCTTCATCTGGATCATATGCTCCATCTTCATCTAAAGGTTGTGGAGTTGATGCAGGAGAACCAGCTATAAGGATTCTAGTTTTTACTATTGGTGGTCCAGCTTTCAACTGATTATATCCAGCATTATACAATACTAAGTCCCATCCTCCGCCTGGATAACCTTCAATAGTATCCAATAATGGTATTCTACGATGGATCTTAAATGTGTGAGTATAAAAACCAGTTCCGTTTCTTTCTTGATACCCTGAGACTTGAATGGAATCTAAGAAAAGGTTTCTTGCTTCAAATGTTTTATCCCAGATTTCAACAGAAGACTGATTTGCTTTGTTTTGATGTTCAAGTAATGCCCATTGAATCGCACTGTAATTCTTAGTAAGAGTGATTGTGAGGTCATTTGATTGGATGTTGACTGTGGGGTTGAATTCATCCTTTGCTGTATTCCTAACGGGCCTATCTACCCACAAATCAGTTACCTGATCATATTGATATAATGAAGCTGGGGCAATTGCTCTATCTCTAGAACTTACTCCTACCTTCCAATTATCATTTAATGGGTTTCCATCTAAAGTTCCAGATTCATCATCAACTGCAGAATCATAAGTGCATATTACAACGAATTGTGATCTACTACCATCTTGCTCTAATACTTCTCTAGTCCTACAAGTTGAATAGGTACCAGAATCAATATAAAAATCACCAATAGCAGGTAATCCAGATGCATCCAATACATCTTGTAGATTTACAACTTCATCATCAAAGGTTACATAGAAGACTCTAGAATATGTAATATTGGTTTCAGATTGAATAGCAGATCTTCTATTCTCTCCAAAGGTTTCTCTTACATCTGTTAAAGTTGCCATATTATATCACCTTAAAATGTTACTACTGTCTGCTTAGCTTGCTTAACACTTGCTCTAGTTTTTACTAATTCATTCTTGATATCTTTAGTATTCTTTTCAACAGCTTGGTTAGCATTCTTATTTTCTACATCAATCTTCATCTGCTGAGAATTAGAAGCATTTTCTCTTTCTCTTTGTGCAGCCAATCTCATACTAACAGCTTGCTGGGTCCCAAATTCAGATGCTGCAACACCTGGAGCTGGTCCAACATTACTCTGTTGAATTGCTGCAAGACGTCTTTGATATGCTAATAGAATTGCATTACTTTCTTTCCAAGATTTAGCATTAGCCATTAATGCATCTCTTTGACGCTTTAATGCCTTTATCTGAGCTTCTATTGGATTAGTGGTAATGAAATCATCAATCTTATTAAGTCTTTCTAACTCTTTTGAAAGGATCTTCTCTCGTTCTTGACCAGTGTAGATTATATCCAGTAGTTCTTTCTGTTTGGCTATTTTAGCATCTAGAATTGTAAGTTCTTTCTGAGTTAACTGGATACCTTTAATTAGATTAACATTCCAACCAGTTTGACTATTTCCAATCTTTTCAATCTTAGTTATTAGATCAGTATATACCTTTCTTTGCTTCAGAAGATTGGAAAGCTCATTATTTATGAATTTATCTTTAGATGTTTGTGCTCCAGTAGTTCTAATTTCACCAAGTGCAGTTTGTGAAGACTTCCAAAGTTTACTAAGTTCAACAATATTGGATCTCTGCTCAGATATTCTTGCTGCTTGTTCAGCTGCCAATTTAGCTTCTAGATTTATCTGATCTTTAAGAAGTTTAATCTCTTCCTTCTTTGCCTTGATCCGATCTGCTAATGGTTTAAGACTTTTGATATAAGAAACATTTAAGGAACCATTCTGTTTCTTATTTTCAATCAAAGCACGTCTAAGAGCAATTATTCTATTTAGTTGTGCTTCAAGTACTTTTACTTTATTATCATCTGAAGCACTAGCAGCAAATTCTTTATTTGCCTTTACTAATTCTCTGGTAGCTTTTGAAACATCTGATATAGTTACCTTGTATTTTGCCCATTTATCAGATAAATAATCTATAGTTTTAGCAAATAAGTTCCCACCAGCTATCCAATCTCCAAAGAAGAAACCTGCAGCTGCCACTATTGCTACAGCAATTGCCTTTAATGCAAGAAGAGCATTATTCAATGAGAATATAGCTTGAGTAAGAAGTCTTACATTTTTACCTACATTGAATATAAATTCAAAGAATGGATTACTTATAGCCAGAAACATTCCTTCTTTAAGTCCAAAAATAGATTTTCCGACACCAGTAAGACCCTGAATCAATCCATCTAATACTCCAATAAAGTTTCTTAAGATTGGTATTGAGGCTAATACTCCAATACCTACAGCAGTAATACCAGCAGCTGTCTTACCAGTATTAGTATTAAGAGCTTTCAATACCTTATTCAATATTGGAATTACTGAATTACCAAGTTCTCTTAATTGCTTATTAAGTTCTTCAATGGTTCGTTTTAATCTAACTTCTGTAGTCTGACCGGCTGCTTTTGCTGCCCCCTGTAAATCATTCTGGGCATCTTTTACTGCTTTCAATCTATCTTCAAATCCAGACATCAATTGAATTGCAGCTTTTAGTTCATTATCTGCAAACCCAAGATTCTTAAGAGATAATGGATCACCTGCAGTAGCCGCTTTTAACTCACTAATAGCTGCTCCCAACCCACCTCTACCTAATGCATTCCTTAAGAATTGAACCTTCTTTCCACCAGTAGCAATTTTATTGAAGAATCTATCGACTAATGTGGCTGCCTCTGCTGCCTTAAATACATCTGTAAGTTTAGAAAATGCTGCTGCTGCCTCTTCAATAGGAACATTTGCTGCATTTGCTGAAGCTGCTACCTTAGGCCATACCGATGCTAATTCTTGCATAGATACTAGACCAGTCTTCATAGCCGCAAATAGAATCTTAGAAACCTTACTAGCTTGACTTGATTGTAAATTGAAAGCTTTAATGGATCTAACAACAGCTTCATTAGTAGTCTTTACATCTGAAAATCCTGCTAATGATAATTCAAGTGAGGCATTTAGTACATTCATTGCCTCGGCACCCTTAAATCCTGCTGAAGATACATCAAATAGGGCATCTGCTATCTTATTTGCTGACTTACCATATTTAGTAGATAAATCTTCAACTTGATTGCCTAATGCTTGCAACTCCACACTATTTAGATTAAGCATGGAATTTACTTTAGCCATACTAGTTTCAAATTCTATGGCTTTCTTGACTCCAACCGCAATTGCAACTCCAGCTGCTGCAAATGACGCATTGATTACTGTATTAACTCCTTGAGCGGCAGATTTAGTCTTATCGAGATTCTTATTGACCTTGTCCAAGCTGGAATTAAGCTGTCGCATATCCCCTATAAACTGAATGAGGATTTGATCTGCTAAAACTGCCATATCTAATCTACCTATTTAGAATTCATATTTTTAGATTTGTTCTGGTTCCTCCTTGTTCCTTTGATCATCATCCCAATATGAGTTCTCATGGATAACATTTCAACCTTAGACATTCCTTCTTTCTTATCTTCATTTGAAACAGTATCATCAAATAATAGAAAATCTGATATCTCGAATGCCTTCGGACGTTTCTTTGGATCTCTATGAGCATTAGCAAACATACAAGTTAGGTTAGCAAGATAGTATTCCAGTCTAACAATAGGATCAGTATTTAATAACTCATAATGATACCAATCATTGAACTCTTTGGCGCTAATTTGATCCTTAAGAAGTTCTACTGGAGTATGAAGGGTCTTTGCTAATTTAAACCAGAGACCCTCGTATCCATACTTTAGTTCTTTTTTTTATCTGCCACAGATGTGAATCCGTTAATTTCCAGACATTTGGTACCTAACTTCTGTACAGGGCCCAAAGGCATATCCTTTAGAACTTCAAGATCATCATCTTTGAAAATTTTATTTCCTTTTTCATCCATTGAACATAGAATGATCAAATTGAACATAGTGTCCGTGTCAGCTTGATCCTTCTTAGCGGATGACATGATGGAATCAAGTTGACGACCTGTTAATCCTTGGATATGGACTTCTAGATCATCCCATTCTTCCATCTTAACAATTTCAGTTTTAACCTTTTTAAACTGAAGGATCTTATTACGTGCATCCATTGGTTTGCTCCTGTGGGATTGTGGATAAATAGAAAATAGAGAGCCCTGTTAAAGACCCTCTATTTTTGGCTAACTAAAAAACTAATTATACTGAAGAACTATCTTCAAATGTTACAGCTTTTTGTACTCGGATTGTTACATCAGCCATAATTCTTTGATCATTTGTAGCTTCCCCAGGAGAATAATTAGTCATGAATCCGCAGAATTCTTGAACAACACCATCATCATACGTAATTGTGATGTCTTCTGGTGGCTGATCAATTGGCGGCTCTGTACCTGGATCAAATACGATTGAAACTGCCAAATCTTCGTATGTGACTAAATCACCCGGAGCTTCTTCTCGTACATCTTGTGAGATATCACTGTTATCAATGACTTCTCTAGTTGCTGAAGGTGGAGTGAAGGAAGCAATTCTTCCTAACCATCCAGATGCAAAACTGATATCTGCACCATTGCCAGTATAATATTGACTAATCGGACATGCCATAGGAGTCTCCTATTGTAGGTTGGAATTTACTATAGATTTGTTCTCATTATTTAGAAAGAAGTCAATTATCTCTACAACTCCTCCCTAATAGCAATGAAATTTGTTGTTAATCGAGTTCTATCGCGTTCATCTTGACCCAAGCTATTAATGGTACCAGATTGTGTAATTGACCCATAGCATGAGTTATTTATAGCCTGAGGTCGAATCTTAAGAGTCTTTACACATATCCTCATAATTTGATATGCTTCTTCATATGAATTTGATCTAACTCTTATTTGACATGCTGGATGTTCAGTGAAATTGTTATCTGGATTTATCTCTTGATCTGGATCTAAACCTTGTGTATCATATATTGTGATACATGTATCTGGTTCATCTGGTTCATGTGAGATAAATAGATCTGTACCAAATACTGGAACTGAATATATAGAGTCCCATAATGCACCTGCTTCTAATAGATCTTTTACATCAACTGAAAATGGTTGCATATGATCCCTCTTTAATATTTAGTTCTTCTTTATTAAAATCTTACTACTTTCAAACTAAACTTTCTTCATTCCGTTTGACATAGATTTAGCTGTATCCTTGACTACACTATTTTTAAGTCGTCTAACTGCTGCCTCTAGAAACTTAGCTTGTCCAACTGGATGATTGGCTTGAAGATCCTCATGTACAAATAATGCATAATCTGCTGAATAACCAACTTCTGCTTGTGGACCTTTCTTTGCACTTAACTGAGCTTGTCTATTGGATACAAATGAAGCATCCCCACCATCTATATCTGAATATCCATCTTTACCAATTGCATAAGCAGAATTATGTAACTTACCAGTATCTCTTGGTACCAATTGCTGAGATAGCTGTTTGACTTGTGAAGATAATCGATTCATTCCTTGTTGGGCACCTTCTTCTCCAGATTCTAAGATTTTACTAATTTGTTTTCTAGTATTACCTGATCTGGAGGATATCTTCATTTTGAATGCCATAAACTATTCTCCAAACTTATAAAAATGCTTAAACATTTCAGTATTCCAAGGACGAGGAGTTCCATGAAAGCATAAGATTGAACATGTATCTGGTACTCCTGAACATTCTATATCATGTTTCTTATAGCTGAATATTCTATTCTCATAATGTTTTTGTAGATTCGTCCAAACTATACTATGATGGTTTAGTTCTTTTTCAATTAATCTCTGGTCCCATATCTTGTTCCAGTTAGACTTTCCAACTAAAGCTCTTCCATTTATTCTATTGAGTATTCTACTATAGTCTCCAGTCCATTGCATCATTCCAGATGCAAATCTATGTGGTCTATTGAAATCACCTAAGCCACCAAAAGAGATTTTATGATTCAGAATGTCATCTATATTTGAAGTTATTACTGTATCTAAATCTAAATAGGTTACTGGGCCATCCCACTCATATCTGAATAACTCTAATTTTGAATGCCACCCAGGAAGATCTTCTTCTAATTGGATTCCAAAGTTGTCAGGTAGATCAAAATCAGTTAAACATACAAAGCTATAATCTGTATCTGTATGAGCTGCAATTTGAAGTTGTAGAGATAATACATGCTCTTCTGTAAAGTCTCCACCAGATTTCAATACAGTCATCACTACTGGATTCCCATTATATTCTTTAAACCCCTCTACTTTCTCTTCTAGAGGGTCAACATTATCAGTATCATCACACATCGGTTTATTTAGATCTATCAGGGTAACAGTTTTATCTTCTACTTCCAGTTTCTCTGGAGGAAGGATCTCTTCTTCAAATTCATGATTAAGAGCTGCTTCTAGATTTAGTTTTGGAAAGATATCAATAGCTGAATCTAAATTACAATTGTAGATAGAAGCATCTGGAAAGTGTTTTTGAATTTCAACATACATGAATCCCATCTTCTTCATGTAATACTTATATTTTCTCTGTGGCACCCTATTGATATTTTCATGATAATTTGAATTACCATCTTCGTCTTCCTTCATATCAAAACCCAATAGGAAGACATTCTTGGCACCAGTTAATAAAGCCATATTGATTGCAGCAGCACCAGTATTACCATTAAATGCCAGCTTCATTCTATCAGTAGAGATACCATTGGTTTGTTGAAAGACGTAGTTAATATCATTATCAAACTTCTTAGCATCAGAACTACAACTTATCATGACACCTTTGAAGTTCTTAAAGTCTTCTCTGTCCTTATAGGCATCATACCATTGTTTATCACCACTAAGACATATATCTACACAAGAAAACATATAGGCATCATTACATCCTATTACTTTCTTATCTTTAAGCTTCTCATCTAGATTTTCAATTTGGTTGATAGATGGTCCACCGCCTATGATATAAACGTCTTGACCTTTCCAGACTTCTTCGATAGTTACTTTGTGTGCCATGTTTGCTCCTGTGGAAGCTTTTTAAATGATGTGTTTGAAAACCTCAATATCATTTTGAGGATTCTGTGATCTTTGTGCAATTCTTAATTGGTAAGCATCTTCTTGATCTTTTGGATCCAATTCAGTTGAAATTCCTCGATATAAGAAACTATGCTTTGGTAATTTTTCAGTAGCATAGATGATTGCTCTAGACATAAATTCAGTACCATTGTCATCAATACGTCTTTCTATTTTATCTTGAAATCTCACTTTGATAGTTCTTGGAATATCAAATTGATACTGGTTAAATCCATCTCTGCCTATCAGGTCCCATACTGTACAATCTTCAGTTAGGAGTGCTACAAAACTCATAATATCCTCCTGTTAAACTGAAATGTTTTTATACTGTTGGAGTTGACTGGAATATCTATTTATGATATCTTGGGCTCCTGCTGCATTCTTATATGAATAATCACCAACCTTCTCACTTTCCAAAGAAAGATCTCTAGTACTACTTCTGTAATAATCAGCTACAATTCTAGCAACTAATGTTTGAAGTCCTGTTGGTAAATCTGCTGTCAATTCATATCCAGCTTGATATAGAACTACACAAGAATGCCCATAATGAATAGTTGTGCTTGCCTTATACAGTCCATTTTCAGTCATTTTGACTAGTCTGAATTGGTTTAATGGCATCAATATTGAAAACTCATATTCTGCATCACTATCTTCTAGAGTATTTTCGAAGATTTCAGTAATTGCTCTAGCTGGAAGTTTGTTATAAAGATCATTAGAAACTTCAGATGTCCAATCGGTTTCCAGATTAATTGCATTAGAAAGATCCAATACGGTATCACAAATTGCTATTGGTAATTCTGAAGATGTACAGTCGGTATTCAAAATTAATGTTTCTGCGTCATCATTAATAAGAATTGTAGGACGTTCTATGCCCGAATATGTAAGATCTATTACTACATTACCAGAACATCCACAAATTGCTCCTGAGTGACCAGCATATAGGATATTTCGTACAGGATAGGTATTGAGTAAAACATCCCTGGTGTTATCTCCATAAAATGTCTCATTATGATATTTTAACTCAAAGTCACGATCAAGATATGTAGATAGTTCATCTGAAGTACTAATGATTAAAGTTTCTATGAAGATATCATGTGAAGTTGTGTCGGTAGGAATACCTGCGAAACTTTTGGTGAGTTCTAAAGTTGTAAGATTCAAACCCATTATACTAATCCTTTTTTAGATTTGTTCCGGAATACTTCTAGAAGGATTTAGTTGTCTATAAATATTAATCCCCTTGTGACTTATAAAATCTCAAAATAACAGATGACATAAATGGGGTCCAAAGTCTACTGTCAAAACTACGTAGAAAATCCCCCTACCACAAATTTAATTGCAGCAGGGGGACAATATATTCTTAAGAACTAGTTCTATCGATCTTCAAGAACGATAAATGGTGACAATGTTGACTCAGATCCAGACCCGCCACCGTTTTTCGGAGTGAGTGTGTCGGACCACGATGAATGGCCATCCGCCCGAAGGTAGAAGCGGAAACAAACTTCGTCTTCTATGAAACGGACATGTATCGATGACGCGGCTTTAATTCCGCCCTTCCGGATCATTTTATACTGAGACATATTACCAAACGTAATATCACCAGCAGTACCAAGAGCATCTGCTTGCTCAATAATATTCACAGGTTTACCCAGCAAAAGACCTGCGGGAGCACCAACAAGACCATTTGGCGGAAGCCATACTGGCTGATTTGCTAGAGTCATAGACATCAACTGCGGGAATACCTGCTGATTTATAAACCACTCAGCACCACCAAGGAGGTAAGAAGGCATTCTGGAGAACATTTTCAAAACATTCTCTGCAACAACTGTCTCTGCTGCCTGTCCAGCCTCTGCTCCCTGAGTAACCAATGCGGAACTATTCATATAACCTTCTGGAGTACCAATACCAGTACCATCATAAATAGCACTATCCAGCATGAAGCCAAACTCTCTTACAAACCAACTACCTACTTCTGAAGTAAGAGCAGCATGGTCTTCAAGAAGTTCATCTGTGGCATAATAAATACCAGCAAGCTTCTTAAGGGTAAGAGTTCTACGAAGGAATGATGCACGTGATGCCTGCTTTTCAGCTGCTTCGTCCAACCATGTAAGTGATACAGGACGATTACCATCAGTTCTATCATAATCCAAAACTTCTGTGTAATTCAAGACATTTGAATTTGCAGATATTTCGGTTACTGCAACTTTAGAGGCCAATACACCAGTCTCATAAGTTCTCTGAGATAGTTCATCCAGGAAATCTTCTTGAACCAAGAAACCACCCTGAGCACCAGCAGTTTCATTATACCCAGAAGCTGCCTTCTGAATATTCTCAAGACGAGGATCCATATTACCACTAATAACAAAGTCTTTTACTGCCTGGAGCTGTTCACCAAGACTTTTGAATGTAGGAACTTCTTCTCTAACTTCAATCACGGGATTGTAATTAATAGAGATTCCAGCAGTGCCTTTAATATCCTTCAAGGATGCTTTAACTGCTTCTGCTACTGCACTCTTTACCGTAGTATCAAGTTCAGCTTTCTTTGTCTTAGCAGTTTCTTCAGCTACTTCGTCATAATCTTCAGCCAGACCGAGAGACTTCAGAGACTTAGCTGTTGCTTCATCTGTTTCAATTACATCGCCCTGAGCATACTCTTTCCAAGTAGCTAACATTTTAAGCTTGAATTTCATCTAATGTACCTTTTGGTTTAGATTGATTTTTATCTTAATCAAGCTATTCCTCTTCCGGATACTCATGGGGTTACCATGTTAACGAGCTCGGATACATAAAATGCTTTATAGTTATTTAGTTCTATTTTCTGTAGAAGAAAAATCTATATCCCTCCAAATGACTTATAAATCTCTTGCTTAGCTATAAATGAAATATCAGCATCAGTCAATTGTTTAACTTCTACTGGTGTTGCCCGTTTGATCAATCTGATTACTGTTTTGATTTCTGGAACTACTGGAATCTCTTCTTCATTCTCTGGATCTTCATTCTCTTCATCATCAGGACCAAGAACTTCAGAGTCAATGATATCTAATACTTCCTCTAAATCATCTTCAGAAAGAATTTCATCTTCTACTGGAATCTCTTCTTCATAATTCTCTTCATCATCAGGACCAAGAACTTCAGAGTCAATGATATCTAATACTTCCTCTAAATCATCTTCAGAAAGAATTTCATCTTCTTCAGGAATGTCTTCTGAAACATCTTTAGTTTTAACATCATCATTATTGGATGCTTGGGTTTGAATAGTAAGCATTCCTGATGTGTCTTGTTGAGTTTCAATAACTTCTTCAGGAACTACTTCTTCAGTATCAGAAATAGCTTCTGCAATAGCTTCAGTATTAGCTGGAATAGTTACAACTGAATTTTCAATAAGAAGAGACTTAGTAATGAATCTTTTAGTATTATCTACATCCTTTATATCCATAAAACCAGCCTGAATAACCATATCAGCATACTGGTTGAATAATGCAGCTCCATTTTCAGCTATCTCCATTGGAACGAATCCAACTGAAAATGCACGAAGGGATTTAGATTGGTACTTATTGAAAATTGTAAGGGATTCTTCATCTGAATCAAATTGGATCTTCTGTCTAACTCTATCTGGATAGGTCATAGTGTGTAATGATTGACCTACAGGAATTCCTGACCAGTTATGATTCACCAGGATTACTGGATTCTTCTCATATTGTGATATATCCATTCCACTAGACATTACTACTTCTCTATCACGATCTAGAGCAACTTTAGATATAGTAGCAAGGACAATTCTTTCTTCACCCTTATAGATTGTAAGATCTCCTACCATACCCATTCTTTTCAAATATGGATTATCAACTTCACATTCTTTCAAACAAGAATCAATTCCTTCTTGCATCTCGTCAGAAAGGTGTGTAAGAAATTTCTTGAGATTTAACTTAGTTTTCATTTATGGGATCTCCATCTATATCTAATTATTGTATCTCTAAACCGTATATCATTCTAGCTTCATCTCTATCTATGATATTTGCTTCAAACAGTTCTGTGATCTCTTTTAGTTTGAATTCCTTATCTTCACTCATAATTGGATCAAATGCTACGAATAATCTATCTGCTGAAGCATATCTTGAAATCAATTCAGCATTAAGAGTTTGCTCTAACAGTTGAATCCTTGGAATGATACTAAACTGTTTATAGATCTCTATGGCTGCATCTGCATTTGCTTTATTTACATTATCAGTAGTAAGTAATGCTAATGGAACTCCAAAGGCTGCTGCAATCTCTTCTCTAACCCACTTCTTTCCTTTAAGATATTGCATCTCTTTTGGATCAAGACCGATTTTCTCTATATTGAAGTTTTCATCTGTGACTTTAATTTTTCCAGTCTTAGAGATTCCTCTTAATGCCTTATTCCATTCTGCTTCAACTTTAATCTTATCTTCTCTCTTCAATTCTCCTGAGATGTACTTAACAATCATTGCAGGAATAGCAGAATTGTTATTTAAGGCAAACTCATAAGATATCATAGATTGATATAGATCTTCTGATTGAACTACAGATGCTAATGGTGAAAGGCCAATTACTGGATTCTCAGGATTAGGATTTTTGAAATGTATGATCTCTTTACATGATAATACTATTTCTTCAGGACCATTTCTAAGAATATATCTAACTTCTCCATCAATAACTTTTGGCTTTATGCATTGACTTGGGATTATCTGAATATCTTCAGGGATTCCAAATCTGTTATTCATTACAAACAAATAGGCATTACCAGTTAGTTCTAGATAAATTTGAATAAAGTATAGTATATGTCGAATGTTCGTCTTGTTTAATAGATCTAAAGCTGGATGTCTGAATATCTGTTCAATGGATAGAGTAGAATCTAATAGTGGATTAGCTTTAAGATTAGTTTGTGCAGCTAACTTCTTTAATTCCTTATTAGTAATATCTCTATACGGGACTATTGGTTTCTTTTGACCACTAATAGAATCAGTTATAGAATACAGTCTTAGTAATACACTGGAGACGGTACTAGCATTCTTATTACTTGATGCATAAACCCAGTATTTGTTTTTACTAATTAACTGCTTTGCCTGGAAAGAAGAATAGTTAGATAATCTTGGAGTTATTATAGATGTACCGCTTCCAGTATCATCTTCGGCAGCTTCTTTACTGAAATAATTCTTTATCTGTGAAAAGATACTCATTATGTTATCCTCTGATATGGTTTAAAGATTTGTTCTAACATTTATAGTATCTACATTTCACTCCACATGTCTTCGTCTTCAATAATATCTACCATCGACCTATCATCTTCTTTATATTCTGGTTGTTTAATTTCAAATTTTCCAGGTTCTTTCTTTGGTTCTTCGATATTTGTGAATGATGGTTTTATGAACTTCTTACCACCAGATAGATCTGTAATGCCCCAAACAAGTGCATCTAATCGGTTTGGAGATTTACCTTCACCAAGATAGCTGGTCATTTCCATTTCCAATTCAGGAAAGATACCCACATGATGAACTTGATCAAATTCATATAGACTTGAAACCGGTTCTGCCCGAATCAATTTTCCCTTTGAAGCTCTTACTGTTTCAATTTTGATAAACTTATCCACTGCTCTAATACATTCCACGACCATGTCTGCACCAAAATTAACTTCTGCTAAAATATAGTTGGCTTCATACTTATAATACAGCTCTACTGCTTTCCTTGCCCACATTGCAGGAGATAATTGATCAGTAGCATCTTCATTCACATAATATTCTTCATCTTTCTTACTAGTGACTACTATACCACATTCATCTGAAGATTTATTGGATGAGCCAGATGGGTCCAATGAGATTACAGTTTTATCATATTGAAATTCATCTGAGGAAGATACTCGTCCCTTTTCAATCCAGAGCTGTTTGAATAGAGCGCCTTCTATATCATCTGAGAACTCACCAGCCAGGAATCTCTTTCTTTGAACAAATGGTAGGGATTCTAGAGTCTTAAGATAATCCTTATCTATGTTGTCTAGATTATCCTCAGTAGACATTTTGAGATATGAATACATCTCTGTATCTAGGTCATGACCATCTAGAGGATCTTTAAGCAATATAAATGTTTGATATGACCAATGGGATTTTACAGTAGGATTCTGAGTGAAGTATGCTTTCTTCTTCAAGTCATTTTTCTGAGCCAATCTTGTTAGAGCCACTTGGATGGATGAATAGTCTAACTCTGAACATTCTTCAAACAGAAAGCTGGAAAACTCTAAACCAAGAATACGATCTGCTCGTTGCTTATCATCTAAACCAAAAAGTTCTATTGTAGATCCATTAGGGAAATGAATGACAAGATCTTGATTATTCAATCTGAATTTTACATCCGGGAATTTCAGTTTGATAATATCTTGTAGTGTTCCATCCCACATTGATCTTCTAACATTGGTAAGATACCTTCTTACTATTGCATGTCTGCTACCAGGTGCTTTGAATGCTCTCACAAACAAAGCATAGGCGCAGATGAAAGACTTTCCAGATCTTGATGACCCATAAAGCATATTGTAACGTGATTTGTCACATAACAGCTTTATTGCTCGTACTTGTCCAGAATTCTTTTTGAAGGTTGGCATTAAAGATCTTCATCTTCTTTATCGAAAGAAACTTTGATATCTCCTTTAACATTCACATCAGCTTCAACTTTATCTCTCCATACTTCTGGTTTCCTATTCTTCAACCAGAAAATACAAGCAGTAATATTAGAGGGAACTTCTTTTTTCTTCTTAACTTTATTGTAGATTACTTCATTACCATCCTTGTCTACTCGGATGTCTTCTTGGACTTCTTCAGCTATATATCCTCTGGCAGCTTTTAGTAAAGCATTCTCTACTTCTATGTTAACTGGAGCCTTCCCTCTTTTTAAAGCCTCCTTGAATTCCGGGTGTCTATTTTGGTATGTATAGAACATTGTATGACTTATTCCGAGAGCCTTAATTATGTCTAAATCTATCATTCCTTGTCTGGCAAATTCTTCTGCTAGCTTTGGAAAAGTCTCTGGATCGTATTTTGACTTTCTTCCAGCATTAGATTTCTTTTTTGCTTTCTTTGTTGCCATAACATAATCCTCTCGTTATTAATATTTAGTTCTTAAATAATTGGGCATTATTCAATTTATAGGTGTCTCAATACCATCTAGAAAATAAGAAAACTTAAATCATTCTTCCACACTGAGGATATTGTTTGGCACATGTAATGACTAAGATCGTTCGTAATTTCTACTGAATTTGTCATAATGTTTTTCCTTCATCTTTAAACAGTCTTAAAGTCTCTCACACATCCAATTAAACATTAGCAATTTGAAATTTTCCAATTTTCCAATTTTAGCCTCAAATAAATGCTTTATGACCCCTAGTAATCTATGTCATTTAAACTGCCGTTTTCTTAGACACATCAATCATCTAAAACTTGGAGACTTTAAGAATATTTAGAGTCATTTATCTTTCTGGTAAATTTATTAATACCCATCTACACCATTTTTGACGGGTCACCTCTTTTCCAAATTATACAGATTTAGCCTCAAATAAATGCTTTATACCCCCTATATAAAAAAGGTCATGATGACACCGGAACTCTCTCTACTGTAAATCCTGCCCTTTTCCCACGCATAAGAGTATATTTTTTGATATCTCCAACAAGGATGGACGCAGGAAAGATCTGAAACTGCTCAGAAACATCTCTTGCTCTCATTGGCATTGTAGTTTTACAACCATCTGGGTACGTCACAATAAACAGTGACCTTCGATAAACCTTTTTCTTATCCCCAAACAGTTGTATTATACGATTTTCAACTTCTTCAGGTTTACAGATGTAGTCGTCTCCATATAATTTTCGATCAACTCTAAGTGCTGGTGGTTCTTCATTCCCAGGATAAATTTTATATACTTTTTCAGGATGATATATACATACTAATTCAATCATCTACATTTTCCGTTTATATTCAACATCCATTTTCTAACTTACTAATGACTATAAAAAGGACACTATAGGTGAACGTGTATAAACCTATAGTGTCCTAGTATATTGCTATCATGGAAAAATCTACTAAACCATTTGATAGCAATCCGGAAGTCAATCAATGAATAATAGTTTCAGTAGTATCTGGGTTTCAGTTAGGGATGGAGTTCCAAACCTCAAATAGGAGCTGTAGAATACCATATATCCAACAACTGAAATTACGCTCCACATAAAGATATTAGAAATTATATTAGCCCTCTTTTGTCTTTTCTTCGTTCTTTGGTCTTCCTGGCTTTCTTTTTTGCTTGTCTTTGAATTTTTCATTTGTTTCCTTTAGTAATTCTTTCATCTCTTCTTCTGTACCGTTTCCAATGGATTGTGCTTTGATATATGATGGATCCACATGAAGTTTAACTGCGATCTTCTTTATTAGAGTTGATGCAGGATCATTGGATATTACTAAAGATTGTTGGTTTGACTTAAGATTTCGTACTTTGAATAATTTCATCTGTGGTTATCCTCTTGGTAATAGTTCTGGATATTTAAACGTATCTGGAACTGTGATGTTTGAAATTTTGAAATGTTTACAGTTTGGTATAGTAGTATCTACTTGACATATATCTGTTATTGTTTGATATATACCATCCTGCTGTGGATCAATATTATGTCTTTGTGTAAGCTTCCATATCCTCCTATTATGTTTTACTAATTGTTTTTTACTATTATTCGTACTGAATTCTAATGGTTTGGATCTATGCTTGATATGGTAGAGATCATCTTTCAATCGTTTATACTCTGTCCTTAGAAACATTATCGAATCTTCTGCTGCCCATCCACTACATAGATTACTTGCTCCACCAGATGATAAGTATTGGTCTTTAGTCCAGCAGGAAATTCCACCGAATCCACCATTTGCATACCTTTCACCAATTAGAATTTTAAACTCATTTGAGGATAGTTCTTCTGTTTCCTGTCTATAGTACCAAGGAATGACTGGGAGACCGTGAGTGGCCAGTAAATGCTCAAAATCGATCCTTTCAATGATCCTGCAGTCAACATCCATAAGGACAAGTGTTTCAAACTGAGCAAGGTCAACTAAAACGTTTAGTAGTTGTCCTCGTTTGAATGGTAAGTCATCATCTTGTTCACCAATTAGTATTTCATAGTTATCATAATGAGAAGAGATATTATCTGGGAGATATTTCAGATGGTGTTGTCTATCTCTATAAGGAATTAAGAAAGAGATCATTTAACTTTTATATTCCAGTCTTTCTTTCTTGATGTTTTACTGGAGTATGTAGTTCCACAATTAGGACAAACGAATTGTTTTATATCATCTGTCCCTTTAGTTGAAATCTCTTTACATACTATATTCATATCTATACATTTTGGACAAATCATTTTTTATCATCCTGTTGTCTTTCTTTTAATAACTCAAGAGCTGCTTCAAGGTTTACAATGTCTACAGTTTGTTGATTATACTTTCTCTGTAGAACTTTTAGGATTCTTCTGAAATGATCAACTTCTTCTGTGAGTTTCTTAATCTGAGCATCTTTTGGATCTTGAGTACCTGATGGGATGGTTTTGACTGGGTTGTTTACTTTAGCGCTAACCATTGTTTTTATTTTCCTTTTCAACAAATTTAAGAAGTGTTTCAATGTCTACAGTTTGTTGATTATACTTTCTCTGTAGAACTTTTAGGATTCTTCTGAAATGATCAACTTCTTCTGTGAGTTTCTTATACTTTCTCTGTAGAACTTTTAGGATTCTTCTGAAATGATCAACTTCTTCTGTGAGTTTCTTAATCTGAGCATCTTTTGGATCTTGAGTACCTGATGGGATGGTTTTGACTGGGTTGTTTACTTTAGCGCTAACCATTGTTTTTATTTTCCTTTTCAACAAATTTAAGAAGTGTTTCTTCAATAAGACCAGTCTTGTTTACCTTTTCACCTGTCCTTGCATGTTTTTTGGAGCAAGCAAGATCGAATTTCTCCTTTACTGACTTCCTAACAGCCATAGATGTCCATGCCTGCTCTGTCCATTTATCTTCTGACATAATGTATCCTCAGTTGTAATAGATATTTATAATTTATTCTTTTATTTTATGAATTGTCAGAGATACTGTTATAACTGCTGAATTGGTATCTTTATCATAATTCATTTCCTTACTAGCCAAAATTGCACCATTTTCAAATATGAAAGTTCCCATTGGAGTTAATGGAACGATATGCTCTAATTCTGGAACTATTTTATCAAGGAGTATATCTGCTTCAGATTGATTACTTGGTAGTTCTTTAAGAATCATTGTGATGCTTAGAATTTTCAATATAGAATGATCACTAATGGTCGAAGAATCTGTAATCTGGAATATATTGAAGAGACCATAATCTCCAATACGATAGATCTTATCAAAAAGAAATTGTAAATCATTCATCATACTGGTAATACAAAGCCGGTATTAGTTTTGATATATTTAATACTAAGAACTGCTACAACTGCTAGCTCTCCGAAAATAGTTTCATACTGAATATCTTTTACGAACATGTCTACATTGTCTATAGTAATTTCAATTTTATTGTCTAAGTCAATTAGATGGTGAACTTCAGGAGCTATTTTGTGCAATAGTATTTCAATATCTGCATCACATTTTACTTCTTCGAGTACCATATGGATATCGTATGACTTAGGAATCCTTCCAAAGATTCCTATCTGTTTACAAACTTCTGTCTTAAGAATTGACGATATCTTGAAACATAAACCATCAAATGGATGAATCGTAAAATACTTATTTACTAGGTCTTTTAAATGGATCATGGTGTAATGTTTACTGATGTTAATGTCAGTGATGCTTTTCCATTGTAGGTTATTTGAATTTTCTTACGGAATCTAATTCTGACTTCTACTATATACTTATCACTATTAAAGTCTGGAACTATTTCACTCACAAATACTTCTTGGTCATCCATAATAAAATCTGAATTTATCCTTATGTTGATAATGTGATTAGCCTCAGGTGCTATCTTATCCATAAGAGAATCTACTTTGTAGTTACTAACGTCTACCTGTTGTAGTGTTAGTATGATGTCTTGCTCATCTTCATATATATCAGGTCGCCGCATCCTGTAATCTTGAAAAGCATTGGTATTAGATGTTCACATTCGAACAGTTGATTCTTATCTGTTTTTAGTTCAATCATTTCGATGTATTCCTATATTGTAGATACTCATTATAGAGAATATCATTTTCAGTGATGATGAGTCTTTCTAGAATCTTTCTTAGTTGTTCTCTTTTACCATGAAGTTCTTTTTGCATAAGTTGGATGGTACATAACTTTTTATGTAGCTCTTCTGAGATTTCTAAAGTTACCATTTTCTGTTTTTTCATTTCGAAATCTCCTTATTGGTAATACTAAACTTATAATAATCTTGATTTAGAATGTCTAGTACTATTCTCTCAGCTTCCTTAGCAAAACTTCTTTCTACATATACTGCATCATGAACTGGTAAAAAATGAACTTTGCACTTTCTCAGCTTTTTCCATACTTTCTTCATCAATTCAGTTTCTACCTTTTGCATCTCACATGACGCTGACTTATAGATGGTTGAAGATTTTCTAAATGATCCGTCTTTGTTCTGGATCATGTTGCCATCTTTATCATGCTGATACTTATATGTATACTTTTCTGCAAGATTCTTCGACTTTGTTTTTTTCAGATTAGTTAAAAATTCACCTTCTGCTGGGAACGATTTACAAAAATCCTGATGATGTTGTGAGAATACAGGGCAAAACAGAATAGTATAATTGATCTTCTTGGCATTAATTCTAGATATTCCTAACTTATTAGCTGTAAAAGTATGAGGATCAGTTTCTCCATGTAATACGCTATTTATCCATTCTCCTCTTACACCATCCTTGTACATCATATTTGCCATAAATGATAACTGAGATACAACGATATCAATCTCATTGAAAAAGATCTGATCCTTCCCAGACACTACATATGCTCGGATCTCTTTCATCATAGTTGAAAAGATAGTATGTAGTCTACCTGAAAACTCATCAATGCGAAAGTGTTTCGAAATCCTTTCACTGACACTTTCATTATTCCATTCATAAATTCTATTTAGCTGAGATTGTTGGATTTTAAGATAATCTTTTAGAGATTTTGCATCTTTGTTATTTTCAATCTTATTCTTCTCATACTTAGGATAACGTTTTATTACAATCTCTTTAAACTCATCTTCAGTAATATTGAATGATAACTGTGCTAACTGATATGCAATTGGCATCAATCCAGCTTGCTTTAATGGAGAAACCCGCAGTTCATATAATGATTTAACTGACTTCTTAAGATTCTTAAACTCCCGTCTCATTCTCATTTTACCTATAACAGGCCCAGGATGATCGATAAAACGGTATAAATAAGGTTTGTGATACTTGTCGGTATATGAGTATCCCCTAACTGTGCTAATGACCTTTAAATCAGCCAATGCTTTCAATATTAGAGTAGGATTTAGGGCCCCTAGTATCCTTTGTCGTTCAATAGAGCAAAAATTGAAATGATTACACTCATCAAACTCGCATACTGGATAGTTGTCACTATCTAAACTAGACCAGTAAAGTTGCCTACTAAAAATCTCCTCGATAAACCATACTACTCGTAATTGTTTCTTCTCATTCTTTAGAGATCGCTTAGTTGGTCTACCATTTCCTAACTGAGAACTTATATCAGAGATCTCTAACATTTCAAAAATCTTCTGATACGGAACTTTCTCATACAGATTAAACATCCTATTACCTCATTCTATGCTTTTTTTAATTTTAGAATTCCTAACAAAAGCTGAATTAGAAATTCTTTTAAAAAAATGATGAGTCAGATGATTGCAAGATAGACAATCATCTGGACCCATTCATTTAAATTGATCTTTTAAACAAAAGGATGGATATCCTGATACCCTCTCCTGTTTATGGTTGTTTTGTTCTAAAAATAAAAATAGTAATCTCAACTACCTATTATTGAAATGACTTTAAACGTCTTTCTAGAAGGTAATATCATTTTTAGAAATACATTTTAAAAATTGTAAATGATTACAAATGAATCCTTTAAATCCAATCTTTTTTATTTTATCTAAAAAGTAGATATAGGGTGTAGATGAGATATGATGAGACATAATGA
>Ga0210003_1001189_pt1 | contig 23000 bp, 17 predicted proteins | sample LantaG_FD_182804 | JGI IMG/M metagenome (GOLD analysis project Ga0210003, IMG submission 182804) | Deep subsurface microbial communities from Baltic Sea to uncover new lineages of life (NeLLi) - Landsort_02402 metaG (SPAdes) (version 2) | ecosystem: Environmental > Aquatic > Marine > Oceanic >... | reverse complement strand
GAGAGAGAGAGAGAGAGAGAGAGAGAGAGAGAGAGAGAGAGGCCATCACTTGACAACACCACAGTTCTTTTTTGCAATTTTGTATATGAATGACGGGAAAAACTCCCCAAAAGAAATCAATTCCAAAAACACTTTTCTCTCTCTCCTTCTACCAATCAATAGGCGCCCTCCGCTCCTTCTTCTTGTCGGCCTTCTTCTTCTTCAGGTCCAGACGCACCTCGTTCCCGGCCTTGAGCGCCTTCTCGATCTGCTTCGCCTTCTCAGGGTCGACCTCGGGCGGGATCAAGGTCTTGGCAGCTGTGTCCAAGATGGCTTGCAGCTTCGCGAGCGCGTCGTCGACGTTGGCCGCCTGCGACCTCGAGTTGGTGGAAGTGACGACCAGCTCGCCCTCTTTGTTGATGCGCTTCTTCTCCGCGCGCTTCACCGCCTCGACCAGCTCGGGCTCGAGCCAGTCCGTGGCGTCGAGGTTGAGGCGGAGGTCGGCCTTGGTGTTGACTTTGTTGACGTTCTGCCCTCCCGCGCCGCCGGAACGTGCGAACTGGAGCGCGACGTCGGCTGAGATGAGTTTTTTATTTTTTTTTATTTTCTAGTGCTGTGAGCGATTTCATTTCGAGCTTTCGAAAACTCGCAAAAGAAGAAGAAGGAGAGAAAGAACTGTTTACCTCGGGTGATGCGCTTGACGATCTGCTCGACGGTGCGCCTGGGGACAGCGGGCTGAGGAGGTGGGGGAGAAGGTTGAGAAGCGTCGCTCGTCGAGCTTGCCGAGGAATCGGCGTCTGTTTTCCCTCGAGTGGCCGCGCCCGCCGCGAGGCGAGTGCGCACTCCGGGACTCTTCGTGATATAGCTTCCGGAACTGCTCAGAGGCCTCATGAGCAGGAGAGACGATTGGAAGGCGCTTGGAGAAGGGAGCGAAGAGGCTGCAAAGGGGAGGATCCTCGACGTCGACGACGACGTCGATCGAAGAGGAAGAGCTAGCCGGTTTGGCGCCGGAAGAGTCTTTGGGATCGGCGAGGAGCACGACGCCGCCGAGCCCGAGGCCAGCCGCGCTCGCAGTAGTAGCGTCATGGTACTGCTGCTGATCTCTGGACGCAGGCTGATTGCGATGCGGAGGCTTGCTCTGGTGCTATTGCTGCTTCTCAGCGCGACAAGCATGAAGTTTTTTACTTTCGAAGCAGTCGAAAAAAAAATGATTTTTTTTCCCGTTTTCTTTCGTCGTCAACACTTTTTTTTCTGCTCGTTCTCTCCCAAAAGGGGCGCGCGCTCCGAAGCGCTCTGCTCTGCGTACTCTGTGATTCCCGCTCTTGCTCGCACGGACAGATCGCATTAATCTCTAATGTCGAATCCACTAACCCCCCCCAAATGCGGCTGCTGCGGCCGAGGAGGGAGCAGCAAAAGAAGAGCGACGAATGCCTCTATTCCATTGCTCTGCCCCTCTTGCGCGTCGTCGGCGGCCCTCCCCGGCTCGTCTCGCCTCGCCCAGCTCCACAAGGCGCGGGAGAGGTCTCGCATCTCTGTCGAAGCGATGCGAGAGCTGGTCGAAGCCAAGGTGAGGGAGTGCAGGAGGCTGGTGGTGGAGGGTTTTTGATGGCCGATAGAAGCAAAGAAAACCCTCGTTTTTTTTTCTTCGTTCCTTTCGCTGACTCTGACCTTGAAAAAAAAACTTCGACCTCGACACCCAAAAAACAGAACGCCGCCTCCGCTTCCCTCTCCGAGCTCGAGGAAGCACGCAGGAGGGAGCGCACGGCAACGAGAGCAGCGGAAGAAGCAGAGAAGCTCGCTGAGAAAGGTGATTAGTTTATTGTTGGAGGAAGAGAGAAGAAGGAAGAAGCTCTTTTTATCTTTTCTCTTTCCTTTCCGACCTCTCACCTTATCCTCTTTCAAAAAAAACTTTCTCAGCTCGCGCCACCGCCCTCTCCCTCCGCGCGACGACCGCCGCCCGCCTCGCGAAGCTCGACCAGGCCCGCAGAGCCCTCGCGCTCTGGCGAGGGGCCACGCTCGCGAGGAAGCTCCCCGACACGGCCCGGGCCGCCAACTCGAGGCTGTCGGCGGCGCTGCGGGAGCTGTCGCGGCTCGTCTCCGAGCGCGCGAGGGAGATCGGCGCCGCGGTGCCCCTGGAGCTCGAGCTCCTCGCTCCTCCCGGTTCCGCGGTCAAGGTCCGCGGCGGCGTCGTCCTGCCTCTCTCTGCCGCTTCTGCTTCTGCTTCTTCTTCCTCTTCCTCTTCCTCTTCCTCGACCCCTCCCGCCTCCGTCGTCGCCGCCGCGGCTGGAGACCTCGCCGGCGCGCTCGCCTTACTGGCGTTCTACCTCGACGCTCCCTTCCCTCTGACCGTCGGCAGGCGCGGGTCGTCGACGCCGTTCCTGGCGGGGGCCGGGAGGCCGGCACCGGCGACGGCGAGGACAATGAGAGCGGCGAAGAGAAGGGAGAGAGGAAGAGAAGAGGTGGTTTCGTCGTTTCCGTCGTCGCACGCAGCAGCAGCAGCAGCAGCAGCAGCAGCAGCAGCAGCAGCAACCTTATCTCCTTCTCCCACTCTCTCTTCCCTTGCCAACCAGCCTCCGCCGCCGCAGCGCCTCTCCCTCCCTGCAGAAGCGCCGTCTTCGTTCTCCAAAGAGGGCGCGCGCCTCCCGCTCTTCTTCCCCCCGAGGGAAGAGGCCGAGTCCTCTTCTTCGGACTCTTCCGCCACCGAGGGCGCGCTGGCCTCTCTTTCGAATCGCTGGGCCTCTCTCAAGGCCGCCGCGACGGGGGGGGCGGCGATAGGAGGAAGCTCTTCGACGTATTCTTCCCTTTCGTCTTCGTCTCTGTCTTCCTCCTCGGCCCCTCTTTCTTCTCCCCCGCTGCCGCTGCCGCCGCCGCCGACAGCGGCGCAGGTTTTGGTTTTCGACCGGGGACTCTCCGCGCTCGCGTCGGCGGCCTCGATGCTCAACTCCGACGCCCTCGGGGCAGGGATCGCGGAGGTTCCTGGCGGGTGGCACCCGTTCGCCGTGGCGGTGGCGCTGCTGGAGCGGCTGGCGAGCTGGGGAGGCGGGAACGGGAACGGAAACGGAGGGAATGTTTTCTTCACGGCGGCGTCTTCGATCTCCAAAGTCGTTTCCTCCTCCTCTTCTCCTTCTTCCGCCTCCGCGCCGCCGCCACACGGGGGATACGTCGACGGCGTCTTCTACCCCAGCACGGGTCCCGGGGCAGCGGCGATGGGCGAGGCCATGCGCGGAGAACAACAGGAAGAGAAGGAAAAAAGAGAAAGAGAGGACGACGAAGAAGAGTGGACAGACGTCTCGATCTCGAAAACGTCCTCTTCTCATTCTCCTCCATCTTCCTCTTCTTCTTCTCCTTCCTCCTCCTCCGAGGCCCAGCAGCGGGAGCTCCACCTGTCGGCCTGGGAGAGAGCGAGGAGGAGGGCGCTGGCGGCCGCTGCGGCCAGGGACGCCGGCGCGGCGGCGGGCGTGGCCGTGAGGGCCGCGGCGGGGAGGGCGCTCGCGGCGGCGAGGAGGGGCGCGGCGGGCGGGAGTTGAAAGAAATTTTGGTTCTTTTTTCTTCTTCTTCTTTTTTCTTCTTTTTCTCCGCATCATCTCACTCTCTCTTCTTGTAACAGTAGAAGCCCATTGCTTTGAATTGCCTTGTATCAAAATGAAAAGAAACTTGTTTTGTTTACAGCAAAAAGCGGGGGGGAAAACCCGCGATCTGCTTTCTCTTTCTCTCTCTTTTAAAAACTCTCTCTTTACTTTTTTTCACTCTTACTTTTGCTCTCTCTTTCTCTTCTCTCACTGCGGCACAGGAGGAGGAGGAGGAGCAGCAGCAACAACTCCTTCCACGCGAGCCACCGCCATCGCCCTCCTCTCTGCGAACGCCGCGTCCCTCGCGGCCTCGGCCGCGGCGCGCTCGCCGTCGAGCGCCCTCTCCAGGTCGTCCAGCGCCGCGACTTTCGCCTCGATCCGCGCGCTGAGGGCCGCGGCCGCCGCGCCGGCCAGGCGCACGACCTCGCGCTCCTCGGCGTCGGCGAGCAGGCGGGCCTTGACGGCAGCGGCGGAGAGGCCCGCGGCGGCAGCGGCGCGCATCTTCTTCTTTGTGGCGGTGTTGTCGCCGGCGGCGGCAGTTCCTCCGTTGGCTTTCTCCTCCTCCTCCTCCTCCTCCTCCTCGGTCAGAACCTCGAGCGCGCGGGCGGCGGCCGCGGCGGCCACGCGGGGGCCCACCATGTGGCTCAGGAAGGCGACCTGGGCCATCACGGGGTTGCCGGCGTCGGCGAAGGGGATCCCTCCCTCACCGCCTTCCTCGTCTTCATCACTTGCTTCTTCTTTTTCTTTTCCTTCTCCGTCCTTCTTCTTCGCGGCGACGAGCACCCCCCGCGCCCTCGCCGGCGCCTCCAGCTCTGCCAGGAACTCGTCGGCCAAGGGCAGAGCAAGGAACCTGCGCACGCAGGCGTAGGCCGAACGGGAGCCCACGTGACCGGAGACCTCTGCCCAGTCTTCTCCGAAGAGCTCGATGCCTTCGAGCAGAGCCAAGGTCTCGGCGTCGGTCCAGTCGCCGCTGCTCGCCGTGGTGGGGGCGCCGGGGCGCGTTCCCGGGTCGGAAGCGACGGCAGAGGCAGAGCTCGCTGCTGCTGCTCCCGCCGCCCCGGCGCCTGGGAGCGGCGCGGCGCCGCCGCCGTCGATGCGGACAAAGTCTTTTGCCGAACACCCGGGGGGGAACCTCCCGTCGGCGAAGGCCGCCGGGGAAAGGTCGACATCGGGAAGGCGCGTGCAGTGGTAGCGGGCGGCGGTGCAGTCGACCCAGGGCATCGCGGAGCAGAAGAAGCGCGGCTTTGGAGCCGAAAAAGAAGAAGAAACGGGAACTTCTCCCGCGGCTGGTGCGCTCGCCAGCGACCTCCCGTAACGGTCTTTCCGTCCCGCCAGGGCTGCCAGCCCCGGGGGCACACCCGTGCCTCCCGCTGCCGCGACCCCGGCGGCGACCGAGGCAGGAGGGAAGGAAAACACGGCTTCGGTGCCCGGAGGTAAGAAGTTCTTCTTGGATTTCTTTGAAACGACGCCGCCGGCGACGCGGGTCAAGAGCGCCGCGGGGGGGCCGGCGAGCTGCTGCTGCTGCCCCTGCTGCCCCCGCTGCTGGTAGTGCCCCCGCGTCCCAAACCCTCCGGGAGCGCTGGCCTCTCCCGCCGCCGGCGGCGGAGCCTGGAAGTTGATGACGCCCCAGTGGTCGAGGAAAGAGTGCAGCCGAAGCACCGACGACGCGTCGAATGCAGTCTCGTCGCCCGCGCTCGGGTCCCCCGACGCCGACGACGACGCTGCTGCCGCGGCTGCTGCTGCCGCTGCTGCCACCCTGGCGCGCGCATCGGTGTAAGTCAGGCGACGCAGCGGGTCCTCGCGGTAGGCATCGATCAGGAGGTTGCGCAGCCTCAGATAAGTCCCGGGCGTTTTACCTCCGCCAGAGCCTCCTCCGCTCGAGGTCCCCGCCTCTGCTCCTCCGCCGCTTCCTGTTCCTGTTGCTCCCTGCTGCCTCCCGTCGAACCACTCCGGCAGGGCCTCGCGCTCGAGCCTGTGGACGGCGTAGTAGCGGAACCAGGCGGAGTGGCCGGGGACGAGGAGCTTGGCCGGGGCTGTCGGGGAGGGAAGAGGCGGAGGAGGAGCTTGAGGAGGTGGAGCCGTTGCGGCTGCTTCTCCGTCGTCAGAGACAACGACGGGGACGCCGCGGTCGGGCCTGGCCGCGTCGGAGGCGGCCCTCTGGCCGTGGGAGAGGTCCTCCTCGGTCCCCAGCGGGCGCGGCGGGGCGACGGGCCGCGGGTTGGCTGGGGCGGCGGGGGCGGCGGCGGCGGCGGCGGCGGCGGCGTCACTGTCGTTCTTGTTGTTCGCGTCGGGGGACACGCTGGAGCGCTTGCGCTTCCCTCCAGAGTCCGCCATCGCTTCGAGAAAAAGGGAGATGAAGGTGTTTGATTGCTGCTGCTCTGGGAAGAGCTAGCGTTCTCTGAGAAGGGGGGGCGGGGAAGGCTGCGCCGGACGATGGGAGTTGCGAGAGAGGAGATCGAAACGGCTTGATGCGACGGCCGACGAAGAATTCTCTCTCTTTCTCTCTCTTGCTTCTTCCCCTTGCTGCTAGTCGCGAGCCTCTTAGATCTCAGGAAGGGGAAGATGACAGTCTCGCCTGAGCCGCGAGGGGCGCGAAAGGCGGAGATCGGACGCACGGAGCGAGAACAGAGATAAAGAGAGAAGAAGAAGGAAGCAAGTGAGGAAAAAAAAATGAGCGAAAGCAACGACGATGTCGAATCCGTCTTCAAAAATCTCTCGAACCTCGAGAGACCTTGGCGCCTCTCGCTCTTCTCTTTCTTCGAGGCGACGCTGCTGCCTTACCTTGTTCCACTCTCTCTCTCTCTCTCTCTTTTGCCCCTCATAAAAACCTCAAACGGCAGAGAGGCACACGTCGAAGAAGATGAACACCTCCTCTGCTCATGCCGGAGCGGCCGAGGCAGCCAGCAGAGGGCGGTCGTCGTGGGCGCTCGATTTCACTTTGTTTGCGGCATTGTTCACCATCGCGGGCTCTTCCCTCGCGCGCGCCGGGTCGGTGCACAGCCTGCTCCTGTCGTCCCTGCGCGCCCCGGGCAAACTCTCGAGCATCTTCTGCATCCTGAGCATGGTGAGTGAGCGGGAGAAGCGGAAACGAGGAAGAACTCGAGCACTTTCTCTCAATCGATGGCGGATATTGAGCAAAATGCCCATCATCTTCGAACACCCTCTCGCCGCCCTCGAAATCCTCGACTTTCCGAAAACCCTGACTCCGTGTCTCCGCCTTTTCCCCCTTCCTCTTCCTTCCCCTCCTCCCTCCAACCCTCCCATTCTCACCAGGCCTTCTGGCTCGCCTCTCTTGCCGCGACCTTCGCCCTGCGCTGGCCCTCGGACCCGGCCCGGCTCCTCGACAGGGAGGCGGCGGGTTCCGCCGCCGCGGCCTCGGCCGTCGTCTCGCTGCTGTTCGCGCTGGAGTCTGCTTTCCTCTGGGAGTGCCCGCGCAAGCGCAGGCTGCGCCGCGCTCTGGCGAAGTCGTTCGTGGCGCTCGAGAGCAGCAGCAGCAGCAGGAGGGTTAGTAGCAATGGGGGGAGGATTTCGACGGCGGGGGCGGCGGAGGCTGAGGAGGATGAGAGAAGCTGCAACAGCAAAAGCAACAGCAGCGACAGCGGCGGCGGCGAGAAGAAACAGCTCTCTTCTCCTCATCCCCATCCACCTCCGCCTCCTCCTCACCTCCGCCTCCGCGGTGGCGGTCCTCTCGTCGCCGCGGCTGTGGCTGCCCTGGGAAGCGCCTGGGGCTTCGCGGCCGCGACCTTCCTGCTCTTCGCCGCGGCGAGCCCCTCTGGGTTTTCTGAATCTGAAGCCTCGGGCAGCGGCTCTCGCCTCTCCTCCTTCCTCTCCGCCCTGCCGCTCCCGAGAGGCCTTCCCGCGCGAGGGATCTCGCTGCTCGCCGCCGCGGGGTGCTTCGCGGCGGCCGTGACGACGACGCACGGCGTCGGAGGGAGAGCAACGGCGGGAGGTGGCGGTGGTGGAGGAGCAGGAGCAGGAGCTGGAGGAGCTTCGCGTCCCCGCACTTCTTCTTCGTCTTCGTCTTCCTCTTCCTCCTCTCTCCTTCGCCACCGCTTCCGCTTCTGGCAGCCCTTCCGCGGCGGCGGCGCCTTCATCGCCACGCAGGCCATCGGCTGGTCCCTCACGGGGCTGGGCACGCTCGGCTTCCTCAAGGTCTCGGCGGCGGTGCTCGCCTCGGCGGCCAAGACGAGCGCTTCTGCCGCCGCGGCCGCAGGCGCCGCCGTCGCCTCCTCGACTTCGACTTCTTCCCATCATCACCACCCCCCGTCGCTGCTCTTCGACGTGCTGCTCACGGCGGCCCTCATGCCCGTCGCGCAGGCCGTGCTGGCCCTGAGCGTGTCTCTCTGGGACGCGTCGGAGGGGGGAGGAGGAGGAGGAAGAGCTCCCCGGAGGAGAAGAGGAAGAGGAAGGACAACAACAAGAGGCGGCGGCAGCAGTGATGACGACGACGACGACAGCGAAGACTGCAAAGACGAGCGAGAAAGACAAAAACTCCTCCTCCTGTCCAAGGCCGCGGCCCGCTCCCGCTCCCACCCCAACTCCCTGCCCCCGCTCCACACCTGGCCCATCATCGCCCTCATCTACGCCCCGGCCCACATAACGATCTCCGTCATGGTCGCCGTCCTCGCTGCCAGCCCTCTGTTCGGTTCTCTGATATTAGTAGTCACGCTCTCTGTCTACTACGGGGTCACCGAGAGGGGCGACCCGGCGAGGACGGGGCGGAGGCACTGGCCCGCCGTCGCCGAGGCGCTGGCCCGCGTCGCGGAGCCGGCGCTGGCCGCCTGGCACGGAGGGCTGGAGGTGGTCCACGACGACCTGAACGACGACGACGAGTGGCGGGAGGTCTGCGCAAGGGCAGAGGAGGACGTTGAAATTCTCAGTTCGAATTCGAGTTCTTCTTCTTCGAGATCGACTTCTTCTCCTTCTTCTCCTTCCGCCTCCACCTCCTCCCGCTCCCTGGTCCGCGACCCGCTCTCCACGGGCGAGACCGCCATCCTGGGCGTGGCCCCACACGGCCTGTTCCCGGCTTCCTTGCTCTACCTCGGCAGGCTCCGCGCGTTTGCGGCCGGCGGGAGCTGCTGGCCGCGGGGAAGGCCGCCGCCGACGCCGGCGGTCGCGTCGGCCGTGATGCGGGTCCCGGTCTTGCGCGACCTGGCGTCGTTCATGGGGGCCCGCGCGGTGACGCGGTCGGCGATCGCGGACGCGCTCAAGGTGGAAGTGAAAGCGGAGGAGAAGAAGAAGAACAACGACAACAGCGATAGCAGAAGGAAACGCTCTTCTTCTTCTTCGACTTTGACCTCAACCTCACCTGCTGCCCCTTCCGTCGCCCTCGTCCCCGGGGGCCAGTCCGAGCTCATCCACACCTGGAAGCTCCACGCCCGGAAGGAGCTGGTCCTCGTCAGGCGGCACGCGGGATTCGTGCGCGTCGCCCAGGCGCAGGGCGCGGCGCTGGTGCCGGTGCTGGTGCTGGGAGAGAGCGCGTCGCTCGCCGATGCCATCTCTCTTCCCGAGCTGAAAGCGAGGTCGATCAAGGCGCTGGGCTTTCCCGTGCCCTTTTTGGTGTCCGGGAGGTTTTTCCCCGGGAGCCCTCTGCCGAGGGGGGGCACGCCGCTGCGGTTCGTGGTCGGGCCTGCTATCCGGGTCGCGAAGGTGGGCGGCGAGAAGGGAGAGGAGGCGAAAGCGAAGGGGCAAGGAGGAGGAAGCGGCAGCGAAGACAGAGACGACGAGAGCTTCGATTTCGACAAGAGAGAAGAGGCCGTCGCCGAGGCCCACGAGCGGTACTTCAGGGCCGTCGAGCGGCTCTTCGCGAGGCACGCTACTGCCGCCGGGCACGGCGACGTGCGGCTGGTGTGGGCCGACCAAGGGCCGGAGAGGAAGATGCGGAAAGGGAGGAAAAAAGAGGGAAAACAACAGGAGGTCGGAGAAGAAAAAACTTCGTCCTTCGTTGCCGACGCGAGCGTGACTGTTTCGGTCTTGGTGGCCGGAGGCAAGGGCAAGCGCGAATGAGAGAGAGTAGAGAGAGAAATTCAACGCAAACAATTACAACAGCACTGGTCGTCGTCCCCCTCAACAAAAGGTTTGTAGCAATAGAGAGAGAGAAAGAATAAAATGGAGAAGGGAGGTGGTCGAGGTCGAGAGAGAGGGGAAGGAAGAAAAGAAGAAGAAAAAACGGAACTTTTCGACGCCTTCACTACCTTTTTTCTCTTGCTCTTTTCCTTTCGACATCAACCCCCTTCACGCGAACTTACCGCCTTCTCTTCCCACTCTTCCTTCTCTCTCCCCCGCTCGAGAATCGGAAACACGTCTCTTAATCCTCCCTATCGCCGCAACTAGCCCACTGAAAAGCGGAAGCAGCGAAAAGCTAAGATGGTTTCCCGCTCCTCCTTCAGGCGCTCGAGTTCCGACTCGCCGTCGCCGATGCCTCGTCGGCTCTCGTCGTCGTCGAAGAGCGCATCGCCCGAGCCTTCCAGCTCTTCTTCTGTGCCCTCTGGGCCCCCTCCTCCCAAAGGCGTCGCCGTCATTGTCGGGTGAGTTGCTGTTTGTGGTGATGGAGAGAGAAAAAGAAGTGCAGGGCGATCGAGCCGTGGGGTGGTGTCGACTGAGATGAGGGGGGTCGCAACAACAACAAAAAACCGAAAAAACTCGACGCACGTGAAATTTGTTTTTTCCAAGGAAAAAAAGCGAGCCAATGCGATTATTGAGAGGGCTCTAGCCACCTTTTCTTCCATTGCTTGTACTCGAGAGCGCTAGATATCGCATCACAGAACGCGCTCTCACAAAAAACAAAAGAGAGAAGAGAGGACGAGAAAGCAGTGGAGTCGAAAGCAGCATCAAGCAATTTGTCCTCGACGTCGAGAGAGAGATGTCGAGAGCGCGAAAGGGGTCTGAGTAGAAAGAATTCTTTCATCCCGATTCTCTGCCGCCCCCTTTTCACCGCTTCTCTCGCCTTGCGATCGCCCTTCCCACCCCATAGTTGGATCAAATAATTTGAATAATATTCTTTGAGCGAAACGAATGAGGAAAAACGACCCTCGATGCGACGCTACCGAGCTGCAATGCCTCCGCATGGCGTCTTGGCTTTCTTCTTCCCCGTTTTTTTTTTCCGCCCGACTCCTCCACCTCCTCCTCCTCACATTTTCTTCTTCTTCTTCTTTCTTCCCTAAAAAAAAACAACTCCCAACTCTCCGAACCTCCCAACCTTCACAGATGGCTCGGCGCCGAGGAGCGCCACCTCGACAAGTACGCCTCCTGGTGGCGCTCCAAGGGCTGGGAGACCCGCCTGATCGCCTTCGACGCCTCAACGACGATGTCGTTCGCGTCTGCCGAGCGCGCCTTTGACCGCCACCTGGCCGATTTGGCGGCGAGGCTGGCCGCCAGGGCCGCCGTGGGCGCTTCTCCCAGGCTGGCCTTCCACGCGTTCTCCAACACGGGCTGGATCATGTACGCCCGCTTCGTCGAGCTGCTTGCCCCGCTGGGGATCAGGGCGGCCGGGGCAGTCATCGACTCTGCGCCGCACACGGCGATCTGCACCAAAGTCTGGGCCGCGGGCTTCGTGTCTGCGACGAGCCCGAAGCTGCCGCCCGCCGCGGCGGCGAAGACGCTGAGGTACAGGGCCGCGAGGGCGCTGTTCAAGGTAAGAGTTTTTATTGAGGTGGAGGTTGGAAGGCGGAACTTTGAAGGAAGAAAAAAAGAAAAAAAGAAAAAAAGAAAGAAGAGGAAGAAGAGAAAAACTCACCTCTTTTCTTCTTTCTCTTCCCAAATCAAAAACTCAAAAACTCAAAAAAAAAAAGCTCGTCTGGGCCGGCGAGCGCAAGGCGCGCTTCGACTCGCTGGTCAAGGGCGAGGCCCGCGTGGCCTCGTTCCCGCAGCTCTACATCTACTCGGCGACGGTAAGAGAAAAAGAAGAGATTTTTTTCCTTCAAACGTTCTCGCGCGACAAAACAACAGCTGTTTCACTCATTCGTTCTCTCTCTCTCTCTCTCTTTTCCTCCTTCTCTTCCTCCTCCCACTTCCTCCTCCACCAACCAACCCACAGGACCACGTCATCCCCGCCGCCTCGGTCCGCGCCGTCGTCCAGGCCCGCAGGAAGGCCGGCATCGTCGGCGTCCACGCGCTCGAGCTCGCCGACTCGAAGCACGTGCAGCATTTGAGGTCGCACCCCAAGGAGTACCTGGCCGCGCTCGAGGCCTTCGAGGAGACCGAGCTGCTGGGAAGAGGGGACAGGTACCTGAGCAGCGGGATGCTGGCGGTGGCGGCGGACGCGACCAGGGCGGTGGAGGCGGCGAAAAAGGTGGCGGCGACGGCGTCGGCCGCCGCTGCCGCCGCTCTCGCTGCTGCTGTCTCCTCCTCCACGCCCCTGCCCGCGGACTCTACCAACAAGAACACGGCCACCGTCACCGTCGTCCGCGGAGGAAGTGGCGCCTGCGGCGCGCTGGAGAAGGCAGGGAGCGAGAAGATGGTGGCGGCTGCTCCCCCGTCGCGGACGACGTCGTCGCTCGCCGCCGCGCTGTCGAGGGTGCTGCTCCACCGCTCGAGCTCCGCGCCGAAAGTGGGGATCGAGTCCATCACCACCTCCGCGGGCACCTGGAGCTCGCCCTTCGGCGCCGTGTCGGCCAACGCCAAGCTCGCCGCGGTCGCGTCGCCGTCGGCGGCGGCGGCGTCTAAGGGAGGAGAGAACGGCGCTGTGCCGGCGTCATCGCTCGCGATGGCGCGCTCGCAGTCGCTGGGGGCCCTGCCCGCGGTCGCCCTGGACCTCGACGCGATGCTCTTGGCGGCGGGGATCGTGTTCCCTGCCGAGGAGCTCGCTGCCGGGATTTGAGAGAATGGGGGAAAGTTGAGAGAGAGAGTTGGGTTGAGTTGATTTTTTTTCTTTTCTTCATTATCATTTTTTTTCCGATTCGATTTTCCACCACCGCCAACTGCCAGCAGCGCTCATTTCTTCCGATGTACAAATTTCCACCACCACCGCCGCAATTCTTTCTGTCTGATCATCGGCGATCACGCAATGGGTTCTACTACTACTAAAATCATTTTTTCTTTCCGTCCTCCGCATTTTTGAAACTTTTTTCCTGCAAATGGAAAAAAACGTGAACGGAGCTCTTCCAAAACAAATATATATATATATATATCTTGTTTCTCTTCTCTCTCCCCCCGTCTCTCTCTCCCTCTCTCATTTATCGCTATTCTTCTCGTTTTTTTTGCATATCTATTTGCAGGGGAATGGAGAAACTGAAAGAAAGAAAGAAAGAAAGAAAGAAAGAAAGAAAGAAAGAAAGAAAATGATTTAAATCATTCACCTCTTTTTCTTCTCGTCCTTGTTGTTCTTCTTCTCGTCCTGCTTCTTCCCCTTCTTCCTCCCACCGCTCTCCGCCTCGCTCGCCGCGGCGGCCTCCTGCACCCCCAGCAGCCTCGCCAAAAAGACAAAGCTCATCCCCCCGGCCACGTTGTTCGCGCACCTCACGGCCACCGACCACAGCCTGAAGACGTTCGGAGGGAGCAGGGGCGCGAGGGCGGCGTCGAGGCCGTTTAGAGCCTGGTACCTCAAATTGGACGACACGCCCATGTGCGCGGCCCAGCATCCCGCGTTGGCCAAGACGGCGGGGGCTTTGTTAGGGCTCGGGTGGCCCAGTCTTTCTCGGATGGCAAGCAGGGCGTTGGAGGTGGTGGTGCCCGCGACGCCCGCGCCGAAGCCCACGGCGGCGAAGACGCCTCCTTTATAAAGGGCGTTGAGCGTGCGCGAGGCCAGAGAGAAAGATCCAGACTCGAACATGTGACCGACCGGCGCATTCAATTTGGCCAAGGGAGCCCCGGACACCAGCCTACCGACGAGGGCGGCGGTGGAGGAAGAGGCGCTCAGCGAGGCGGCTCCCTTGGCGGCCGCGACGGGCGCCAGCAGGTACATCAGAGAAAAGTTGAGGATCGAGCCGACGACCAGCGTCGAGAAGACGAAGTCGAGCTCGCCGAGGCCCCAGTTGGGCCTCGAGCTCATGTCTCCCAGGACGGCGGCCCCGACGCCGATGACCTGCTCGACGAGGACCTTGTAAGGGAACTGTGGGTCGGCCGCGACGCGGGCGGCCCAGCCCGCGAGCAGCGCGGCGAACGGACCTCCGTTATTGCTGTTTGAGGAAGAGGAGGAAGAAGAATCTCCACCGCCGCCATCGCCGCCGCCGCCGCCGCCGCCGCCGCCTCCGTTGTTCTTACCGCCGCCGGTGATGTCTCCGCCTCCGGAGCCTGCAAGGGCCTGCGGCGGCATGGCGATGGTGGAAGCGGGCCTGAGAGAGGGAGGAGAGAGCAACGAAGTGAAGAAGAGGGGAAGAGGGTTGGAGGAGGGGTTGTTGAGAGAGAAGCATTCGAATCAAAGAGCCGTCGGATGCTTGTCAATCTTCTCTCCCTTCGAACCCCACGCATCAATCAAGGCAGCAAATCCACGATCGCATCCTCAATAGAATAACAACACGATCACCTGCTCCTGATCGAGGGGGTAAAAGAGCGAGCAAGGGGAGCGGGAGTCCCGTGGGAAGAGGGCGCGAAGAGGTTGATGCTCGGCATCTTCATCGACGCCGTCACTGTCGTCGGCGTCGGCGTTTTCCTCCCAGCCGCGCGCGATTGGGGGGGCGCGATCGGGCGCGAGTGCGCTCTGAGGCACAGTTTCATCGCGAGATTCGATCAGGGGGATAGCGAGAAAGCACGGAGAAACGAAAGCGAGGGAGAGAAACGACGCGAACAAGAGAGGCGGAGAGAAAGACTTGTGATTGATCTCGATTTTTTTTTCCTCTCTCGACCTCGACCTCGACCTCCTCTTCCTTGCCTCTTTCTCCAAAAACGCCGACCGCCACCACAAGCCTCTCCCTCTGTCTCCTCTTTTAGTTGTTTTAAACAAATCTTCCTCTACAGTGTTAAGAATGCCCCAAGCAAAGGGGGGGAAAGGGGGAGGGAAACAAAACCGAAATGAGAAAGACAAGCTTTTCACTTTTTTTGTTGCTTTCTACCTTTTTTTTCCTTGCGAAAAAGAAAAAAGAAAAAGAAAAAAAGAAATGAACTAAGTAAAAACACACCCAGTGAATGATGAAAAAGGCGGTCAGTTGCGAGCAAGGGTACAAGGCACAGGGGGAAAGCGAGGGGGAGAGGGAAAAGAGGGGCAATGAAAGAAAAAAAAGAATTCGTTTTTTTTTCTTCTTCTCAACGAGCGAAAAAGAGGTCGAAGAAAGAGCTTGCGCTCTTTCTCTCTCTCTCTCTCTCCTTCTACTCTCCCGCCGCCGCTGCCGCAGCAGCAGACGCAGCAGGAAGGTTGGCAGAAGACCCGCTCGCGTTGTTCCCTCCATTCGCTCCTCCGTCGTCGCTCCCTCCTCCACTCCCGCCACCTCCATTTCCTCCTCCCCTCCTCGCCGCCGCCGCGGCCCTGCGCGTCTCGTGCAGCAGCAGCTTGCGCAAGCGCGTGATGATCTCGGCGAACTTGGGCCTCTTGTCGGCCTCGTGCTGCCAGCAGTCCTTCATCAGCGCGATGTACTCGGGGAGGCCTGGGAAACCGCCCGGTGGGGGCAGCAGCTGGTGGCCGTTGCTGGTGCTGTTGCTGCTGTTGGGGGCTGCCGCCGCGTTCGTCGCCGCTGCCGATCCCGATCCCGAAGAAGAAACGACCGCGTTGCCGTCGGCGTCGAGCGTCGGCAGCGGCGGCCTCGCCCTGTCGTCCGTCACCAGCTTGACCACCTGCCAAGGGCCGCAGTCGGTCCAGGGGAGCCTCCACGTCAGCAGCTCCCACATGATCACCCCGAACGAGTAGACATCCGACGAAAAGGTGTACCCCCGACCGGACAGGATTTCGGGGGCCAGCCACCTCGGGTTGGAGGCCGCCAGCGAAGACACCACGGCCTGCTCCTCGAGCACACGCGACAGGTTGAAGTCGCAGACCTTGACGCGCCAGTGCTTGTCGACCAGCAGGTTTGGGGACTTGAGGTCCCTGTGGATGACGGGCGGGTCGGACGAGTGCAGGTAGTTCATCCCTTTTGCCGCGTCAAGGGCCATGGCGAGCCTTCGGGGCCAGTCGAGCGTCGCTGCGGCGGCGGAGGCAGCAGCAGCAGCAGCTGCCGCCGCCGTCGCGGCCGCGCTGTTGCCTCCTCCTCCGGGAGACGCTGCCGCCGCAGCGGCCGCAGCAGCAGCAGCAGCAGCAGACGCCGCGTTCATTGCCGCCGACCTCGCCCTCTTCAGCACGTCGCACAGCGACCCCCTGGCGCAGTACTCGGTGACGACCAGCGGCGGGTCGGCGCAGACCCCCAGGTACATCACGACGTTTGGGTGCCGCATCGCCGCCATCATTGACGCTTCTTTCTGTAAACCGGCGAGCAAGGGGTTGCTGTTGAGCCCGCCGTCGCTCGAGCCGCCGTTGCCGTCGTCCCCGTTGCCTGCGCCGTTGCCGCCATCCTCCTGCTCGTTGGGCAGCGAAGCAGACAGGAGCACCTTAACGGCCACCGTCGTCTCCCTCCATTTCGCGAGATAGACCTTGCCAAAGGAGCCCTCGCCAATCTGCCGGACGATCTCGAGGTCGCGCCAGTTGACCTGCCAGAGAGCGTGCATCGCTCCCGAGCCGGCCCGACCGTCCGCGCTCGCCAGCGCCGTGGTGCTGTTGTTGTTCCCGAAGTCGGAGAGCGAGCCCGAGGCGCCCATGCCGCCGCGGAGGGCGGCGGCGGAGTCGTCGGTGGAGGCGCCGTGAAGTAAAGCAGAGTCGTCCGAGCCTCCGTTGGCCGCCGCCGCGGCCGCGGCCGCCGCTGCCGCGCGCGAGTTGAGCAGCCGCAGCGCCGGGTCCCTGTCGAGCAAGGAATTCGAAGACTGCTGCATTCCTCCACCCATTCCTCCTCCTCCTCCGCTGTTGCCCCCGGACTTGCCCATCGAGGGAGGAAGGCCGATCCCTGCCTTGACGGCCTCGATGTCGAGCTCGTCGTCGTCGAGGTCGCTCGCGCCCGACGTGCCGTTGCCGTTGCCGTCGACCCCACCGTTGGCTCCTCCCTGCTTCCTCCTAGTCCTCCTGCTGCGCTTGCGCGTCGACAGCTTGTACACCACCGCCACGGCCGTCGCCGTGCCGGCCACCGCAGCTGCCAGGATGCCCGCGATGGCTCCGGGTTGCACGCCGACCTCCCCGGGGCGCGCGCCGCCTGCGGCCGTCGCGTTGGCGAGCGGCGACAGCGGCTGCGGCAGCTGCGGCATCTGGACGACGGGCGAGCCCAGCATCACGTCAGCCGCGGCCCCTCCCGCTGCAAGGTCCCGCAGCAGCAGGATCTGGACTTTTTCTACCACTAACCCCGACTGGGCGAAGCCGGAAATCATCGCGCCGCCGTCGGCGGCCGACTGCAGCATCTGCGACGCCGACGTGATCGCCGAGGCCGCGAGCGTCAGGGTCAGGTTGACGGTCACGTGCTGCGCCCCTGATACTGTGTAGACGTATCCCGAGGGGACGTCGCAGCCCGGGGCGACGTTCGATGAGGAGGAGGAAGGGGAGGGAGAGGGGGAAGGGGAGGCGGGGGCCGGGGGAGGAGGGCCCGCGGCGAAGAGCTCGCGTCGTCTGTTTGGGCTCGAGTTCGAATTGGATTTCGAATTTAACGCCACGGGCAGCATCTCCGACGAAGCAGCCTGGAGCAACCCCCTTCGCCGCCGCCCAGACGGCTTCTTCTTGCCGCTGCCGCCATTGCTCCCGCGAGGGACCTCGACCGGAACGTCGATCAGCGCCAGGTCTGCAAGCGTCACCGTCGGCGGCGCGACGGTCGCGCCCGGAGCGAGCTTGACAGCCACCTGCCCGACGCTGCGCATCTCGATCGCGTGCGGCACGGTCTGGACCGTGTTGGAGACGACGCTGATGACGGCGGCCTGCGGCTTCGCGCAGAAGGGGCAGAGCGAAGGGCCGGTGAGCAGCAGCTCGAGGTTCAGCGTCGTGCGCGGCCCGCCCTCGGACGACGAGGCAGGCAGCGAGGAGAAGGGCGGCCACTCGGAGACGGCGCACGAGGAGGGAGGGGGTGACGTCGAGGAGCTGGGTCCCGGTGGGGGCGGTGGTGAGTCTGCTCCTGCTGCTGCTGAGGCGAAGAACGAAGGAGAAGACCCCCAGGAGGAGAAAAAGAGGAGCAGCGCGGTCGCGGCGGCGAAGAAGAGCACGCCGCTGCTGCTTCTGCTGCTGTTCAACCTCTGCCTCCGCCGCCGACGCCGCCGCGGATCGCAAAAAGACGAAGACGAAGACGAAGGTGAAGACGATCCACTGTTCCTGCCGCTGCTCGAAGCCGCGGGCTGGTCTTCCCGAGCCATAGCGAGAGGTCGAGCAGGAAGAAAGAAAGAAAAAAAAGGGTCGAGCGCCGCGATTCTCTCTTCTTTGCTTCTTTTCTTTTCACGCAGAGAGAGCCATTCGAGCGTTCTCTTTCGTTCTTCTTTTTGGACTCAGGTGTAGCTCTCGTTCCTGTGTGTCGATGACGACGGGTGGTGGTGGAGGTAGAAGGGACGGCGAGGGAGGGGTGAGCTGTCGAAGAATAGAAAGAGAAGAAGAAAAAAACAATCGAGCGAAGAAAAAAACCCACTGCGGCAAAGAAGAAGAAGGCTCGCTGGCTTTCCCAGCCCTGCCGAGCCCCGTTCGAGCACTTTTCTTCCGGCCTGTCGCAAGGGAACATCGCAGAGGCTGCAGCAGGAGGAGGGCTCGCTGACGAAGCTGAGGTAAGAAGCGAAGAGAGGAAGGGAGAGAGAGATTCTTCTTCCTCCCTCCCTCGTCGTCGTCGTCGCCCCTTTTGTTGCCTCGCAGGCTGCCTCTGTTTTGCCTTGCGATGTGCCCCCCTCGCTGGCCTCGAAAGTTCCAGCGCGACACGTCTTTTGTTCGCTGAGAGCAAAGATCTCGATGTTCTCTATGCTCCGAGGAGGACGAGAGGGCGCGGAGAAGGGCGCGAGAGGGAGCATGGGGCGGGTTTTTGGGAGGCAAGCTGCGAGCGTTTTTTCATGCGGAAATTCCATCGCGGCGGACGAAAGAGAGAGAGAGCAAAGCAACGCATTCTCTCTCTCTTTCTTCCAAAGCGCCACGGCGGCGCTTTGCTTCGCTCTTCTTACCCTAACGCGCTGGAGTCAGAGAGAGTGTGTGCGTAGCGTCCTCTCGGTGAAGAGAGAGAGAGAGAGAGCGCGAGCAGCGCTGGCGAGCTCTGCTTGCGAATACAAAGAAGGTGAAGCAAAAAAGCGAAAAACCAAGAAGAGGAAGCTGGTGTGACTGAAGCTCGCTCACTCTCTTCGACGACGACGGCCTTTGCTCGACGTCGCCTCTCTCTTCTCTCTCTTCTCTCGAGCGCTTTCAATGACCTCCCTCGACCCCTCTCGATAGAAATCCACCCCTCCTCACGATGGACGACGGTCGTCGCCTGTCCATCACGGCCGCGGACGGGCTGCACGCCGAGTCGGCGCAGGTGTGTGGAAGAGAGGAAGAAGAAGAAGAGAGAGAAAAAAAGGCGAAACCGATTTTTTTTTAGATGCCATCGATTTTGCGCTTTCTTTTTTTCGAAGTTCCTCTTCTGGCGTACAGAACTCGCTCGCCTTTACTTCCTCTTGCTTTTGATCCCGAGAGAGATCACTTTTGGATTCTCTCTTGCGATCCAAGGAAGAAAAAGGGAATTAGCATACCTTGAAGCGTCCTTTCGGAAGCGGCAAAAAGTTGGCATCATATGCAACTCAACTTGAACCTCGTGTCGACAACTCTTTTCCTTTTCTTCAACCTGAACAACCTCAACAACAGGCCATCGCCCCGCTCCTCAACTTCATCGACCCGGACGACGCCAGCGATAGCGGCGGCAGCAGCTTATTGTCGTCGATCGCAGCGGGCAAATGGCCCACCCTGGAGAGCGTCGTCGGAGGAGGAGGAGGCAGCGGCAGCTCACTGTCGCTCCTCTCCTACCGCGTGCCACTGCCGCCGACGCCGGTCCCGGAGCTCGCGCCCTTCGTCAAGCGGCACGCCGCGGCGCTGGACGCCTACGCGGCCAGGAGGACGGCGGAGATCGCGGCGGAGAGCGAGGGCGGGGGGGCTGCAGGCCTGGGACCCAGGCTCGGGCTGCGGCGGAGCAGCAGGGCTTCGGTGACGACCTCGACCTCGACGATGACCGAAAACGGCGAACAGAGCAGCGGCATCAACGTCCCGGAGCCGGGCGAAGGGCTGCTGCGAGCAGAGAGGGAGATCCCTACTGTCTTCTTCAGGGAAGAGTTCGACCTGTCGAGCCAAGAGGCCTGGAGCTCTCTTCTCGGAATCGCCAACTCTGTTCCTCCTACCTCTTCCTCTTCCGAAACGACGTCCGTCGAAGCTTCCGACGCTTCCCCTACCCCGAAGACAGTGCTCGCCTCGGCGGCCGACCCAAAACTCCGCGAGCTCGCCGCGGAACGCGCCGCGCGCCTCGCTTGCCTCGCGGACGGCGCCCTGGTCGACGAGGTCGCGGCGCGGGCGCCCATCTTCGGCGCCGCGGCGGCGACCTTGGGAGGGCTGCGGGGCGACGTCGCCGCGGTCGCGACTCTCGCTCGCGAAGACGAAGCCGCTCTTTCCGCCGCGGCGGCCCGCGCCGCGTCCTCGGCCGAGGCCGCCGAGCTCCTCGCGCTGCGCCGCAGGAACCTGCGGGCGGCCCTGGCGGCCCTGGAGCTCCTCGAGACGGCGCGAGACGCCAGGGAGGCCCTCTCTGCCGCTCTCTCTCTCGGCGACTTCAACGGCTCGCTACTGGCTCTCGAGGCCCTGCGAGGCGCCTCCACGTCGTTCGGCGTCGTCGACAGAGGGGACATCAACTCGGCCTCCGTCCCCGTCGTGGTCGTCGCTCTAGCCGAGGACATCCAGGCGGCGGAGGCGGGCGTGAAGAGGCTGCTCAAGGGCGCCGCGGCGAGGGCGCTGCATCTGACTTCGAGTTCTGCTTCGACGTCGGGTTCTTCTTCTGCTTTGACTTCCGCTTCTTCTTCTTCGGGTTCCTCGATTTCCTCTTCCTACCCTCCTCCGGACTCCTTGGCTCTCAGGGCCATTGTCTCCGGTGCCGTGCGCGGGCGCTGCCTCCAGGAGGTGATGGAGGCCGTCGCCGCGGCCGGGGCCACCGAGGCCAAGGCCGCCGTGGCGAGCGCCGCCGCCGCGGCTCCTCTCGGAGGAGGAGACAAGGGAAGCGCCGCTCTCCCGATCGAAGACCGCCTCTCGTCGCTGTCCGACGCGTCTGCGTTCGAGCTGGCGCTGGTGGCCGGGTCCAGGGCGCACGGCGCCGCCCTGAGACACGCGCTCAGCTGCCGGGAGGCGCTCCTGCGGGAAGTGGCCGAGGTGGAAGCGGCGGCGGCGGAGAGCAGCAGCGGCGCCGGCAGCAGCGGCGGCAGCGGCAGCGTCGTCGTCGCCGTCGTCGTCGCTCAGGGAGCGGACTCTCTTGTTCGCTCCGTCGCCGGCGCCGGGGCCTCCAGGTGGGCCTCGCTGCTCTCCTCCAGGCCGACTTCCGTGTCTTCGTCCAAGCTCCCGGAGGTGCTGCGGCTGCTGGAGGCCGCGGCGGCGCTGGAGAGGGAGACCGCGGACGCCCTCAGGGCGCTTTCTTCGGCGTCTTTTTCGTCGTCGTCGGAAACTTCCTCTTCTTCCTCCTCCGCCTCGTTCGCCTCCTCGCTCCGCACCCCCTCGGACGCCGCCTCGGCCCTTGCCAAGGCCTTCATCGAGTCATTCCACTCCCGCGCGAGGTCGTGGCTGGTGGGAGAGCTGGACGGCGACGGCTGGCTGCCCTCGCAGGTGCCAGAGGGCGTGCAGAGGGCGGTTGAAAAGCTCGAGGAGACGGCGGCGAGAGGCAGAGGGGGTTCCGTTCCTTCCGTGCTTCCCGCTGCTGCTGCTGCTGCTGCTGCTGCTGCTGCTGCTGCTGCTGCTCCTGCTGCTGCTGCTGCTACCGCTGCTGCTGCTTCCTCCTCCTCCCAGCCTTCTTCCTCCGAGGTCCTCGTCGTCAGGGGCGTGCCGCACCCGACGGCTGCGGCGGGGCTGTCGCTGGCCGCTGCGCTCTGCGAGTACGCTGCCGCCGCGGCCGCCCTTCCTTCGACTTCTTCGAACTGTGCTTCAACCGCTGCTACTTCTTCCAACTCTTCTTCTTCCTCCTCCTCGCACGCCGCCGCCCTGGCCCTGCGAGCCGCAGAGCTCGCCAAGGTCTTCAACGGCAGGGCCTGCCAGCTGGTGCTGGGCGCCGGGGCTCTGACGGCCTCCAAGGGAAAAGTCAAGGCCCTCACGGCGAGGCGGCTGGCGGTGGCGTCGAGGACCCTCGGGGCGGCCGCGGCGGTGGTGGAGGTGGCCAGGGACGCGTTCGTCGCCATCGGAGGAGGAGTTCGAAGTGGGGGAGTTGGAATCGGGAGCGGAGGGAGCGCCGCCGCCGTTGTCCCCTCAACGACCTCGGGCGCCGTCGCGCTCGCCTGCCGCGAGCTCGACTCGGCAGTCGCCGACCTGCGGACGCACCGCGCCGAGCTGCACTCCAAGCTGGCGAGCCTGGTCTCGGAGAGGTGCTCCGCGGGCCTGGCGGCGATCGCCGCGGACCCGGAGGCGTGGCAAGCGTCGAGCTCGAGCGCTGCTGCGGGCTCGGCCGCTGCGGGCTCTTCCGTATCCGTCGTCGGCGATGGGGGCGGCGGCGACGACAACGCTCCACCTCCTCCTCCACCTCCTTCTTCTTCTTCCTCATCGTCAACGCCTCTCCCTTCCTCGTTCGCCCGAGACATGAGCAAGCACCTCTCCTCTTTGGAATCTGCTCTCACGCCTCTTCTCTCCGAAGAAGAAACGGCCTCTATCCTGGGCAGGGCAGCCGCGGCGCTCTCGAGCTCCTGCGCCGAGGCGCTCTCTTCCGCCGCGCACAAGGGCGGCGCGGCGGGGAGGGCGCAGGCAGCCGTGGACGGCAACTTGCTCCTGGAGTCCCTGCGGGCCCTGAAGCTTCCCCCCGACGTCGCAGAGGAGGCGCTGGCGCCGCTGGAGGCCGTGTTCGCTCCTCCCAAGAGGAAGAAGCAGCAGCAGCAGAGGGAGGTGGTCGCCGCGGAGGAAGAGAGAAGAGAGGAGGAAGTGAAATTAAAGGCGATGAGAGCAGCGGAGGCAGTGGCAGAGGCAGGGAGAGCGAGAGAAGAAGAAGCAGCAGCAGCAGCAGCAGCAGCAGCAGCAGCAGCAGCAGCAGCAGCAGTTGCTTCCAGCGACGGGATCGATGAGACTGTTGCCGCTTCTCTCGCTGAGCCGCAAGAAGAGCAGAAGAGCGCGGAGGCGCCTGCGGAGGTTAAGGCGGAAGAAGCGAGAAAACCAGAATTTGAGGAGGTTGAAGTTGAAGCGGTGGCGGGAGAAGAAGAAGAACAACAACAAGCCGAGGCTGTTCCTCACCCTCTCTGTCCGCCGCCGCCGCCGCCACCGCCGCTCCTCCCTCCCGACAACCAACCCAACGAATGAATTACGCTGTTCCCCCCCGCGCACTTGCAAACAAACGAAAACGAAATCAAAAAAAGAGATGA
>Ga0210003_1001188_pt1 | contig 23005 bp, 38 predicted proteins | sample LantaG_FD_182804 | JGI IMG/M metagenome (GOLD analysis project Ga0210003, IMG submission 182804) | Deep subsurface microbial communities from Baltic Sea to uncover new lineages of life (NeLLi) - Landsort_02402 metaG (SPAdes) (version 2) | ecosystem: Environmental > Aquatic > Marine > Oceanic >... | reverse complement strand
GTCAGGATCTTCAAATGCCGAATGTAAAGCGTCGATTCTATCATCTTCACCCATCTTATCCCACATTTTCTTAGTAACCTCTTTAGATTTTTTCTCATTAACTGATTCATATATGTTTAAAACATCGTCACCTCTTCGAGTATAATCTAATGCATCTAATTTAATTACATCTCCAATTTTCAAAGTATCGAAAGGTGTATTAAGAGTTCCAGCAACGAATTTTCCCATTCCTTCATTAACTTCAGATTCATTAACACCTAAGTCTCTTTTAACTGATTTTATAGCAGTTTGATAGTATAATTCAGTTCCTTTATCCGATGTAGAATTTAGAGCTCTTGTAAGTTCTTTTATGTTATCTTTACCGTCAAAATTGAATTTTGATAAAGAATTTGGAGTAACTCTAAAGAAATCAGAAAGTCTAGAAATACATTCTTTCTTTACTTGTTCATCTTTTGAACCTTCATTAACTGATTCATATATGTTTAAAACATCGCCATCAAAATCATATTCCCATTTATTCTTTTTCATTAATGCTTCGACTTTCTTTTCAAAATCATCGAATCCTTTTGCATCGTCGTTAAATATAAATTGAGAATATCTTTTACTACCAGAAGAACCATTATTGATTGTTCTGTAGTTCGTGGAAAAATTACCGTGTTCGATTCCTTGTCTATCGTCATCTACAGCAGCATCCCATAGAAAGAATATATCATCGGCATCTCTGCTTGAGCTATATTTAGCTTCTTGAACTGGATTGATAACACCTTCTTTAAAGTTTTCTGGTCTTGACTCTGCAATTTTTCTTTGAGCCCATTCAACAAGTTCTGATGCACTCCCTCTCATCATTCTAGCATTTTCTAGCTCGTTGTTCATTCCATGAGATTCATTTAAGAATTCATCTCTAGTTTTTAATTTCTTCATTGTCTATAACGTATTTTTGTCTTTTTAGTGAGGTTACCCATGTGTCTAAATCATTCCGAATAATACATGATTGATTAACAATTACATCGGTTTTAGTTTTTATGTATGTAACACTTAAAAACCAATCATCGTCTTTCTCATTCATTTCGTCATCAGCGTCTATAACTATATGATTAAATGCTCTGGGTCTTCTGAGGATGATTGGCAGTTTAAGGTTATTCATAAATTATATATCCATATCTAATTCTGGTTTCTGCTTAAATCCCATTGCCACTTCTCTAGCAGGCATTCTGTAGTAACGTTTAGTATGCGTGTTCTGAACTAATAGAACTTCTTGAACTAATTGACCGATTAATTTAAAGCGTCTAATAGGTTTCTTCTTAATCCAATTGAAAGACCAATTAAATTCTTGGTTTAAATCAGATTTTTCTAATTTGTACATATGAAATGCTTTAGAATATTCACGATTATAATTTGCAACCATTTGTTTTATGTATTGCTCCTTTCCATCTACGTTTATTAATTCTCCGTAAAGTTCCATTTCCTTTGTCCATTTTGCCATTGTCTTTTGTTTTTATATTGATTATTATTTATTGATTATGCACCCATTCGCAGTTCTGCTGCTTGTTCTTCGTCTATTTCACCTCGTTCTAATTGCTCTCTAGCATAATCAGATCGATCGTAATAGCATTGTTGTGAGTGACTCGTATTGTTTTCTTCTTCGTATTCGTATTCGTCTTCCATGGTGTTTTGTTTTTATGATTAATATTTTAGCAATTTCTGCCATTTTTATATATGTGTTTGATAACTGGAAATCTTAAGCTTTTACCACCTGATTGATTTTCAGTTTCTTCGAAATATTGTATAGTCACTGTTTTACCAAGTAGTTCGTTTGGATTTGCAAAGTAATATTCTCGTTGTTCTTTAGAGAATCCACTCCCAACTCCCACATCACAACCTTTATGTTCGATTATAATGTTTCTTAGAACATCTTTAATAACCTCTTTTCCATTTTCTACGAATCGCATATCACCTAGATCGCAATGTTTAACGATATATTCAGCATCATGGAATTTCTTTACTTTGAGAAGGTTTTTAGATCTTTTACCTTCATATGATGTATTTTTCCTAACCATAATACCTTCAAAACCTTGTTTTTCTGCATCACTCACCATTTCAGCGAATTGTGTTTCAGAAGTTAAATGTATATGTTCAACTGGTTCGATATATTGAAAGTTAGTTGTATTGAATATAGTGTACCATAGAGTTTCGGTTCGTTCTTTTAAATTTCTGGTACTTGTTTTACTTTCGAATTCTTCGAAGGTTAATGAATCGAATACTAAGAATTTAGGGTTTTCGATGGTATGGCCTTTTCTTCGAATTTCCTTTATAATACCTTGGAAATCTTCTTTACCATGGTTATCCACCATGCATATTTCTCCATCAAGAATAAAATCTCCATCAATTTGAAGTAGTTCGTTTTTTATTTTGTCGAGAGTTAAGAATGGTTTTCCTGATCTTGATGTGAAGTTAACTTCATCACCTTGTTTGTATGCTAAACACCTTACTCCATCGAGTTTTCTTGATCCGTACCATTGTTCGTTATCGTTTGTGAAATCCACCATACCAGGTTTGTATGCTGCGGCGAGTGCAACACTAAATGTTGGTATACAGTCTTTGAATACTTTATTTATCGATGAGGTAGATGCTCTCATATTTAGATCTCGGTCTATAATATGAAAGAATATTTCTTTAGCAGTATCAGATAGATTTTTTGTAAACGAGTTGATTGCACCAATTGCTTGGTGGCCGGTGATGTTTCGTAATCGAAGTGCGTCTAATAAAAAGAATATATCTACTGATTCGAAACCGGTGTTTTCTAGTTCTGGTTTTTTGAGTATATTTCTTTGGTGAACTCCATATTTGAAGAATGGATTGTAAGTATATAAGAATATACGCGAGAGGAAAGCATTATCTTTATGCTTTTTAAGTATCTCGATTTTTAGATTGTTTGAAGTAGTTGAACGCATTTCTTGTAGGAATGTGTGTACTTCTGATAAATTTTGATTTTGCATTGTTTAATTATGTTTTAAGTTATATGATGAAATAGATAAAAAGTTTCAAGATGATAAGAGATTATCTAGATCGAATATGTAAGTATCTTTTGGATCCTCCATAGTGCCAGTTTGTCCTGGTACCATTTGTCCTGAGGCTATTAATTGATTATGTCTAGCGCTGAAATATGTTAGTTTTTCTGCGGCTTTATGTACTAATTCAAAGTCTAATACATTAAGACCGGAATTTAATATAGAGTTCCAATAATTGATTTTTTCGAGGTAACCGTTTTGATGTTTCATGTTTTTGTTTTTATGGGTTAGTATTATTAATTTGTTATAGTTAAATATAATACTTTTTTGTGAATAAAAAAAACTTTTTGTGTTAACTTAATGTTAACTTTTTCATTTGGATAAATAAACTAAATACTTTAGGCTTTATGAATATCGGTATGAGTGCTGTTAACGCAAGGATTATGATTTGCATCGTATCAGTTCTAATGCCATTTATATTGTTGGTTACTACTGGAACCAAACTAGATTCATTAAGTGAATACTTCTATACACCAATGGGGCCATTCTTTGTATCGGTTCTGACGTTAACATGCTACTTGATGTTCACCATACCCAAATGGATTCCATCTGCTATACTATTAGGATTAGTAATTATGCTGCCAAATCGTGAGTTTGGGACATTACATAACATCATTGCAATTGCATTTTTTATCACAACGGCATTAGCTATACTAACAGAAAAGAGATTTAGGATAATTGGATGGGTGATGATAATGCTTTCACCAGTAGCATTATTAGATTTGTTTTATGTTGAGGTGATAATGATAACGTGTATTTCAATATATCATCTGAAAGTACTATTTGCAATTAAGAAAATTTTATCTTCGTGATATCATAGTTTATTTTTGTTTGATAAATCGTTTAATATTTCTTCGTATGCTTTTTTTCTGCCCAAGTCGTATGATCGCGACATATCTTTATTGTTGTCTATCATATTACTTAGTTCATCTATATCGGAAATGTCTTCAGGCAAATCCTTTAAGAAATCATCACAAATACGTATTTCATTCACACAATTAGATTTTGCTTTTTCAATGCGATCAGCCATACGATTTAACTGCTTATAGAAGTCGAACATATTTCTTTAATTAATTGTGTGATCTGATCTGTCTCGGATCTATAGTGTTCCTTAGGTAAACTCTTTGAAAGGCCTTTAAATAATACATTATCCAAATTTACAATCGCTCCTATGTAATTTAATATGTATCGTAAATGCTTGATACTTTCAAAATCACTTTCATCGCTTCCACAAGTACCGATCAAAGCAATATCCTTTCCTTTAAAATAAGAAGGCCATCCGCTTTGATCGATTGCTTGCTTTAACGTATATGGTATAGAACCATTCCATTCCGGAACAACCATAATAATAGTATCTGCATCTCTAACTTCGGTTTCTGTTCTAGCTGGAAACAAATCGCTGAAGTTACGTTTTGTAATATGACTGTGGTCGTCATATGCCTGTATAAGCGTTCTGATATCGTCTAGAATCATTTGATTCTTTCCAGAAGATCCGGACTGAGTTAGTAGTAGATATTCCATTAGTTTTCAAAATTGAATGTAGGATCATTTGCAATAATAGCTTGATAATCCCATTCCGGAGTTTTTCGTTTATTTATTTTATCGTATTTCTTAGTAGTCTTTATCATTTCAGTAACTGCATGTTTAATAGCATCTTCTAATTTAGAAAACTTAGTTGTACTCATATCGGTATGTGTGCCTCTACCAGTGGTCACTACCCACCTATGCTTTTGTAAATATTCATCTTCCTTCTTTCGCATTTCGTGAATAACTACGAATATTAAATTGCATCCAGGTCCATATGGATCTTCTTCTCCCCAGAAATCTTTATATGTTCCTATGTTAGGATGTACTTTAGTTGCTAAAGTATAAGAATGTCTAGAGGTTAATGCATTAGAAACTACTTCTCTGGTTTGCCATTCGCCCGGTAGCATCCAATCTGCAAATACTAGATTGGTATACTCCATCGGTCTTTTTGTTTTTATCATAATTAAAAGTTTGAATTGTTTATTTTTATATCGTAATCTGTAAAATCTTTAAAGTCTTCTTCGTCGGCATGCATCCTACGTTCGATCGAATCGTTATTATCTCCGCGTTCAGATAATCTAGATGATCGTGTAGTATCAGATATATCTAGATATATGATTGTGCAATTTTTTCTTTCGATGGAATCGACGTGTGTAATACCTTTAGGTGTCATAATGAATAGGTTACAATCCTCTAAGAATTGTTTTTTAGTAGTGCCATAATACCATCCATTAAATTCTACCCATTCGTACCAAAGTCCTGTATAAACACCGTCTATAAAAATAGACTTATCAATGAAATAGTAATCTTCACCGTCGATTTCATATTCTCGTTTAGGTCTTGTAGTGTATGATACTCCATAGTTAAACCCACGGCTTTGTAGTATTTTTCGCATATGATCTTTACCAGATGCGGCCTTACCAACTAAAATTATTTTATTCATAGTATTGTGTGTTTAGTTATTATATGATGGTAATGTAAAGTAGTTTCAAATAAAAATGGAGCACCGAAGTGCTCCATTTACTGCCGTTTCTGATGATTTACTTATTTGTTTTTTAAATCTGTTTCGATTAATCTTTCAATCTGTTCTTTCGCCCAATCTCGAAAATCATACATTGTGCGATAGTTATTATCAAATCGTTTATCCATTTCGCCTTCGATAACTTTTTGAAGGTTATCTAATTCTCTATAAATATCATCTTCGAATTTATCAATTCTTGAATGAACTTCTGTTATATCATCAACATAGTCGTTTAATTGTTTTTGCATCGAACGTACACCAAATATAAGCCATACAGCTCCTATAATACCTAATGTTGTTAGAACGCTTGACGCTATCATAATAAATGTTTCCATAGTTTTTCTTTTTTTAGTTATCGGAAACGGCAGTTGGTGGAAATGGCCGGAATCGAACCGGCGTCCATTAAGTATCGACAATAGATTTTCTTACAGCATAGGATAAGATTTTCTAATCTTCCAAAAATAGATTATGTTATCCATGGCCACATGTATCAAAAGGCTCTGTTGGTTGACTTGTTTAGGGTACAGTACTCAAACCACCGTTACTTCCTTTTACATCTTAGTAACCTACAAGTATACTTAGTTACATGATGTGCAAAACTACTAGTCTAACTAGGCAGCCATTGCATACTCAGCGTTGTCGGCTAAGATCGATGTAGGTCATCACCCATTGCTGAATCTAAAGCTTCTCAAATAATGTCAAAGCCATGTCATCCCCATATGTAAAGAACTTGTTAATTGTTGTATTCATATTCTGAACAATATTCATAAATGTCATATGCGGACATACCATCTAGAATCTCTTCATCCTGATCGTCAACTTCGTCTCCGTCTAACCACATTCTTCGACCATCGTTACCTTCATATTCTCTGAAGGTATGTTCTTCTCCGTTATGCTCGAATTCCCATTCTCTAGTAACGTCATGTAGCAAGATTCTTGCAGTACCTTTTACTTCCATAATTTATTTGTTTAATAGTTATATGATATATTCGTCAGTTTGTTTCATTTTAATAATTGAAATGTTTAATCAATTTTAGGAATATCAAAATGGTTAAAGTATCTATCTCCATAATTTGAAAACAATTCTTCACCTTTATCAATATCCCGGTCGGCATAAAATGTAATAATCATTTTAGTTTCACCTTCTAAAAATAACAATTCAGATATGTGCAATAAATTGTTTTTGTCTCTATGGTTATAAATCATACCGTTGCCAAGTAGCACCACTATCTTAGAAGGATTTTTGTCCATAGTCCAATTATAGACATATCTTTGTAGTAGTATCGGAAGTTGATCGATACTAAAACCAGACATCACTAAGGCAGGACATTGTTCAACAATGGAGTTTGCCTTTATAGGCTCATCGGTAAATACACCAAACCCACCATACATAGATTGACTTACTCTCAATCCGCTATGTACTATAAGTTTACTCATAAATGTATTTGTTTAATAGTTATATGATCAACTAATTTATATGTTTCAAAAACAAAACAGGGTACCTCGGTACCCTGTTTGCCAATAAAATTTACCTTACTTTTACCTTGACGGCTTAAAGTATTCCATAAATTCGTTTATTCCCCAACCAAACGCGACACCTGCCCAAAGGACGTGGCCATGTAAAAGTAAGAGTGCTCCAGCAGCACCGCAAAGTGCAGACTTGAACCAAAACGAATTCACGATTTTCTTAACTGATTCCATAAGTTAAATTTATTTTAACAGTTTGACGACTTAACATCACCAAAAAGACGGAGTAGTTTTACCACTCCGTCTTGTATTTATTCTACTGTACTTAGGTTTTTATCTAGGTACATCATGGGATTCAGGTAGAGGATTTGATGGAAATCTCTGTTTGAATTCGTACATAGTACGTTTAGTATTAGTTTCGTTATCAGCCCATTCTCCTAAATGAACATTAACCTTTAGCCACTTGTTATCGTTTTGAACGATTGAACAATATTGGTATTCTAAATCTTTTTGTGATAGATGTGAGTCAATGATATTGTGAACGTTAGAACTCTCTTCAGTTCCTACTACTTCTTCGAGTAAATTTCGAATCCATTGACGGTGTCTGATTGTTAATTGTTTAGGTCTTCTTTGTGCTTCCTCTTCGAATAAATCGAACATTCTTAATGTAGACATGATTAAATTGTTTTAAATGATTAATATATTTGTTTAGTTATTATATGTTGATACCATTAAAAAGTTTCATGCAGGTTCACTTTCAATATTTAACTTAGTAACACCTTTCATAAGGTATGCACATTTTTCGTACTCTTCTAATTCTTGAAAATACGAAACCATATTGTTTAATATTTTGAGCTTCCTTGATTTTTTTACATACATATCATTCCGTACCCAAAACAATATACCAACGTCTTTAATGAATCGGTAAGCTTCATACATAGATTCATTATGCATTTTCTTGTGAAATTCTTGCATATTATCGTTGAACTCTGGATCGAGCTCGTTGAACTCGTCGCCAAATTCATCGCCAAATTCATCGTCATTCATAATGTATTATCTTATTTTTTTGCTAATAAATATGGAAATGGAAAGTCTTTAGCGTTTCTATCGTATTCTATATTCCACTGTTGGTAATCACCAGATTTGCTTTCAGCCAATGCTCGATAATATATTTCTTGGTCCTTTAACGAAAGTAATTCCGGATGAGGTATTGTATAGAACTCACCGTTCCGTTTTGCTTGTCTGATTCGGTATTTTTCTTCTCGATCCACTTCTCTTGCGATTTTAGCGAACATACCCATTACCATATTTTGTTTGTCTGGTCTTGCTCCTTTAGCCATAATGTTAAATTTATTTATTGTTTAAATATTATATGATGTTACTTTAAACTAGTTTCATCACTTCAAAAATTCATCTCGTTCTTCTTCGGTTGGATATCCAACTTCCGACTCACAGTCAACACAACGTTTAATTACTTCGTTTGTTCCATTTGCAACAAATGCTAATTGAGTTTTGGTATGCTTACATTCGTTTTGTATCTCATCAATTTGTTTTTGAGTATCTTTCAATCGCTTCTTAAGGTTATCAATATCATCGTCAATCATAGTTATAAGTATTTTCGTTAATAGATATATCTATCCTCTTTGTCTAGAGAATTTGAATATATAAACTATACTAAATTAAACTAAACATACATATGAATTTTTCAAAATCACATTTTATTAACGAATTAAAGAAGACTAACGATGCTTTACACGAATCGATATCTAACTCATTAGATTCAACAATCCTTAATGAGGCTAAATCAGAGGATTGGGATGATGTTGATACGTTACAAGACTTTTCAGTTTTAATATCTAAAATGGTTAAAGCCGTACTACCTAATTTAGTAAAGCTTAAACCGAAGACTAAAAATGAATTTGAAAAACTTTTAGCGGCATTCAAAAATGGACTCGATGATATATCAGAATCTAACGTTAGCGAAGACGTTGAAGTAAATGAAGCAGTAGGTCGAGATGTACATAAATCTGTTAATGCGTTTGTTAAAAAAATGGCAGATAAATATGATTATCCTTTACAAGCTGCAGTCAATGCAATTATGTCGGTTTTACGTAGTCAAAACTATGACGGACTATCTGAAGCAGCTGATTCTGAAGGACATCCTTCTAGAATAAAATTACGAGATCCTGAAACTGCTAAACTTAATAGAATCAATGCATTATATGATGCATATATGAATCTTGCAAAACATATGGAATCTTCCGGAGCGCCTCAGGATAAGATAGATCTAATGAAATTAAAGGCTTCGGATCTAATGCAACACGTAAACGACATGTAGCCAAAAAGCCAAATCAAGAGATTTGGCGAGTTGACCCTACACAAAGCTCCCTATAGTATTACTCATTATAATTATTCAAATTATGGCAAAAGATAACACTGACAAAACTCCGCCAAAAGGTAATGTAAATTTTTCTATTACATTATCTGAAGAGCAAAAACTTGCAAAAGCAGAAATACTAAAACATCCTTTCAATTTTCTAGTAGGAAAGGCTGGTAGTGGTAAAACTCTTTTAGCGGTTCAAGTTGCATTAGACCTATTTTTTAAGCGTCAATACAACAAAATCATAATTACTAGACCTACCGTTGCAACGGAAGATAATGGATTCTTGCCTGGTAGTGAAGCTGAAAAGATGGAACCTTGGCTCGTTCCTATCAAATCTAATATGCGTAAGGTATATAATAAACCTGACATCTTAGAAAAAATGGAATCGAACGAACAAATTGAATTGATTTCATTGGCACATTTTCGAGGGAGAACCTTTGACGATGCTATTGTTATTATTGACGAATTCCAAAATCTCACACGATCTCAACTGGCTATGGCTATTGGTAGGTTAGGTAAGGATTCTAAAATGATTTTCTGTGGTGATTCATATCAAATAGATTTGAAGGATAAGAATTACTCTGCATACCATGATATGGCTAAACTAACATCTTCGAAATATGTTTACAAAATAGTATTAGAGGACAGTCATAGACATAAAGCTATTGATGACTTGTTAGAATTACTTAATGGATATCATTAAAAAAACGAATATATACATTATGAAACTACTATCATTAAGTAAACACAAATCAATCAGTCATAATCTTAGATACCATATTGATGAAGGTCTATCTATAACTGAATCTATATTCCGTATTGGTTCCGATGCGTATCTAGATTTAGTTAATGAAACTCGAGAATTATATTTATCGAATGAAATTACACTGAATGAATATGATCAATACATAGTTGAAAGACTTCAGACCGGTAAAGAAGGTACATACAACAATAGAAAAACTGGTAAAAAAGAAAAAGTAAAACTTGATGATCCTCATATACGTAAAAAAAATGAACCGACTAGTAATCTATTTATTGTTTATCGTGCACACACCGACGGAGAAAAGGATGAAGATACTGGATTAGTTAAGGCTATTGCTTTAGGATTTGGAGAAGATACTGGAACTGGAAATCCTGATGTTAGACAAAAGCATAAAGATGAAGGCAAACGTAATTCATTTCTAGCTAGACAAAAATGCAGTGAGGAAAAGGATCAATACACTAAAAAATGGTGGGCATGTAATATGCATTTATTTTATAAGCAACTCGGTCTTAGTTCAAACGATCCATGGTAGAAAAATGTAAAGATTGCGAAAGCAAAGAAGAATTTTATGATTCGTTTGAACTTGGCGAACCTTTCATTGAAATCGAAATGTCTGATGACCGATTAATTAGATATTTCGCTGATGATACTCCAAAACATTTATTGAAATGGCATGCCGATGACGAGGATCGTGTAATACACTCAGTCAAATCAACTAATTGGATGTTTCAATTCGATAATGAATTACCAATCAAGCTATCCATCAATACATATGTATCAATACAAAAAGGTCGAGTTCATAGACTAATAAAGGGTGATGGAGATTTGACCGTCGAGATTAAGGTCAATACACAATAGAAATGATTCATTAGATATCCATAGATGAATCTAAATATTTTAATCATATAATTCTATATGAGTTTTTTACAATTCACTAGAAATAACGAATGAGCCCTCGTGAGAGGGCTCTTACATTACTGTGCTTAATAACAAATTAAAACAACATATTATTAGAATGGTTGTGCAATAAGTAAGTTTTGAGTATCATATTGCTTAGTAAGAATTCCACCGGCATTAACCATTAATTGATTTCTTGTAGATTCTGGGTTTTTAATATTGAATCCATAATCATGTGAAGCAAAATCAGTGATTCCGTTTACGATATCCCATACAGAAATGTTGGTTCTAGCGTTTTGTTGCTGTTTCTGTGTAAGTTCGTTTGGTTGAATACCCATTGTTTTAAACGCATTGTAGGTTTCACCATAAGGAATGAACGGTTGAACGTTTGAATCATCAACCGATGAAACGTTTTTTATCATATTAATCGCATTGTGCATTTCTCTAACCGATGCAGGTGTATTTGCAGCCATTTTAACTTTATCAACAAATCCTTGAGGTTGGAAATTGTTTTTCTCGATTTTTTCAAGGTTTTTATGGAAGTTCTCCCACGATTTTGGATTAATGTTAGCCATTCGAATACTTTCGCTGAATTCCTCGGTTACCATACCGTTAGTGCACCATAGTCTGTGTAAGAATGGATCAACTTGTAAACCAGTGTATGATCGATTAAAGTTTAATCCTCCTTGGAAAACTTCTTGAGATGAATTGAGTCCTTTTCCGCTGATTTGGAATTCAGATTTTGGATTAGTTGTTCCGATGATAATTCCACCATCACTGTTTGTTTGCATATTGTTGATTAATAAATCAGATTTATCGATTGTACGCTCAACTATATCGAAAAAGTTTTCGGTACTCACCCATGAACTTCCATTGTTATGAATTCGTTGAATGATTCGATCTCGAGAGACTAGAAGTGTTACTTGTAAACTCTTTTTTGTGGATATCGCATCCTTCATTGTGTTAAGTAATGTTTGAGTGAATTGCTCACCGAATACTGAGGTTAGTTTACCACCGAATGTTTGTGCTAATCCGAGAATACTCATTAAATCTCTGATAGCTTTTTTACTCATTCCGAGTTTTAAACCACAGTAATCTGCTGAATCGATTGTAGTAAATTTAAGATCCACTAAGTTGATTTCTTTCCTAAGTGGTTGATTGACTGATGCGGTTTGTTTGAATGCATCGTATTGTTCTTGTGTAAAATTTTTTGCTAGTTGCATAATGTTTTGTTATTAATTGTTTTTTGTTATAGTAGTTATATGTTGGTTTGATTAAAAAGTTTCAATTACTTTTTTCATCGATTTTTTCTTTAGCTTGGAACATCATATTGAATAGTTCTTCTTCTTTAAGCATATTGTCTTTTTCTTTCGAAATTCTTTGCTTGATTTCTTCGTCTCTTTCAAGTCGTTTAATGTCGTAGTTAACGCTTCCGGTTGCAGATTCAAGATCAAAATATAGTTTTTCGTATTTGAATCCTCGTCGGTTTTTACTGAATTTGATATATCTATCTCCGGAGAATTCGTTTGAATATCGAAGTTCGCACATTCCAGTAGTATTGTGCTTTAGTTTATTGGATCCTACGAAGTTTCCGCCTTTAGTTACTTGTTGGATTGCAAGGAACGAGGTATAATGTTTTCCTTTGTTTTTTCCTTTATTGTTTGTTACCATTAGATCGATAAACCATTTTTCACCGGCTGTTCGTGTTAATCGATTTGAAGATTGGACTGCTTCTTGGACTTCGATAAATGAATCGATTAGGATAAGATCCCAACCTTGTTTAAATGTTCGTTCGATAATATCTTTTGGATTTGAATCGAGGTAATCGCAAAGGAATAGTGTTTGAATATCTTTGAATTTTGGATAACGCTCACAGTAGCCATACATATCGATTTGGTTCATTTCACCAGATATGAATAGTACCTTTTTAGTTTTGTCGTTTGCAACAACCTCTGATAGGATGTCTAACCCAAATGTTGATTTACCAATGCCAGGATCTCCGATGAGCATATAATTTGTAGCTGGGTAAAATCCACCGTCGGATGAAAACATATAATCGATTGGACCGTGTGTTTTCATTGATTTGAAAATCTTAGGATCGAATTTAATATCTGCCATTTTTTGGAGTTTAATTCGAGCGATTTTTTGTTTTGTTTCTGTCATGATTTTTGTTGTTTTAGTTAGTATTATTAATTTGTTATAGTTAAATATAATACTTTTTTGTGAATAAAAAAAACTTTTTGTGTTAACTGTATGTTAACTTTTTCAAGTTCGTTTTAATTCTGGCCAAGTAGTAATTATATCTTGGCACCATTCGTATTTTTCATGATCTTCTGATAGATACAATATGCATTCAGTAGTTTTTAAAGCCTTATCTTCGCTCCAGCCTTTGGGAATTATTCTATTCGAAGTTAATTCGATAATTGCAGGTTGCATTATCATTTGTATAGGATCTTCATCGATTAGATTAGTTGTGAGGCTTAGAACAAAATCGTTGTAAGTTTCCTCGTCGGTATATTTGAAAGTCTTTGTCATGATTATTTAGTTTTAATGTGTTAAATTGTATTCTGCCCATTGCTCTTTACTCCATGATGTAGATCCATTTAAAGGATTGTTTGGATTGTAATGTGATATGAATATTTTTTCAGAGTTTGCTTTAGCAGTTTCGGCGTATTTCGCTTTAGCTTCTTTAGTTTTTCTAAGTAATATTTCGATTTGAGTTTCCTCTGCATAATGCGGGTTTCGTTTTTCGAATTCTGATTTACGAATGATTCGTTGAAATTGAGAATAAGTTTGATCTTGTTTTTCGTAGTGTGTTAATCCACCTCTTGATTTTGACATAATTTTTGTTTTTTTGGTTATTATTATTAATTTGTTATAGTTAAATATAATACTTTTTTGTGAATAAAAAAAACTTTTAATGTTAACAAATTGTTAACTTATTCAATTAGGTGAATATTTGATCCATCGACGGTATATGCCTTCTGGCTAGACAGCAAAAGGCAGAGTTTAAACTCTGCCTTTTGTAATATGATTATCTATTTTATTTTATTTTCGCATTCGAATCACCAATTCCAGATAATTGCTGGATATTAGTATCTAATCTATTAATATCTGCTTTGATTTGTCCATAACTAGGAACATATACTTTTTCTTGTTCAATTCCCCAGCTAACTGTCAAATCTGTATTTTTATTCTCGAATTCGAGTATGCCTCTTACGACTGAATGTGAGCCTATAACCTTACCTAGTTTATCATGTTTTATGTTCGTTGGTTCGATTGATAATATAAATCCTTTCTCGATTAATAGACGTAAAGTGATATCATTCCATGACCAAAGATCTCCCTCGAATACCATCTTAGTATGGCCTTCTAAAGCCTTAGATTTAATAGCGTTTAATATTTCTTTATCAGATGATTTAGCACCATATGATATAGATCTACAATTGGACGCATCTCCATCAAAATCAGAGACATCATTTTTTGCCGTGGTATATGCATCGATATATTCATTGATTGTCTCTAACGTACTCTCGTCAGACTCACCAATAGCTGTAACAATCGCAGTATGATCATCCAATAATGCAGTATATTGTTTAAGTGATGATTCAGTAGAACTCTTACTAGACTCTAATATTACTATATCGTTTTTGAGTTGAAGTATCTCGTCGGATTTATCGGATATATCCTTTTCAGATGTTTTAGGATCTGCCTTTAACTCATTTAATTCTTCAACTAAATCAGCATATTCGTCTTCATGATTTGATAAGTCTTCTATAATTTTATCTAACGCACCGGATGCATCTGATTGTCTACTCGGATTATACGTTGAAGACATATCATCTAGAGATACTTTAATATTTGCAATCTCAACCGATTTATTTTTAGATTGACGTTTATCTAACTCATTCGTGGAATTATCTTTAGCTTCTACGTATTTCTTTCCGGATTTAGAACGTTCCCATTCTTTATGATACGATTCAGTCTCTTCTTCGTTTGGTTCCTCCTCTAATTTTAAGTTTTTAATATAACTATCCTTTTCTCTTTGAATAGACACATTTAATTCGTCGATATGGCTTAACAATGCATTCCATGATAGACTCTTTGAATCAATTTTTACTTTGCTCATTTAATTATTATTTTTTGGTTCGGTTAGTATTATATATCTAGATATTGTATGAAATTTGAATCTATTTTGCAAAAATTTCATATAATAAATAAAAACACAATATGGTTAAGGAATCTACAATAAAGTCTGTGTTACGAAGACAATTAGAATTAGACATGGAAGATTTTATAGTTCGAGTAGAACGTATAGGAAAACATGGTAGTGCAGTATTTTATTTATGGACATCCATACAACCTAGTGAGGGAATACACCCAACCATAGATTCAATGCCACTAACAAAACAAGAAGTACTTACTCGAATAGAATTGTTATGCGATTATCGTGGGATTGATTTAAGTGCAAATGAAATTCTTGCAATGGATCAAATGTTTTTATCAAAGATTCCTTAGTCATTTCGAATATATCCGGTTTTACCTCCACCGCCTCCAGACCAATGGCCATTGGTTAGTACAAATACTTCAGATTTTATATGACCATAAGTTGGAATATTTTCAGTACTTATTGTATAAGGATTTTTAAGACGTTTGATTTGCTTTCTTAGGTATGCTTCGTAGAACTTTCCGCGTCGGTTATCTACACCTTCAGATTCACCTTTATCTGCCTTTGGTACAATATACGCTTTAGTAAGAAACCAAGTATTTTCGATAGATTTTATAAATTCTACAACGATATTAGATATCGTGGCCATTAATCGATATTGTTCATTATAATTAGTCGTTGCATCTTCAGTTTCTCCAGCCTCATCAAATCCTATATTACATTGTAAATCTCCTTTGTATGTCGTTGTTTTCTTACCGAATGAAGGTCTTCCACCGTTTGTTGTTTTAACATTACATGATATATTAACCTTATAATTTGCGTGATCGCCTCTTACGATATATATGATATCAATGTCATCACCCCACCCACCTTGAAGTTTTGCGTAGTCTAATCCATCATCCAACTCTTTTTCGATATTTGTCTTCAGTATGTATTTGAATGGTTTAGATCCTCCATCTCCAATTTCATTTAGACGAAAATCTTCAAATGATTCGTTTATATTTTTCATAAGTTTGGATTTGTGAATTTAGGACGTATTTCAAAGTGGTCATCAAAAACTTCTATACCATATTTCTTCTTAATCTTACGTATTTGTTTTTCCATGAAGGCATAATACAACTTCCCTCTTTTATTACTAGTTCTAAAAAATCCAATACCATCATCATCTTTAATAGGATCTATTGTAATCTTGTTTATGTAAAGAACTCTATCCCATTCATTTATCCATGTGATAAGTATATCTGTTATAGTAGACATCACTGCATATTGCTCATGCTTATTAGTCCCTCGATAATGCGCTATACCTATGCTATCCTTTGTAGAGAAATCTATCTCACATTCAACTGCACCGAGATCAAATTTTTGGGTATCTGCATTGAACACTGAGTTTACTTCTATATCTACAACATATACCGTTCCTTTGTGTGTAGTGAACTCAAAGGCAATAATATCATCCACGGAGTTTAGAAATCTACTCTTCTCCAACTCCTGTTTGAACTGCTTAGCGTCCATTCCGGAGGTCTTCTTCCAATTGAATGGCTTGACATTAGCCTCGCCAATTTCATTTAGACGAAAATCTTCAAATGATTCGTGTAAAGATTCCATTATTTCTTTAATTTGTTTTTATCGATCCAACTTCTAAATATCTTCATAGAATTTCGCATATCGTCAGTTTGATGTTTATGTTTTTTAGCTCGACTTTCCATTGTTGTAGCAATACTCATAGCCCATTGACGTTCGCCTTTCTTCATTAACTTATCAAGTTCCTTTATCGTGAATTCTGCCTTTTCTTTATTAGCGTATCCAGTACCTTTGATAGCATCTCTTCCGCCTTTAGAATACAATCCAATATCTGGTGGATCATCGGCATAATGTTTTCTATCAACAGCTTCATTAATAAAAGAATCAAATGTCATAAAGTGTTTCATTTGGTTTTCAAATAGACTATCAACCTTTGGGTCAGACTTACCGGTAATATGATTCTTACTACCTCGGAAATAAAGGCACATATGTCCTGATGCATCGTTATCTTGTATAGAATTCCTATTAGGTATACGATTGGTTTCTTCAGAATAAATATCTGATGTGTTATCTTTATCTGATGTGTATCCGGTTAAATCTTTAACTGAAACTACATCACTAGGTCCACCATCAGTGCCAGCATGAGGAAACGTCATAAATGCTGCCGGAATTATTTGATCGTTGATATGTACTTTCACTTTATGAAATTCAGCCGACCAAAAATTATCAGGTTTTGGATATATTTTACGTATAATAGACATATCATTAGACGTTAGAGGCTCTACATCGGCATGTTCATGGCCCCAAGTACGTTTGACCTTAAATTTCGTTCCAGATGAATCATCTTCAATAGTAAATACAGAGCCAATTGGAATCCATCCATCGATTACTGGCCATGTGACTTTAGTATTCATTATTAATGTATAGGTTTTGCTGAAGGATTTACGGTTAGTAGTCGTTTACCGCTTTTGTAAACAGAAGTTATTGTATACCATTGGCTATCACGACCCATTATAGTTTGCATAGTACCTGAACCCCAAACCTCTTCAGCTTGTTTTAGATTCCATCCTATAAAATAGTTTTTTAAATCAGATTTGTTCTTAATTTTACTAGGTAGTTTAGATTCATTAATAGATTCGGTAATGTATTTCTTCCTAATTAATACTTCTGCCTTTTCAATCTGTGATTGATTCCAACCGTATTCCTTGCCGATCTCTTCTGCTACATCGTATGGATCGTCAGCTACTGAGTATTGGCTCATATGTGGTTTAATAGTAGCATCCGTGGGTGGTTTCTTTGCTTCATTAACATATCCTTCGTTTAAATCATCGATAGCTTTTTGTACATGTTTGTTCATATCGTTTAATTAATTTTAACTAAATCGGTGATTACCATCTAGAATCATCATCATACTCTTCTTCCTGAAACCAAGATTGATTAGGATCGACCACTGCTTGTTTAGTAAAGTCATGTCGTTTCCAATTATAATTCTTATCTTCAACTAATGCAGGAAATAAAAGCTTTTTGTCTTTGTTTTTAGTTTTGATCTTACCATAAGTGAGATCTATTCCTATTTGACGGTAGTCTTCCTTCGCGGCCTTAGCATCTTCTGGAGTATAACCATTCATTTCAGCAACTACATCAAAGAAATCTTTACCACCGAATTCTCCGTATCCGTCGTATTTCTTCTCTTCCCATTTGTTGCCTTTGTTATCGTACATATATACAGTGATTCTATTCTCACGCATTGATCCGATTTGATTGCCAGTATCTTGAGTCATCCAAGAAAATTGTCCTTCGTTAAGAATTGATTCATTAACGAATTTTTTAAAGTTTTTAAAAGTCTTCATATGTTTATTATTTTATAGTTTATATATTCATTAATTTACTTACAAATTTTCCTGACTTTTTAGTAGTTATGTTGAGAACTGTAAAAGTTCTCTTTATACCTCTCTCATATATCTTTTCACGTCGCTCATCTCCAGGAAATGACGATACCGGATCGTATCCAATTGTATCGATTTCCGGATATTTGTTAAATTGATCTCGCATAATTTCTATTACAGTCGAAAATACTTCATACACATCTCCTTTGTTAGTGATGGCATTTTGAGGTTGTCCTTTTACAGAAAACGATACAAATAAAATTTTACCATCTCTTATCATACGAACGTCATAATCCATTCCAAATGCGGAGATGAATTCATATACATCTACGTCCCTTTCGCTCCTAATCAATTTATAAGGATATGGAGTTTTAGATTCAAACAAAAAGTCGAGATGTTTAAGAAATTTCATTTATAGGATGTCTTTTATGTATATATACAGTTCGTGATCTTCTTCTATATTACCGATATCTACGTATAAAGTCACGTTTTTATATCTTTTTCCTAAATGGATAACTTCTTCTTCTGATAATCCTGATTGATTTTCGTCAGAGCTTGAACTGTTTATCGTTTTGTTTATATTCGAAGTGTATGTTGGATTCATGATAAAATCTCCGTCGACTTTAGTTTCTAATATAATTCCTGAGTCTGAAAATTTCCAAGGAATATCTGGGTCTATCGACCAAGATTGAGCTAATCTTCTAGGAGAATAATCATAGTTTTCTATTTTAATAGCAGTAATCATTCCATCAAATCCGGGAGCAATTACCTTTTTGAATTTCCCCTTTTTTACTAAATTAATAACCTGTTTCATATTAGATACTCTTTCAAGTCCTCTATAGCAGGTTTCTCCTATAGGTGGTTGATATATTTCTGGCTTTTTTTTCATGAGAGATTTTATCTCTTCGTGATTTTTACTTAAAAATTCTGCAATTTTATCAGATTTTGTCGATGGTGTTTTTTGATCTATCCATTGAGTAATCGCTTCGATTAAGTTTTTATCTTCATCATCAATCAAAGTGGTCTGAGTCTGTACTTTTCGATTTTTGAAGATTATTTTTCTTCTTTCTTCGAAAAGAAATTCTTCGTATGTGATTATATTTTTCATTTTATTTTTTTATATTCATAATTTCCTCGTCTAATCCATATCTGGCCAGAATGGGTCTAATAATACGACCTGACTCCCACGCATCATCCAGTTTTGACTGGACCAGTCTTGCATTTGTCTATATTTCTTCATATGATGCTTTAAAAATGCTATAACAACTTCTAAATCCTTCTTATGATTAGGCGAAGCTTCTATTATGATATCGAATAGGTCCATCCAATATATTTCGTCTATAGAATGATCTGAATTCATGAGAAGATCTAGATCACGCTTAAATTTACCACTGACCGGTATAAGCTTTTCCATGTGTATAGCGAGCATCCATCGATCTTCTTCCGTAGCCCATGCCTTCATAACCTTCTTAATCTTTGGAAGAAATACATTGCGTTGATTGTCCAGCATAAAACTCATAGTCCTAACCATTGCAGGATCGTGCGTTGCGCCAAATATCTTTACCACATCACCATTAGGCATGACTAGTACTTCAGCACTAGATCCAGCACCGAGTTCCTTTGCACCCATAGACATATACTGCTTAACATAATCATCAAAATCAGTTATATCAAAGTCTTCAACAATAGCTCGACGATTAAGAATAGAGTCGATAGTACCTTCGTTTAAGACTTCAGTAAATGTCTGGTAATTAAGAAATGTTTTCATCACATTGGTTTTAATTTCAAGTATCGTCTATATGCAGCAGCTGCTCCGTATATGTTTTGCATTTCTTCGTCAGAATTCATTTTGAATTTCTTTCCATTTATTTTAAGATATTCATAATCATCGTTTCGAAACGTTTGATAAGGGTTTGATACGAAATGACTTTCATAACTTATTTTATCGCCATTTGTCATGACTAAATCAAATGCAAAATTCTCTGCATCTCCAGGTTCTGAATGCATTTTAACAGAGGCTACTTCGATAGAAAATTTGAATTGATTCATTATCTCTCCGCTCTCGTCATTGGCTTCATTTAAGAAGTCATTGTATGTTTGTAATATTTTCATAGTTTATATATTTGACCTGTAACAGAAATTAACGAGCATTAATCCGATTGATTAGGATCTAAGAATTTTAAGTTCTGTCGAATCTTCTTTACTCGATACCACATCGTTGCACGGCTTAAACCTAGTATCTTACCAGTTCTAACTTGATTGTGTCCTTGTAAGAAATGAAGCTCAAATATCTTAGTATCTTCAAGTCCTAATGTGTCATATATCGTTCGAAGAATATTACGATAGCTTATATCTTCTAATATATCGTCATGATAGGGAACCTCAGCATTTATTATATCGCCGTTATGATGTATCTCCATATCTGTCAGTCTCCACCTTTCTCGAGTCGACGGTCTTCGAGAATAACCAACCAAGAAATTCTTTATGCACATCGTCATCCATGTAGCCAATTGACTTTTGACTGGATTATAAAGATGTAGCTTCTGACTAATACGTCCCAAGAATTCTAAGGACAAGTCTTCCTTCTCATGGTGGGGCATTTTAGGGTACCACTGCTTTAAGGTCCAGTAGAATACGCCTTTATACTTATGATACAATGGAGCAAAGCACTCGCTTTCTCCTAATAAATATCTCCTTACCATTTCCTTCTCTTCGTCTGGAGACTTGAAGCTCCATTTATATTGTTTTCTCATTTAATAGTTATATGATAGACATATATAAAAGTTTCCTACTAACCCAATACAGAAACCTACATCAGAATCTACAGAGAGATAGGAGTCAGTCTATAATATACACGCTACTCCCGCAGGCAGGCTCAGATCTCCAGACCGGCTAGGATATCTAAGATTTTACATATATTATCACATATAGATATATTCATGAACACTCGCATCATCTTCTGATCATCTTCTGATCATCTTCTGATCACTCGGTTACAATAATGAAGTATGAATTGACATTACGGGTGGTAAAATACATATATGTACTCATATTTCATCAAAAGGATACACATAAGTATAATGAAGTATGAATTGACATTAAAAATCTGGCCTAGAATTTTCTTAAAAGCCATATAATGAAGTATGAATTGACATTATTAGTGTGCAGTCAGGTCCATGTGGGAATTAGAATACACACGATTCACTCCTCGTTTCAACGCTCTATATATTATAATACCCTCCTGCTCTATGACACTCTCGCCACAAACAATAATTCATAACAGTCCACAGGTTTGAGATGGTCCTAACATCCCGGAAATTCATGGGCCCGCCTAGGGTCTGATGGACCATCCTCACATTAACGGGATCCATATTAGCATTTTCCAGTCATCAATTACGAATCAGCGCTTAGCGTCAGACTTTCCGCACATATACGCGTACCTACAAAGCTTCAGACTAGCTGACTGACCTGTCCCAGTTGCAGACTCTGACAAGCTTCATCATCATCATCAGACTGCAGCATCAGCAGCATTGTCGCTTAATCGAGAGGTGGTCCTCTACGCGAAGGAGAGACTTCCTCACTCTCTAAAGGATTTGAAGGTTGAGTGGGGTAGTAGGGCTTAGACTGATCCTGGCCAACACTTCTGCATCAATAGGTATTGCATTGCTGATGTTTCCCGGATATTTAGGGTCCGCGAGGCGTACGTGCTTCCAAATAAACAGCCCCGCTGGGTCCTAATAGGGCTCCTTTTGATCTAAAGGAGACTAAAATAGACCAAAATGGACCATATTTAGTCCAAAATAGACCACTTTTAGTCTAAAAGGGACTAAATATGGACATAAACCAGTCTAGATGGGATCTATTGGGACTAGGAGTGGGTTTCTTGCCATTTTGTCACAGTCTCTGGACACAAACGGATCTAGACTAGACCTCTAGGGTCCCTGACACCTTGTCATAGTCTCTTTTTGATTCTTTTTTGAACATCCACTGAACAAGTCTGATCTTTTTGAGTCCCTGACACTTTGTCACAGTCTAAATTGGATGAGGTCTAGTCAAAATAGACTAAAATAGGACCCTGACACCTTGTCATAGTCATCTTGGGACGTGCGCTGCAGCTGAAAGTGGGTCCAAGGATCATCCCTGTCACTTTGTCATAGTCTATTTATGATGTATTGTGGATTGTAGCCTACTGGGGCTGGACTGTATCTACTCGATATGAAGTGTTTTTGATCGCTTTGAGCCAGTCTTCACTAGTTTGATGAGGTCCGCTGTCTCCGAACTTACTATGATATTCATTTCTTAAC
>Ga0210003_1001187_pt1 | contig 23010 bp, 13 predicted proteins | sample LantaG_FD_182804 | JGI IMG/M metagenome (GOLD analysis project Ga0210003, IMG submission 182804) | Deep subsurface microbial communities from Baltic Sea to uncover new lineages of life (NeLLi) - Landsort_02402 metaG (SPAdes) (version 2) | ecosystem: Environmental > Aquatic > Marine > Oceanic >... | reverse complement strand
TGCAGGCCGACTACCCTGGCTGGCGGCCCGAGATCTCCCTCGGCGAGACCTTCGACCAGATTGTCGCGGCCCACGAGCAACGGAAAGGCTGACGACTCTCATGGTGGTCCAGAGGATTGGCACCGGGATGGCGTGCAAGCCCGCCGTCCCCGGGCTCGCGCCCGGGGCTTTGATGAGATCGATCCAGCCAAAGAATCCTTCCCAATCTCCATGAAGATTCTCATCACCGGTGGCTGCGGGTTTGTGGGGGCGGCCCTCTGCCGGCGGTTTCTCACGGCCCGCGCGGGCCTCGCGGTCACCGTCCTCGACAGCCTCAGGCGGCGGGGAGCCGAGACGAACGTGGCTGACCTTGAGGCCCGGGGCGTCCGCGTGGTGCACGGCGATGTTCGCGTGGCGGCCGACATCGACGCCCTGGGGCCGTTTGACTGGGTGATCGATGCGGCGGCCGAGCCGAGCGTGTTGGCGGGCACGGCCGCCGGCGGGCAGACCGGCCGGCGGCAGCTTGTGGACCATAACCTCGTCGGCACCGTGAACCTGCTCGAGGCCGCGGCCCGCTGGCAGGCGGGCATGATTCTCCTGAGCACCAGCCGGGTGTATTCAATTCCCACGCTTGCGGGCCTGCCGCTTGCCGAGCGGTCTGGCCGGGGGGGCGGGGCGGCGTTCGACCTCGACGCCACGCATCCTCTGCCGCCGGGCGTCTCCCCTGCCGGGATCAGCGAGGGGTGCTCCTCGGCCTCCCCCGTCTCGCTCTACGGCGCGACGAAACTCGCGGCTGAAATTCTGGCCCTCGAATATGCCCACGCCGCTGGCACACCGCTGGTGATCGACCGCCTGGGCGTGATGGCCGGGGCCGGCCAGTTCGGCCGCGCCGATCAGGGGATTTTTTCCTGGTGGATCCACCGCTGGGCCGCCCGCCGCCCGCTCTCCTGGATCGGCTTCGGCGGCCGGGGGCTGCAGGTTCGCGACTGCCTCCACCCTGATGACCTGGCCGACCTTCTCCTGTCACAACTGGCCGCAGCCCGCGGCGGCGAGCCTGAACTGGTGAACGTCTCCGGCGGCAGCGTGAGCGGGACGAGCCTGGCCGAGCTTTCGGCCTGGTGCGCCGAGCGGCTCGGGCCTCATGATATTGGCGTCAGTCATGAATCCCGCCCCTACGACCTCCCCTGGGTCGTGCTCGACCACGCAGCCGCGACTTCCCGGCATGGCTGGAAGCCGGCCCGCAGCGTGGAGCAGATTTTCGAGGAGATCGCCGACCATGCCCAACGACATCCCGGCTGGCTCGACCGCTGTGGCGGCTGAGAGCGAGGTTTTCGCCGCGCCGGTGGCGGCCCCGGGCTTCCGTGCCGACAGGCCGCTCCACAAACTCTCGGTCGTGATCCCGGCCCGCGACGAGGAGGGCTGCATCGTGGCCACGGTGGAACACCTCCACCTCGAGTTGCGGATCCAGAACGTGCCCCACGAGATCGTGGTGGTGGACGACGGCTCGACCGACTCAACCTGGCGGCTCCTCGAAGAGACGGCCCGGCGGATCCCGGAACTCTCCCCAGTGCAGAACCTCGGGCCGCACGGGTTCGGCCGGGCGATCCAGCGCGGCCTGGCGATGTTCTCGGGCGACGCGGTGGTGATCATGATGGCCGACGAGAGCGACGACTGCCGCGACGTCGTCCGCTACTGGAACATGCTGCAACAAGGCTGGGACTGCGTCTTCGGCAGCCGGTTCATGAAGGGGGGCGGCGTGATCGACTATCCCCGCGTGAAGCTGTTCCTCAACCGGATGGCCAACTGGTTTGTGAGGGTGCTGTTCCGAATCCGGCTCAATGACACGACCAACGCCTTCAAGGCCTATCGCCGCGAGGTGATTCAAGGTTGCCTCCCGATCCTCGCCCCCCACTTCAACATCACCGTCGAGCTCCCCTTGAAGGCGATCGTCCGCGGGTACACCTGGACGGTGATCCCGATCACCTGGCGGAACCGCCGCACGGGAATGGCCAAGCTCAAGATCCGCGAGATGGGCAGTCGCTACTTCTTCATCGTGGCCTACGTCTGGCTAGAAAAATATTTTAGCCGCGGCGACTACCGCCGGCCCGATCCCCCGCTCCCGCCAGACACAGAAGGCGAGCGGTCATGAAGATCGTGCTCCTGGGAGCGACCGGGCAGGTAGGGCGTGAGCTGTGCGGCACGCTGGCTGCCCTGGGCGACGTCGTGGCCTGCGACCGCAGGGCGGCCAATCTCGAGCGACCCGAAGAGGTCGTGGCCCTGCTCGCCCGGGAGCGGCCTGCGGTGATCGTCAACGCCGCTGCCTACACGGCCGTGGATCGGGCCGAGAGCGAGCCCGACCGCGCGAGACTGGTCAACGCCACGGCCGTGGCCGCGATCGCCGCCGAGGCCGCCCGGCAGGACGCGGTTCTCGTTCACTACTCCACCGACTACGTGTTCGACGGCACCGCCCCGGACTGCTACCGCGAGACCGACGAGCCAGGGCCACGGTCGGTGTACGGAGCGACAAAGCTCGCCGGCGAGCGGGCGATCGCCGCGGCCGGCTGCCGGCACTACGTGTTTCGCACGAGCTGGGTCTACGCCCCCCACGGGTCAAACTTCCTCCGGACGATTCTCCGGCTGGCCAGCGAACGGGACGAGCTCGCCGTGGTCGCCGACCAGACCGGTGCTCCCACCTCCGCCGCCCTGGTGGCCGAGGTGACGGCGAGGTTTCTTGGGTCGCTGGCATCCACGCCGCCTGCCCACGGCCTCTACCACCTCGCACCCCGGGGCGCCGTGACGTGGCACGGCTATGCACAGGCGATCCTGGAAGCGGCCCGCGGTTGCGGCCTGCCGCTCCGCGTCCCCCCGGAAGAGGTACGGCCGCTCACAACGGCCGACTATCCGACCGCGGCCCGCCGCCCCGCCAATTCACTCCTCTGCACCGCCAAACTCGAATCGGCTCTCGCCGGCCCGCTTGCGAATTGGCAAGATGACGTAATTGCCACAGTCGCCATGCTCGCGGCGACGACCCGCTGACGCCTCACCTCCGAACCAGCCCATGACCGCACGCAAAGGCATCATCCTCGCCGGCGGCAGCGGCACGCGGCTCCATCCGGCGACGCTCGCCGTCTCCAAGCAGCTGCTGCCGGTCTACGACAAACCGATGGTCTACTACCCGCTGAGCGTGCTGATGCTCGCGGGCATCCGCGAGATCCTCGTGATCTCGACGCCGCAGGACACGCCCCGGTTCCGGGAGCTGCTCGGCGACGGCAGCCGCTGGGGCTTGCGGCTCGAGTACGCCGTGCAGCCCAGCCCTGGGGGTCTGGCCCAGGCTTTTCTCATCGGTGCGGAGTTTCTCGCCGGGGGCCCGTCGGTGCTCGTGCTCGGCGACAACATCTTCTACGGCCACGGCTTGGCCGAGCGGCTGCGAGTGGCTGCAGCCCGGGGGCGGGGCGCGACCGTGTTTGCCTATCCCGTGGCCGATCCCGAGCGATATGGCGTGGTCGAGTTCGACGCCGCGGGCCGGGCCGTGTCGATCGTGGAGAAGCCGCGTGAGCCCCGCAGCCGCTACGCCGTGACCGGGCTCTACTTCTACGACGACGAGGTGGTCGGCATCGCCCGGCAGATCAAGCCTTCGGCCCGCGGCGAGCTCGAGATCACCGACTTGAACCGGGTCTACCTGGAACGGGGCGACCTGGCCGTCGAGCTGATGGGCCGGGGCGACGCTTGGCTCGACACGGGCACGCACGACAGCCTGCTGGAGGCGGGGCAGTTCATCCAGTCGCTCGAGAAGCGGCAGGGACTCAAGATCTGCTGCCCCGAGGAGATCGCCTGGCGGCAGGGCTGGATCGACGACGACACGCTCACGGCGCTTGCCGCGCCGCTAGTGAAGAGTGGCTATGGCGGGTATCTCATGGAACTGGCCCGCGAGGAGCGTCGCGGGTGAACGTCATGGCCACCGAGATTCCCGGCGTGCTCCTGCTCGAGCCCCGCGTGTTCACCGACGACCGCGGAGCGTTCTTCGAGAGCTTTAACGCCGCTGCCTTCGCAGCGGCCGTTGGCCGGCCCGTGTCGTTTGTCCAAGACAACCAGAGCACAAGCCGGCGGCATGTACTCCGGGGCCTCCACTATCAGGAGCCCAAGCCGCAGGGAAAGCTCGTCCGCGTTGTGGCCGGCGTGATCTATGACGTCGCCGCCGACATCCGCCCCGGGTCCCCCAGCTTCGGCCGCTGGGTGGGCATCGAGCTCTCGGCCGAGAACCGGCGGCAGCTGTGGGTGCCCGAGGGGCTCGCCCATGGCTTCCTCGTGCTCTCGGAATCGGCCGAGGTGCTCTACAAAACCACCGATTTCTACGCCCCGGGCTGTGAGAAGATCATCCGCTGGGACGACCCCACCCTCGGCATCCGCTGGCCACTCTCCGCCCCACCGCTGCTTTCCCCGCGGGACGCGGCCGGGGCGACGCTCGGCGACCGGGCCTGACGCGCCCCAGCGACGGCCGATTTCGCAAGCTACGCTTGGTCCAAGACGGATGCGCGGCCGCCGGGGCGCCGCACCGTTGGGTGAGCTATTGCACCATGCATCGACCAGTCGAACCGGGGTTTGCTCCGGCCCTCGTGATCGCGGGCATGCACCGCTCCGGGACGTCGCTTGTGGCCGGCAGCTGCCGGGCGGCCGGGCTGCGGATTGGCGACCGTCTGCTTGGCGCCTACCGGGGCAACGAGGCAGGTCACTTCGAGGATCTCGACTTTGTCGAGTGGCATCAGCTCGTGCTCCGTGCCAACGGCCTAGCCCCGGAGGGATTCGTCACCCAGGCTACGCCGCCGGTGCCCACGGCCTTGGCACAAAAAGCCGAGGCGCTCGTGGCGGCCCGCCGCGAGCTGGGAGAATGCTGGGGCTGGAAGGATCCGCGAACCACGCTCCACCTCGAGTTCTGGCGGCACATGGTGCCGGAGGCCCGCTTCCTGTTCGTCGTGCGCCGGCCGTGGGAGGTCATCGACTCGCTGTTCCGCCGGGGCGACGAGGCGTTCCGCTTGAACCCACCGTTCGCCATCCAGGTGTGGCTGCACTACAACCGCCTGGTCCGTGACTTCGCCGTCAAATATCCCGACCGGTCGCTTGTTTGCGACCTTTCCCAGTTTGTCGAGAATCCCGCCGCGGTCTTCGAAGCGGCAGGGCGCGTGCTCGGAGTCCCACTCGGGGAGCCGCCCGACCGGTTTCGCCCCGAGTTGCTCGGGCAGCGCACCGAAGCCTCACGAATCGCATTTCTGGCTGCCACCTGCCCGGAGGCGATCACGCTCTACGCGGAACTCGTGGCGCTTGCCGGGAGCGAGCCACCGCGACTCGACGTCGGGCCGGGTGACCGCGGGGTTGTGACGGGGCACGGGTTCCAGGAATGGAGCCACTGCCGGCACCTCGGCGGGCGGATGCAGCTACTTGACCAGGCACTCACCGAAGCGAACGACGCCAACGCGGGGCTCACGGCCGAGCTCACAGCGGCCCGGGAAGCCCGCGCCGCGGCGGACCAGCAAACCCGGGACGAGCTGGCCGCGCTCCACCGTGGTTTAGACCTCGCCCGCCGCCAACTCGCCGACAGTGAGGCCCGGCAGGAGCAGGTGACACGCACCCTGGCGGAGCAGGCCGAGGCCCGGGCCGCCTTGGAGAGCCAGGTCGCCGGACTGGAACAGCGGCTCGCCACCGCGGTCGCGGAGCGTGACCGGGCGGGCAAGGCCGCCGAGATGCAGGCCCTGCAGCTCGAAGCCCGACTCCGCGATGCCACCGATCGCTCCCGGGAACTCGCCCAGACAAGCGACCATGACCGGCAGGAACTCGCCGCCATCGCCGCGGAGCGGGCATCGCTCGACACTGCCCGGGTCCAGGCCGAGACACGATTCGAGGTGCTCAAGGCGCAGTCGGAGGTGCGGCAGGCGCGAACCCACCAACTCGATGCGGGCCTGGCCGCCGCGGAAGCCCGGATCACCCAGAGCGAGGCAGCCCGGAGCGATCTTGAGCGCCAACTGCTTGCGATCAAGGGCAGCAACTCCTGGCAGCTGACGCGGCCGCTGCGGTCATTCCGCCGGCGAACGATGTCGCGGCCGACCGACTGGCTGCGGCGGAAGGTTTCGAAGACCGGCCGGCGGTGGTGGCGTTCGCTACCGATCTCGATCGCCACCAAGCAGCGGCTGCGGCAGCGGCTGTTCACGCGGTTTGCACTACTCTTTCGCTGGACCGACTCCTACCGCGACTGGCAGGCCTGCCGGGCCCCGGCGATGAGCGGCGGGTCTGGGTCGCCGGCCGCGCGGCAGCTCGCCGCGGCCGCGCCAGCGCTCCCGACGCCCGCCGCGCGATGGCCCGCAACGCCCCCGACGCCACGACAGGCCGCGCCACAACCGGCCGCGGCCGTGGTGACCCCGCAGGATGCCGGCGTGCGGCTGATCGCCATGCACCTGCCCCAGTTTCACCGGCTCCCGGAAAACGACGCCTGGTGGGGAGAGGGATTCACCGAGTGGACCAACGTCCGCCGCGGCCGGCCGATGTACGCAGGCCATGAGCAGCCGCACGTGCCGCACCCGGATGTGGGCTACTACGACCTCTCCGACCCCGCCGCGCTCGAGCGGCAGGCCGCGATGGCTGCCGCCCACGGGATCCACGGGTTTTGCTTCTATTATTATTGGTTCGGAGGCCGCCGGCTCCTGGAGAAGCCGCTCGAGGAGATGCTCCGCTCGGGGCGGCCAAGCTTTCCCTTTTGCATCTGCTGGGCCAACGAGAACTGGACGCGGACGTGGGACGGCCACGACACCGAGATCCTGATGGCGCAGTCGCACGAGCCCTCGGCCGACCGCGACTTTATCCGGGACGTGATCCCGCTGCTTCGCGACCCGCGCTACATCCGCGTGGCCGGGCGACCGCTCCTGGCGGTCTACCGCCCCGAGTCGCTCGCCGAGCCGCGGCGGGCCGCGGCCACCTGGCGGGAGGAGTGCCGCCGGGCGGGGATCGGCGAGATCCACCTCGTGGCGGTGCGGAGCTTCTCCAAGGACGACCCGGCCCGATTCGGCTTCGACGCCGCGATCCAGTTTCCGCCGCTGCAGATCCCGGCCCGCAATCTGGCCGATGACGCCGAGGTCGCCGCCGTCCCCGACTTCTCCGGCAGCATCCACGACTACGCCGAGGCGGCCGGCTTCTCCTTGGCCGAGACGCCGCCGGGATATCGCATGTATCGCGGGTTGATGCCGGCCTGGGACAACACCGCCCGGCGGATGGAGCGGGCCACGTCCTGGAGGGGCTCGTCACCGGCCCGCTACGGCGCCTGGCTGAGGGCGACGATCGACCGCACCATCAGCGAGCAGCCGCCCGAGCACAGGCTCGTGTTCGTCAACGCCTGGAACGAGTGGGCCGAGGGCGCCCACCTCGAGCCCGACACCCGGCACGGCTACGCCTTCCTCGACGAGACGGCCGCAGCGCTGGGCCTGCCTCCGCCCGTGCGACCGGCCGCGCCGCCCGCAGCCCCGCCCGCCACCGCACAGGCCACGGCCACCGCGTTCGCTGCAACCGACTCGCTGCCGGACGATCCGCCCGAGTTGCGACAGCACGCCTGGTCGCTGGTCACGGCCTTCGTGGGCGGCGAACCCTCCCGCGAGCGACACGGCTTCCTCGCCGATTACACGGCGCTGCTGGGGCAGTTGACCGCAGCCGGGGGCCGGCTCCGGATCGAGGCCGGCCGCGTCCTGGCCGAAGCCGGCGGCGTCGAGACGCCCCTCGATCACCGCCGCGACCTGACCGACGCGCTGGCTGTTCTGCTGGGCGACGACTCCGACGCCCCCTTCTGCTTCGTCGTGCTCCAGTTTGGCCGCTTTGACGTCACGGCCCGGTGTCTTGAGTCGCTGCGCCGGCTCGAGAGCCGGCGGCCGGTGCGGATCGTGGTGGTCGACAACGGTTCGCCGCTCGAGGTGGCCGAGGCCACGCGAGCGGCGGTCGCCTCGATGCCCGAGGTCGAGCTCCTCGAGACGGGCGCGAACCTCGGCTTCGCCGGCGGCAACAATGTGGGCTACGCCCACGCCCGCGACCGACTCGGCGCCGCGTTCATCGCCGTGATCAACAACGACACGCGGATCGAGCAGGCCGACTTCATCCTCCGCTGCGAGCGGTTGTTTCGCGAGACCGCCTGCTCGGTGCTCGGCCCCGACATCGTCACGCCCGACGGCCGGCGGGAGAACCCGTGGAACGACACTGGCTACGGCCCGGGTGAATGGCGGCGGCTCGCGGCGATGTACCACGAGGATCGGGCCGACTTCGAGCGGACCGGCCAGCCGCGGTTCCGCCGGCTCGGCCGACGGTCGCCCGAGGCGGCGTTCGTCGCCAATCCGATTCTGCAGGGGGCAGCGATCATCCTCTCGCCGGTCTTCGTCCGGAGCATGCCCACTTTGTTCGACGAGCGAACGAAGCTCTACGGCGAGGAGTTTGTGTTTGCTGTCGCCACGCTGCTGGCGGGCCACTTCATGGCCTACACGCCCGAGGTCAAGATCCTCCACGAGGAGGGCGTCTCCACCGGGGCCCTCCCCAGCGCCACGAAGATGCGGCTCGGCTACGAGAACGCGGCGCTGGCTGCTGGCCTCGCCGCCGGGGAGCTCGACAACTTCGCAGCCGCCTGTCGCGGCGAGCCACTCGACTGCCGCAGCGAGTCGCTGCCGACTGTCGTGGCCGGACCGCGGCGGCATGTGCTCGTGGACCTGTTCTTCTGCCAGCCTGGCTATCACGGCGGCGGCGAGTACGGCAAGGCGGTGTTCCACGGCCTGGCCGCGGCCGCGGCCGCCCGCAGCGATGTTACCGTCTGGGCCGCCCTCGACCCGGCGCTCCACATCGATCCCTGGGTGCTCGCCGAGTGCCGCCGGCTGGCGATTCGCGTGATCGCGGTCCGCTCCTACGCCGACATCGTGGCGCTCGTAAACTCGGGCCGCTTCACCGCCTTCTTCTGTCCCGCGATCGTCGTCTACACCGGCTACGAGTACATGCGTCGGGCCGGCACCCGGCTGCCGTTCACCGGCGGCCGGACACGAGTCATCGGCACGCTGCACGACATTCGCGACCTGCAGTTGATCCGCGACCGCGAAGTGATCACCACGGCGCTCGTGCGGGCGGGCTGGCAGCCCCAGACAGCCGGACCGGGCTCGTTCCTATCGCCCTCCGCCCCCGATCCCGCCGCGCTCGCGGCGATGTATGCCGCGATCTGCCACGATCCCCACGTCGACACGCTGGTGACCGTGTCGCGGTATTGCCGGGAAGTGCTCGAGGCAGAGTTCGCCCCGCCGCCGGAGCGGTTCGTGGTGCTCTCCTCGGCCGAGAAAGACCGGCCACAGCCGACCCCGTACCATGGCCACGGCATCGGCACAGACGGCCGTCCCTTCGCGCTCGTGCTCCACGCGGGGCGACCGGAGAAGAATGCACCCTCGGTGGCTGCCGCCTTCGATCGGCTGTTTACCGGCCCGGGTGATCCCTTTGGTCTGGCAGACCTGCGGGTGGTGTTCGTGGGCATCTCGTCGCTCGACGAGCTGGGCCTCGGCCGCCTCGCGAATCTCGAACGGTTCTCGGCGATCCCCGAACTGCCGCCGGGCCAGCTCGAGGATCTGCTTGAGCGAGCGCGGATGCTCGTCTACGCGTCGTTCAACGAGGGCTTTGGCTATCCGCCCGTCGAGGCGATGCGGTACGGCACGCCCGCCGTCGTGGCGGCCGTCGCCGCGATCCCCGAGGTCTGCGGTGACGCGGCGGTGACCTGCGACCCGCGTGACGTCGACTCGATCGCGGGGGCGATCCTCCAGGCCTGGCACGATCCGCCCACCCGCGACCAGATCGTAAGCCGGCATGCGGCGATCGTCACGCGGCAGCGGCGCGACCTCCTGGATCTTGTGCGGTTGGTGCTCGACGGCGTGCGGCCGCCGGAGCACGCCCCCGACGCCCCGGCGGCCGGAGCCCCGGTGGCGGTCGCCCCCGCCGGCTACGTGCTGCGGCACGCCGGCTGGTGCCCGATCTGCGAACGGGCCACGACCTTCTCGGCCACCGAGGTCTGGCTGCGAGACCACTACGTCTGTGAGAAGTGCCACTCGCTGCCGCGGGAGCGGGCCCTGATGGTCGCGCTCCAGACCCGGTTTCCTGACTGGCGGCGGCTGCGAATCCACGAGTCGTCGCCGGAGCTGCGGGGCCTGAGCGCGAAGCTCTCCCGCGAGTGCCCCGGCTACGTGCCGTCGCAGTACGACCCTGCCACCCCCTGCGGCACACTCGAGCCCGGCGGCCGCTGGCGGTCGGAGGACCTCGAGCAGCAAGCGTTTGAGAGCGGCTCGTTCGACGTCGTGATCACGCAGGACGTGTTTGAGCACATCTTCGACACCGACGCCGCCTTCCGGGAAGTGCAGCGGACGCTCCGTCCCGGAGGGGCGCACCTGCTGACGACACCCCTGGTGCGGGCCGAGGCGGCCTCCCGCCGGCGGGCGGAGCGGGGGCCGGACGGCGTTCGCCACCTTGAACCCCCCGAGTTTCACGGCAACCCGATGTCGGCCGAGGGGTCGCTCGTCACGTGGGACTGGGGCTACGACATCGTCGAACAAATCCACGCTTGCACCGGCGACGAGGCCCGGCGGATCATGGTCACGATTCCAGCGCTCGGGATGGTGGCGGCGTATCTTGATGTGATCGTGGTCGAGCGGCGCAATCCGCCGCACAACCGCGGCCAGCAGGCGCTCCCGCGCCACGCGACCGCCAACTGATCCCGCAGTCGAGGAGCCCTGCCCCGCCATGACCCGTTCCGTGACCAAGCAGGATTACCTGGCGCGTCTGCCCTGGATCGACATCCTGTTTCCCGCCGTGCTGCTCCACCTCGGGCAGGGGGCCCTGGTGTGGGCGTTTCATTCCACGTTCCTCTTTACGACAGTGCTGGGCGGACTATTCGTCGCCGTGGCGGTAGCCGCTCCACCGCACGCCGCTGCCTGGCGGGCACTGGCGCTGGCGATCGGCTGCCGACGCGGCACCCGCGACTTCACCCCGCTTTATCGACACTACTCCACGCTCGCGGTGCCGGTGGCCATCGGCCTCGTCTGGGCGGCGCTCCCGGAGCCGGCCGCCCCATGAACGACCGCGAGTTTGTCACCTTCTGCTACCAGCGGATCCTGGGCCGAGAGCCCGACGTCCGCGGCCTGCACCACTACGTCGTCGCCTTGAGCGACCGGGCGCTCTCCCGGCAGCAGTTGATGCTCGAGCTTCTGGAGAGCCCCGAGTATCGGCAGCGGCAGGGAACCCCGCAGCCCGCCGCGGCGGCCGCGTCATCGGCCGAGTTCGTACCGCCTGGCCACTACTACTCCGCAATCCCGTCGGTCGACGATCGGCGGCGGGCCCTGGCCAACTACCTGGCCAGCCCGGCCGAACTGCCCGGCATCGACCTGGCGATTGAGCGGCAGTGGGCGCTGCTCGAAGACCTCCGGCCGCTGCTCGAGTCGGGCGGCCTGGCCGACCAACCGGCCGACGGGCGGCGGTATGGATTCACGAACCCTTCCTTCGGCCCCGGCGACGCGCTGGTGCTCCAGGCCCTGATGCGGCACCTCCGGCCCCGGCGGATCGTGGAGGTGGGCTCCGGCTACAGTTCGGCGCTGATGCTCGACATCGATGAGTTTCATCTCGGCCGGAGCGTTGACTTCACGTTTCTTGAGCCCTACCCGGACCTGCTCAAGAGCCTGATGAAGCCAGGCGACCCCACCTGGGCGATCCGCCAGCAGATCGTGCAGGAGACTGATCTCGACCTGTTCCGCGGGCTCGCCGCCAACGACATCCTGTTCATCGACTCGACCCACGTGCTCAAGGCCGGTAGCGACGTCGCCCGCCTGCTGTTCGAGGTGCTGCCTTGCCTGGCGCCCGGCGTCGTGATCCATATTCACGACATCTTCTGGCCGTTCGAGTATCCCTCGACCTGGCTTGACGAGGGGCGGGCCTGGAACGAGGTCTATGCCGTGCGGGCGTTCCTGCAATACAATCGCTGCTTCTCGCTGATGCTGTTTGCCAACTGTCTGGTGCATCGCGACCGCAGCTGGTTCGAGCGGCACGCGCCGACGATCCTGCGTAACGTCGGCGGCAGCATCTGGCTCCGCCGCGATTCCTGACCTCACGTCCCTCAATCCCCGGCGGGCATCGCGCGGTGCCCAGGGTGGTAGCCGGCCCGACTTTGGTTTTTTATGATCGCCGGATCTACGCAGGCGCCAGTGTCAAAAGACCATGGGATTCAGATGCGGACACCAACTCCTCGCCTGGCGGCTGGGGTTCTTGCCGGGATCGTGCTGGCGGCCGCAGTCGCGGTGACGCTTTGGCCAGAGCCCACAGTCCGGTCGTTGACGCCCGCCGCCGCTTGGCGAGTCGTGGGTGAAGTCGAGGCCCATGTCAATCTCGGTGGCCTCCACCACACGTCGCATTTCCTTCGGGACTCCGTCCGGTTCGACGACGAAGCCGGGTTCTGGCGGGCCTGGACCCCCAGCCAAGGAAATCGGCCACTTAGTTTGTCATCGCCGCCGTTCTCCGCTCCCCCACTGCTCGCCATTCCGGTCACGGGCAAGACGAGCGGCACCAGCGGCCAGGCGGCTTTGTGGATCGAGCATGTCGCGAGTGGTGAGCGGCGGCCCGTGTGCTTCGGTAGCAACCACGACAGTTTCAACGACGTCCTCGTCGCCCTGCCCCCGTCCTGGGTTGGTGGGGACGTGATCCTGCGCATGGAATGCAGCGGCCAGGACAACCTGGGTACCGGCAGCGTGTTCGCGGTGTCCTGGCTGTCCTTCATGAAGGCCACTTTCCTGGGCCGACTGGCCGTCCTGGTGGCCGCGATGCTCGTCTACGGATTCTTTCTGTTCGTGGGAGCCGCGCTGGCTGCCGCCTGCGACCGGGAGGAGCTCTGCCTGCCGCTGGGTCTCGTGACTCTTGGCAGTTTCGCCCTGGCGGCTTTCTATGCCGCCCCGCTGCTCCAGGCCGGCGGACTGCCGCCGGGTGTCGCCGTCCGGCTTGCTGTTAGCGCCTGCGGCCTGGCCGGCGCGGCTGCGGTTTGGACCGCGGGTGGGCCAGCGCGGCAGCGGGCCTGGGAACGCGTCCGCGGTTACGCGGCCCTGTGGTGCTTTGCCACGTTGCTCTTGGCGGGTGTGTGCGGAGCAATTGGCACCGGCACCGGGCATTGGGAGCCGAATTACCGATTCTGGCCGGCGACCTGGTCTTCGGATCACGAACTCCCTTGGCGGTTTGCCGAAGGAATCCGGCATGGCGACGCGCTGGCGACGATGTTCGGCGGCGGCTGGAAACCGACGGACCGGCCACCCCTGATGGCCGCCGCCCATCTCTTGATCGGTGATCTCGTCGCGTTACTGCAGGCGTGCAACGACGGCCGCCACCTCACCGGCGTGTTCTACAACACCGTGGGAATCGCCCTCAATGCTCTATGGATCCCGGTGGCCTACTGGCTAGTCCGCGAGGTCATCGGCGGGCTGCCGCGGCGGACCGCGCTGATGGTCGTTTGGTTTGCCGCAACCGTCCCCTACTCTTTTTTCACCACGACGTACGGCTGGCCGAAGGCTTTCGGGGCCGCTTTCGCACTCGCCTGCTTCGGCCTGGTGATCGAGGACCGTCGGGGACAAGCGGGGGCATCCGCCCGGATCCCCTGCCTGGCGGCACTGGCGGCCTTGAGCATGCTGGCCCATGCCAGCACGGCCGCCTTCCTCGCGCCGTTGGCGTTCCTGTTCGCGCGCGGCATCAGGCGCCCGAACTGGGGTCCCGTCGTGGTCGGCACCCTGTTGGCCGGCCTGCTCCTGGGCAGTTGGTCGGCGTACAAGCGGGTGATGCTGCCCAGCCACGAGCCGGTCACCAAATACGCCCTGACCAACGACTTCGGCTTCGACCGGCCGGAGCGGAGCGTGATCGACGCTGTCCGCGACCGCTACGGCCAGATGAGCCTGACGGAATGGCTGCGGCTCAAGCGGGAGATGCTTGTCGACGCCGTCACGCCGATGCGGTCATGGCCAGCCCAGGCACTGAAGAACAACGCGGGTGACGCCTCGCGGCTCGGACTCCTGAGGGCTTGGGATTTTCACGTGCCCACGTTTGGCAACGCCGCCGCCTGGTTGGCGGTCCTGGCGGCTCTCGGCTGTGCGAGGCGCCGCGATCCGGCGGTTCCCGGGAATGCCGCCGCGGTCACGCTGATCGTCGTGTCGGTCTCCAGCATGGCGTTCTACCTCCTCGTCTGCCTCGCTTCACCGATGCTCCACCACCTGCCGCAGGCGGGATGGTTTGGCCTCGCCATCGGCGGAGGCGCCTGCCTGGCGCACCGTTCACCGCGACTCCTCGCCTGCCTGCTAGCAGCGCAACTGGTCTACTTCAGCGTCGTGTGGCTCGCCCATCCGCTTTTGCATGCCGTCACGTTCGACGTCTGCGCGATAGCCACCGTGGCCGCCCTGGTCGGCGGCCGGCCGGGCTGGTTCGGGTTGCTTGGGCCAGATGACTTCTCCGCCGCTGACGCAGTGGGCTTGGGCACCGGACGGATCGCATGAAGGCTGGCCGCAGGGCCTGTCGACTCGATGCCGCACCCTATGCCTTGCGAGCGTGGACCATCGCCCGATACCGCACCGGCGGCGAGCCTGCAGGAATCCCCACCATCGACGGCGGACCCTGGACGACCTCAATCGTCGCGAATCCGGCCGCCCGCACGAGTCCCTCCAACGCCCGGATGTTCGGCGACCACCAGTTTGAATAGTCGCCATTCAGTTCGTTGCCCGGGAAGAACTCGCACAGGAGCAGGTCGCCCGCCCCGGGCACCTCCATCGCCTCGGTCTCGATCACGACCATCTCGTGGGTCAAAGAGGCCACCTTTTGCAGTGCCGCCAACGGATTTTGCATGTGATAGAGCACACCCAGGAACAACACCACGTCGAAGGTGCCGGTCGTCAGCGGGTCAGCCAGCATGAAATCCTGAACCACCGCCTCTGCCCGGCTGCCCAGCGCCCGCCGGGCAAGATCGAAGCGTCGCTTGCCCGGCAATCCGTCCCGATCGAGCCTCCAGCGGAGGCATTCGGTCCTGTACGGAGGCGCTGGCGGCACGCCCTGGGCGGCACACTCGGCAAGATAGTCATCCGCCAGGCGGGTCTCGAGCTCCCACACCTGGAGATCCAGGCTCACGACCCGCGCCGCGCCGCGGCGTTCCGCCTCGAAGGAGTAAAACCCGTCGAAGGCTCCGATATCGAGGACACTCTTGCCGGCGAGCGGTGGCAGCTGCAGGGCCTCAAGCTCCTTGGCCAACGTCGGTGCGGTCTTCTGCCCCTTGGTGACAACGCCATGACCGAGGTCAATCGAGTGGAACCAGACCTCGCGCTCGGCGGCGGCCGCCAACTCCTGGGGATTGCCGATGTCGACCGTCTCGACGTCCTTCATGACCCTCACCTCGATGCCTGCCGTCTGTTTTGGGGGAAGGATGCCATAATCCGCGCTGCCGGAAAACTTCGTTGCCGGTCGCCGCTCCGGCGCGGCAGGATCCACCGCCACCAGCGCCGCAGGCTCGAGCGCCGCCCGTGTTCGGCATCGAGCCCACGGTAGCGAATCCCGGGCCTGATCGCCAGAAACGTGCTCACCAGCCGCTCCATGATGAAGGGCACGTAGGGCGCGTCGATCTCGCGGTCGGCCCGCGACCAGATGAGCTTTCGGTCGGCCGCGTCGAGCCCCTCCATGATCTGGCGGTAAGCTCGCTCGCAGAAGGCCATGTACTCGTCCCAGAACCGGCTGGTGCCGGCCCAGTAGTTGCAGAACAGCACCTGCTCCCGCGGCTGCTCGAGCGTCGCCAGATCGACGGCCACGCCGACGCGGTCGAAGATCCGCTGGGCCAGGCCCGTGATCCCCGGGTGATGGACCTCAGCCTGCTGCCAGATGGTGGTGAACGGCCGCGGCTCGATCCGCTGGGGATTGACGAAGTAGAGATCGTGGCCGGGGTTTTGCTCGATGAACTCCACGAAGGCCCGCCCGGGGATGCCGGTCTTCGCGCCAAACTTCCACGACAGATAGCCCGTCACGCCGCCCCCGCCGCAGCGGCCGGCCAGCCACTCGGTGCGGAACACGTGATACTCCCGCCACTCCGGCCGCGGGTTTGCCCGGTTGTCGTAGGGAATGAAGGCGGCATCGAGGGCCGCCCGCTGGGCGTTGTCGTAGAAGATCTGGTGGATGCAAACAGCCATGGGTCACCGAAGCCCTTTCAGGCGGCGCGGGCGACGGCCCGGCGGCCGACGGCCCGTGCCTGGCCAGGCCGCCCACACACGATCTCAACCAGCTCTGCCAGATCGGTCGCCTGGCGGGCGGCGACCGTCGCAAGCTGGCCCCGCAGCTCTTCCGCGGCCGGCGGGGCGGCGAGGATCGTGCGAATGGCCGCGGCGATGCTGTCCGTGTCAAAGGGGTCGCAGGGAATCGCCGCAGCGCCGCAGACCTCGGGCACCGCCGTGTTGGCGGCGACGACGCTCGGGGTGCCATGGGCCATGGCCTCGAGCGGCGGGTATCCAAACCCCTCGTTGAACGACGGGTAGAGGAGGAACCGCGCCTCGCGGTAGAGGTGTTCAAGCCGCTCCGGCGAGAGGTGGGGCAGCGTGACGAAGCGGGCGGGATGCGCGAGCGACACCAGGCCCAGGTCGTCGACCCGGCCGATCCCGACGAGCACGAGCTTCAGCCGCGGATACTCCGGCGCGAAGCCGGGGTCAGAGCAGAGTCGATCGAAGGCGGCCACAGCCGCGGCAGCGTTTTTCTCGATCCGGCCGGCGTTGACGAGGAGCGCAAACTCAGTCCGGCCCGCCTCGACGCCCGGTACGGCGAAGGGCTCGGGGGTGGGCCGGTCTTTGGGGGGTGAAAACAGCACCTCCAGCCGCCTCCGGCAGCCAACCCGAGCGCGGACTGAGGCGGCAGAGTACGCGGACACCGTCACGAGCCTGTCGATCGTCGGACTGCTGCAGAGGTCTTCGTACATGGTCCGCAGCTGCCCAGCGATCGCCGCCTGCCGCGCCGCTTCCTGCTCCACCTCGGCCGGGCCCAACGCCCGCTCCGCCCGGCAGCCGCTCGCCCGCCGGAGCTCAAAGACCTGCGGCCACGCCTCCGCCAGCATCTGGTCGCGAATGTCGTGGAGCGTGCCGATGACGCGGGTCGGGCCAGACGTGAAGGCGAGTCCACCGCCGACCCGCTTCTGGTACTCGTAGCCGGTGTAGACGACGATCGCCGGGGCGAAGAAGGAGCTGAACAGGCCCGAGTTGACGAGCCCCGTGATCTCGGCGAACGACTTCACCGCCACGATGTTCACGGCGTGCTCGCGGCAGCACTGCCACACCCAGCCATCGATGAATAAGGCCGGGTCGAGTGCCGCCCAGAGCTGCACGTCGCCGCGACTGGCTGCGGCGGCGACGAGCGCCTTGAACACGGCCTTGCCATATTCGCCGCCCCCGTGAAACCCGGGCTGGCAGAAGAGCAGGTCCACGAGCACATGCGTCTGGCCGTCGGCGGCGAGGGCCGGGATCTCACGGGCGTCGGCCTCGAGCCACTTCCCGCCCAGGGCGGCCTGGTGACGCTCGAGCCGCATTTGGCAGAGCCGGGCCGTCTCGATGACCGCGTCGTAGCCGAGCGCGAGCTTGGTTCGCTCCGGCACCCGCGCCGTGGACACCCCCTCTTCGTGGGCGATCACGATCCGGGGGTCGTAGACAACGCGGTGGCCGGCCAGCAGGCAGTCAACCGCCAGCAGAAACTCCTCCCCGTAGAGAAACGTCCGCTCGTCGAAGGCCTGCGGCCGCTCCGCCGTGAACACCGGCGAGAAGACATACGCGGCCCCTTGCAGGATCGGCTCGTGAAGCGTTGTCGCCTGGGGGCTGCGGCGGCCCAGGCGGCGAAACTCCGCCGGCCCCCCCGCCTCCCAGGTCGCCCGCTGCCGCTGGTAGAGTTCGCCGAGCGCCGCCCACTCGCCGGCCTCGTAGACCTCGTCGTTCCAGGGGTTCTCGTGCCGGCCGTCGGGCGTGACGATGTCGGGTCCGAGCACCGACCAGGCCCGCTCGGCGAAAGACGCCAGGCACTTCCCCACGAACTCGGGGTCGCCCACGACCGTGTCGTTGTTGATCACGGCGATGAAGCCGGCCCCGAGCACGTCGCGGGCATGGGCGTAGCCGACGTTGTTGCCCTTGGCGAAGCCGAGATTTTCGCCCGTGAACAGGAGCGTCACATCGGGCATTCCGGCAAACAGCTCGCGGGTCCGGGAGACCGCCGCCGGCTCGGAACCGTTGTCGACCACGACAACATGCACCCGGCGAAGGCCGGCAGAGAGCCGCCGCAGCGAGGCCACGCAGCGGGCCGTGACCTCGGGCTGATTGAACTGGAGCACGACGAACGCGAACGGGTCAGCAGCCTGCGGCCGCGCTGCGAGCACCGCGGCGGCGATGGCCGAGGAATCGTCGAGGGTGATGATGTTTGGGCCGATCTCACAGGCGGGCCGGCCCGCGTCGAGGAACAGCCGCAGACCGGCAGCCCCCAGCCCCGCGACCGCCGCGACCTGCTCCAGCAGGAAGCCGTGCGTGCGCTCGGGCAGCTCGCCGCCAAACAGCATGCGGAGTCGCGCTCGGCGGTGTTCTAGCACGGCCCCGTGCCGGGCCGGGACACAGGCAGCCGACGCCGGCCCGGCCGGGCGGCAGGCGGCAGGCGGCAGGAGCGCCGCCGCGGTCTCCTCCAGCACCCGATAGCCGTGCCGCACGTCGGGCTCGAGGTGGGCACCCTCGGCCCACTCATTCCAGGCGTTGATGAACACGAGTTGCCGCTCGGGCGGTTGCTCCCGCTGCATCTGCTCGACGGCGCCCCGCAGCCAGCGGCCGTAGAGCTCGGGCGAGGAGTTGACCCAGGCCGTGGCCCGTTCCATCCGCCGGGCCGTGTTGTCCCAACCGGGCATCACGCCGCGGTAGAGTGGGTAGTCGGCCGCAGGCCGGGCGAGCGAGTGACAAAGCGCCTCGCGGTAGTCGAGCACACCGCCGCAGAAGCCGCGGTCCATCCCGCTGAGCCCCGTGTCCCGGAGATTGGCGGCCGGAATCTGGAGCGGTGGAAACTGGATCGCCGCGTCGAAGCCGTGGCTCCGCGGATCGGCCTGGTCGAAGGATTGCACTGCGGCCAGATGCAATCCCGGCAGGCCCTCCCGCTCGGCGATCCGTCGCCACCGGTCGGCGCTGGCCGCCGGGTCGGCGAGCAGCCCCGGCCGGTAGACAGCCAGGAGCGGCTTACCCTCGACCGTGATATACCGCGGATCGCGGAGGGCCGGCAGCAGGTCTCGCAGAAACCGCTCGTCGCCGTCGGCTGAGTGACGCTGCTCGAGGAGCACCTCGCGGTCGAGGCCGTCCCAGGTTCGCGTCCAGTTCTCGTTGGCCCAGCAGAGGCAGAAGGGAAAGTCCGGCTGGCCGCTGGCCAGAAGTCGTTCAACCGGCTGCTCGAGAATCCGCCGGCCGTCAAACCAGTAGTGATAAAAGCAGAACCCGTGGATCCCGTGACGGCGGGCCATCTCGGCCTGTCGTTCGAGCACAGCAGGGTCGGCGAGGTCGTAGTAGCCAACGTCTGGATGCGGCACATGCGGCTGCTGATGGCCGGCGAACATCGGCCGGGCCCGGCGGACATTGGTCCATTCGGTGAAGCCCTCACCCCACCAGGCGTCGTTTTCCGGCACGCGGTGGAACTGCGGCAGGTACATCGCGATCGCCCGCACGTGGCCACGGTTGGCCGGACCGGCCATGACCGGAGGCGCGGCCGAGCCTGCCACCGCCCAGGCGCCGGGCGCATAGGCGGCCGCGCTGGCCGCCCGGGTCTGAGCATCGGCTCCAGCCGGCTCGTATTCGGTAACCAGGAAGTGGACAAACGGATTGACGTCGGCAGCAAGCGGCACAGGCCGGGCCGCCACGTAGGCGGCGAGCGAGAAGTCGGGCGACGGCTCCCGCCGCTCCCGCCAGCCGCTGCCGAGAAAGTGCGACAAGGGCTCGAGCCCGGCCAGCGCCACGTCCGGGTTGCGGTCGAGGTACCAGCCAACGTCGAAGAGCGGATGTGGAGCCCGGCCCTCCCGCCAGCCCACTGTGAGGTAGTGCGCCAGGGGCTCAAGCCCGGCCGCCGCAACGTCGGCATGGGCCGCGAGGTAGCCGGCCGAATCAAACGCCGGGTGGGGCGAGCGGCCCTCCCGCCAGCCGGTCGTGAGGTAGTGGCAGAGCGGCTCCTCGCCCGTAACCGCGATGTCAGGGTAACGGACGGAATACCACGACGGATCGAAGAGGGGATGCGGCTGGCGGCCCTCCCGCCAGCCGTGCATCACGTAGTGCGTGAGCGGGTCGAGCCCGGCGGCCCGCACGTCGGGGTGACAGTTGAGATACCAGGCCGCATCGAAGAGCGGGCCGGGCGAGTGCCCCTTTCGCCAGCCGCGGCGGCGGTAGTAGGCCCACGGTCTCCAGCGGATGCACAAGCGGCCGGCGCCGTGGCGGGCGGCATACCAGCGGGCATCGAAATAGGACCGCAGGTCGGCGGGCTTCGGATTTGGCATGCGAGAGGGTCTCTCGAGCGAAGGACGTGCGGCCAACTCAGGCGGCCCGGCACCACCTGCGGCCGGTAAATACCGCGCCGTCCGGTTTGCGGTCAAGGTCGAGGGCGGCCTCGGCAGATGACGCAAGGCAGGCAAGCAGGGCAGACCACGGACCTGGATCGGGTCCACGAGCGGCGTTGACGGTCTGGGCGGCGCTTGAAAGAATCCCACAGCCCTTTCGCTCCGGAGTCCGCTCCCCATGACAGCGTCGCCGAACGCCGTCCACCCGCCGGCCCTCGGCATCAGCGGGATGCACCGCTCCGGTACGTCGCTGACGGCGTCGATCGTCGCGGCTGCGGGCATCCACCTCGGTGACGAATTGATGGCCGCGGGCTCGGGCAACCCGCGCGGGCACTTCGAAGACCTCGCCTTCTACCAGCTGCACCAGCGGATCCTGGCTGCCAACGGCCTCTCGCTCGAGGGCTTCACGTGCCACGAGACGATCGTCGTGCCGCCGGCAGCCCGCGCTGAGGCGACCGAACTCATCGGCCGTCGCCGGGCGAATGCCCGGCCCTGGGGCTGGAAGGATCCGCGGACGGTCTTGATGCTCGACTTTTGGGCCGAACTCCTCCCCGAGGCCCGCTGGCTGTTCGTGGTGCGGCAGCCTGAGAACGTGGTCGACTCGCTGTTTCGCCGCGGTGACACGGCCTTCATCGTCAACCCGCGACACGCGATCGACGTCTGGGTGGCCTACAACAGGCGGATCCTCGAGTTTGTGCACCGGAACCGGAACCGGGCGGCCGTTGTCGACCTCGATCAGGTAGTCGCCGATCCGGCCGGCCTCGTGGCGACCGTGGCCAACCTGCTCGGCACGGTGCTCACACCGCCGCCCTCCATGTTCGAGGAGGGGCTCCTCGGGTCCGTCCTGCCCCCGCACCGCGCCGGCCTGGTCCGCACCGTGCAGCCGGAGGCCCACGACCTGCACGCGCACCTGCGGCGACTGGCCGGGCTGGAGACCGCTCCGGCCGGCCCGCCCTTAAAGCACGGCGAAACCGCCGCCACCGCGCTCGCTGAGTGGACCATCAGCTGCCGCACCGGGGCCGCCACCGGAGACCTCACGGCCCGCGAAGCCGCCGCGCGACGCACGGCCGAGCGGCTCGGCGTTGAACTCGAGACCGAGCAGAGAGCCCGCGCTGATCTCGCCCGCCATGCCGACGCCCTGGCAGCCGAGCGCGCGGCCCTCGCCGCCGAACTCGAGACCGAGCAGAGAACCCGGGCCGATCTCGCCCGCCATGCTGACGCCCTGGCGGTCGAGCGGGCGGGCCTCTGTGCCGCGCTCGAAACCGAGCAGGCTGCGCACACCCACGCCCGCGCTCGTGCGCTCGACCTGGAACGCGACGTGGCCCGGTGCGAGCAGGCGATTGCGACGCTCGTGGATCGCTGCGATACGGCAGCCGCCGCGCTCAAGGCCCAGGCGGCAGCTCGGGAGCAGATCGAGACATCGCGGATCTTACTCGAGCAGTCCCTGGCCGCTGCCCAGGCCCAGCTCGGGGAAGCGGAACAGAACACGGCGCAGCTCGAGGCGGTGCGGGCGGAGCACGACCTCACGATCCCACGGCTCGAGGCGGCGCTCGACGAAGCCCGCACGCGGGCGGAACAGCGTGGCATCGAGGCCACACACGCCGCCGGTGAGCGGCACGACCTCGTCGCCCAGATGGAGGCGGAGCGGGCGATCCACGAGGCCCTGCGGCAGGACATGACCGGCCGGATCGCGGCCGCAGTAGCCGGCCGGTCTCGGGCCCGCTCACCCGCTTGATTGGGCCGGCGAAAATACGGCGCTAGCCTCATCCCGCACGACCAACCCGTGGGCCAGTTCAATCACGCGATTGCACTCTCGGGCGATCAGTTCCGCCGAGTGAGACGCGATCACGAGGATCCCGCTCTGCGACACCAGTGCCCGGATTCGTTGCTCCGCCTGCTGACGAAACTCCGCGTCACCGACCGCGAGCCATTCATCCATCAGCAGGATGTCAGCCCGGACGCTCGTTGTGATCGCGAAGGCCAGGCGCATCAGCATCCCGGTCGAGTAGGTGTGCACCGGCATGTGAAGGTAGTCGCCCAGACCGCTAAACTCGGCGATCTCGGGAGTCAGTTGGCGGATCGTGCGGCGATTCATCCCGACCACGAGCCCGCGGATCATGATGTTCTCAAAGCCCGTCGCCTCTCGTTCAATCCCGAGCATCGGATTGACGAGGCTGGCAATCGAGCCGGAGTGGATGTAGCTGCCTCTGGTTGGCGGGTAGACGCCGGCCAGCGTCTGAAGGAGCGTCGATTTCCCGGATCCGTTGTGGCCCACCACCCCGAGCCGATCGCCATCGCGGAGTTCGAGTGTGATGTGCCGCAGGGCCTCAACGACGGTGATGCCTGTGCCCCGGCCGATCCGCCCCCCCGTGGCCGCCGCGGTGAGCGTCTTTTTAAGCGAC
>Ga0210003_1001186_pt1 | contig 23012 bp, 23 predicted proteins | sample LantaG_FD_182804 | JGI IMG/M metagenome (GOLD analysis project Ga0210003, IMG submission 182804) | Deep subsurface microbial communities from Baltic Sea to uncover new lineages of life (NeLLi) - Landsort_02402 metaG (SPAdes) (version 2) | ecosystem: Environmental > Aquatic > Marine > Oceanic >... | reverse complement strand
GAAATCGGCGCCAGCGTGACCAAGGGGGTGCCGCTGGATATAATTATCGGCCAGGTTTACGCCCGCCGCAATTCCCCGGACAAGGGGAAGTCGCATCCCTGCCATTACGGCGACCGCGCCCGGGGGGTCATCACCCCGGCCTCAACCCTGGCCGGGCAGACGATTGTCGGTACCGGCTGCGCCATGGGTTTCAAAATCCTGAAAAAAGACAATGTCGTGCTGGCTTTCTTCGGCGAGGGTTCCACCTCGCGCGGCGGCTGGCATGAAGCTCTCAATTACGCCGGCATTCACAAACTGCCGATCGTGTATATTTGCCAGAACAATCTCTGGGCGGAATCGGTCCCGGCCACCCTTCAGGCGGGCATCAAGGATTTTGCCGACCGCGCCAAGGCGTACGGTTTCCCGGGGGTGACTATCGACGGCAACGATGTCGTGCTGACGCATAAGACCGCCGCCGAGGCAATCGAGCGGGCTCGCAATGGCAAAGGCCCGACCCTGATCGAGTGCAAAACCTACCGCTGGTACGGCCATTCCGAAATAGACCCGGCCGATTACCGTCAGGCCGAGGAACTGGAAAAATGGAAAAAGCAGGACCCGGTCTTGCAGGCGGAAAAACTGGTCATGGACCTCGGTATCCTGACCAGCCAGAAACGCGAAGCCCTGGTGGAGCACATTGAGCAGGAAATCGAAGCCGCCGTCCAGGTGTGCGAAAAAGAAAAGTACGTGGAGCCCGAAGAGGCTTACAACGATGTTTACTCTGAGGATTTTCCCGTCTGGAGAGACGAGTATTAGACGGGGGGGAACATATTATGAAAAATCAGAGTGAATTTGTCGAAAAGCTAAAATTCGGGAGATAAGATGAAAAAAGTTACTTTTATAGAGGCCATCACACAGGCCTTATATGAAGAGATGGAGCGCGATGAACGGGTGTTCCTTATCGGTCAGGATATCGGCCTTTACGGCGGGGTGTTCAAAGCCACCAAGGGGTTGATGGACCGGTTTGGAGCCGAGCGGGTTATCGATGCTCCCATATCGGAAGTTTATATTGCCGGCGGGTCGGTCGGGGCCGCCATGGTCGGTTTGAAACCGGTCGCCGAAATTCAATTCGCCGACTTTATCACGCCCTCGATGGACCAGATTATCCAGCAGATGGCCAAGATGCGTTACCGCACCGGTGGCAGTTGGACCTGTCCCATGACCATCCGCGTCTGCTGCGGCGGCGAGGTTGGCGGCGGGCTGTACCATTCGCAGATTAACGAACAGTGGTTTTTCTCGCAGCCGGGCTTGATTGTCATCCTGCCCTCCACGCCCTACGACGCCAAGGGGCTTCTGAAGGCGGCCATCCGCGGCAACGACCCGGTTATTTATTTCGAACACAAGCGACTCTACCGTTCTATCAAAGAGGAAATTCCCGACGACGATTTCACCGTCCCCATCGGCAAGGCCGCGGTTCGCAAAGAAGGCAAGGATATCACCCTGGTCGCTTACGGCCTGATGTGCCACAAAACGCTGGAGGCGGTTGAGACCCTGGAAAAGGACGGCATATCCTGTGAATTAATCGACATGCGCACTTTGCGCCCCTGGGACCGAGAGACTATCTTGGAGTCGGTTAAAAAGACTTCGCGGGCGGTCCTGGTGCAGGAAAACTCCAAAACCGGCGGCGTGATGGCCGAGGTCTCGGCCACCATCTCCGAGGAAGCTTTCGACTATCTCGACGCGCCGGTCAGCCGGGTGTGCGGGCTGGACGTGCCGATGATGCCGTTCGCTCCGCCGATGGAGCATTTCTTCCTGCCCAACGCCGAGAAGATTGTCCGGGTCGTCAAAAAAGTTATGGAATATTAAGGGAGGCACCATGGAATATAAAGTGATAGTACCCCCTTTAGGCGAGTCGGTCGTCGAAGGTACGATTGTCAAGTGGTTGAAAAACGAAGGTGACCGGGTCAAGGTGGACGACCCGCTGGTGGAGATCATGACCGACAAGATCAATGTCGAGATACCCTCGCCGCATGACGGCGTCATGAAAAAGCACCTGGTGGCACCGGACACGGTGGTCGAGGTCGGCGCCGAGATTGCCTTGATGGAAGTCGAGGGCGAGGTCGAGGAGGCCCGGACGTTCCAGGTCAAGCCGGACGACGGCAAGGAACATATTCCCCGGGAGCAGGAACTCAAAGCCCCGCCGGAGGAATTTGTCGGCACCACCGAGCACCATGAACACATGGGCATACATGCCGACGAGGAAGCCATCGAGGGCGGCATCAAGGCGGTCAAGTCCTCGCCGGTGGTGCGCCGCCTGGCGCGGGAACATTTTATCGACCTGCGCAAACTCTCCGGCACCGGCAGGGGCGGCCGGGTGAGCAAAGCCGATGTCCTGAAATATATCGAGATGCGCCATTCGGTCGATATCGTCCGGCCGGATTTCGTTTTTCCCACCGCCGAGCCGGAGGAAATCATCCCCATCACCGGTGTGCGCAAGGTCATCGCCGAGCACATGGTCAAGTCGGCCTTCACCATCCCGCACGTGACGACGTTCGACGAGGCGGACATGTCGGCCCTGGTGAGCTGGCGCCGCCGCAATGTGGACAAAATCGAGGCGCTCCACGGCGTGCGGATAACGTACCTGCCGTTTATCGCCAAGGCGATAATTTTCGCCGCCAAAGATTTCCCCTGGATGAACGCCACTTTCGAGGGCGACAACCTGCACGTCAAGAAGTATTTCAATATCGGCATGGCGGTGGCGCGGGAGAATTTACTCATCGTCCCGGTCGTCAAACACTGCGAGCAGAAATCCCTTCTGGAAATAGCCAGGGAGATGCGCGAACTGGGCGACAAGGCCGAGGCCGACACGCTGGCGATCGAGGAAATAACCGGCGGCACGATTTCGATTACCAATGCCGGGGTAATGGGGGCGCTGGGCTCGACGCCGATTATCGCCGCCCCGCAGGTGGCCATCCTGGGCGTGCATAAAATCGTCGAGAAACCGGTCGTTCGCGACGGGGAAATAGTCATCCGGCCGATTCTCAATTTCGGCCTGTCGTTCGACCACCGCGTTGTCGACGGCGGCTACGCCGTGCAGTTTTTAAGAAAAATGATTGAATTTCTCGAAGACCCCGACAGCTGGCTGTTGAGTGTCATATAGATTAAATAAGGGTGTTATAATGGCTGATAAGTATAAGTTAGTGGTAATAGGGGCCGGACCGGGTGGTTATGTGGCGGCGATCCGCGCCGCCCAGCTGGGGCTGAAAACCGCTATCGTCGAAAAAGAATATTACGGCGGCGTCTGTCTCAACTGGGGCTGCATTCCGTCCAAGGCGCTTCTCTACGTCTCGGAACTGAAACGGACAATCGAGGAGGCGGGACGAATCGGTCTGAAAGCCGACAACGTCACGATCGACCTCGACAAACTTCGCAGGCACAAGGACGACACCGTCAAACGCCTCACCGGCGGGGTCGGGTTGCTGCTCGACAAGGCCGGGGTGAAAAAATACGACGGCACGGCGGCGTTCGTATCCGAGAAGGAAATCGAGGTTACCGGCGGCAAGGGCGGCAAGACCGTTATCGAGGCGGAGAATTTCATTGTCGCCACCGGCGCGTCGCCGTTTGATTTGCCGATGATAAAGCACGACGGCAAGGTCGTTATCGGCGCCCGTGAGGCAATCGATATCCCCCGCGTGCCTGAGAGCATGGGCGTTATCGGGGCCGGGCCGATCGGTGTCGAGATGGCTACCGTGTACAACACGCTGGGCGCCAAAGTTACGATTATCGAACTTCTGGACGCCGTCCTGCCGACGCTGGACGCCGATATTTCCGCGGCCTCGGAACGCGCCCTCAAGAAACAGAATCTGGATATTTACACCTCGTCGAAAGTCGTGTCCTCGAAGGTCAACGGGGACAAAATCGATGTCGACGTGGAGACACCCAAGGGAAAGAAGACCTTCACCTTCGACATGGTGCTGGTGGCGGCCGGGATGAAAGCCAACACGGGCGGTCTGCAGCTTGACAGGGCCGGCGTCAAAATCGACGACCGGGGTTTTATCACGGTCGATAAGCGGATGCGCACGAACGTCTCGCACATCTTCGCCATCGGCGACGTGGTCGGCGGGCTGCTGCTGGCCCACAAAGCCTCGCACGAGGGCATAGTCGCGGTCGAGGCTATCGCCGGCGCCACCATGGGCGCCGACTGGAAAGCCGTACCCTACGCCGTCTTCACCGACCCGGAAATCGCCGGTATCGGCCTGACCGAAAAAGAAGCGGCTGGGTCCGGGCGCAAAATCAAGGTCGGCAAGTTTCCCTATCGGGCGGTGGGCAAGGGCATCGCAACATTGGCTACCGACGGTTTCACCAAAATAATCGCCGACGCCGAGACCGATGAAATCCTCGGCATCCATATATTCGGCCCGCACTCGGGGGATATTATTTTCGCCGGGACGGCGATAATGGAGATGGACGGCACGGCCGAGGACCTGGGCCATATCATGGCGGTGCACCCGACCCTGTCGGAGGCCATGATGGAGGCCGCCTTGAACGTGAACAAAAAGGCCATTCACATTATCAACTGACGGATTTATCTGTCGGTGATTGATTGTCAGACGGCGGGAAGCTCGTCGAGGATTTCTTCGACACTTGCCGCCGTTTCCATTTCATAGTAGAAATGGTCGGCGAAATTCTCCGCCAGGCGGCTCGCCGCTTGATCGATATCGACCTCGTGTCCCAGCCGCGAGGCCAGCGACCCCACCGGGTACTCGGTGATGCCGCAGGGGTTGATGAGTTTGAAATAATCAAGGTCGGTGTTGACGTTGAGCGCCGCCCCGTGATAAGTTATCCAGCGCGACACCGCAACCCCGATGGCGGCCAGCTTGTGGTCGTCCGCCCACACCCCGGTCAAACCCTCTTTTAAACCGGCCTCGAGGCCGTAGTCGTTGAGGGTGTTTATAATAACTTTTTCCAGATCCCGAAGGTATTGATGTAAATCGCGGCCGCGATTGTTGAGATCGATTATGGGATAGATAACCAACTGCCCCGGCCCGTGGAAAGTTATATCCCCGCCGCGTTCGATTTCAAAAACGTCGATCCCTTTTTGCGCCAGGTTTTCTTTCGTTTCCAGAAGATTTTCGATATGGCTGCCGCGGCCGAGAGTGATAACCGGACGGTGCTCGGTTATCAGAAGACAGTCGGGGATTTTGCTTTCATAGCGCAGGGTGACCAGCCGCTTCTGTATATCCCAGGCGTCTTTGTACCGGGTGGTGTTGAGATTTATTCTGAAAAGTTTTTTATGGCCGCGCGAACACATTATTTTTATCTCGTTCGAAAAGTTATCAATATCAATATAAACTAACATCTGGTACGGTCAAGTTGTTCCTTTTGATGGGGCTTTACGGGATTTTGTGTGATTTATACCGTCAAATGTTCGACCAGTATTTTGACGCCGATCCCGATTAGAATCAAGCCGCCGATAAATTCCATGCAGCGGCCGAATCTCAGCCCCAGCATTCGGCCGAACGCCATCCCGACGACGGTCATGGCAGCCGCCACGACGCCTATGATTACGCTGATATAAATAATCTCGACGTTTAGAAGGGCCAGCGAAAAGCCGACCGAGAGGGCGTCGATACTGGTGGCGACCGATAATATAACGAGCTGCCATTTGCGGGTGGGGTCGCTGATATCGGAACGGTCGCTTTTATCCTTGAACGATTCGTAAATCATTTTCGAGCCGATTAAAGCCAGCAGGCCGAACGCCACCCAATGGTCGTAAGAACCGATTATTTTGCTTGCCTGGGCACCGACCAGCCAGCCGATAACCGGCATCATGAACTGGAACAGGCCGAAATGAAAAGCCAGCCGGAACACCGGCCGGAAAGAGAGTTTGGTGCGCGAGCCGACCGCGATCGACACCGCGAAAGCGTCCATCCCCAGTCCGACGGCGATAGCGATTATAGTCAGAAGCGACATGCGGCAAACCTTCGATAAAAAATCATAACCGGCAGAATATAAGCAATAATCGCGCAAGGTCAAACGGCTAATAAATTGAAAGTTGCATGTTAGTGAAAAATTTTGACATCGTTTGGCCGTTGAGCGTTTATGTCTTATATTGAAGTAACGAAAATGAAACGACGGGATTTTGTAACTCATATGAACTCAGCGGAATCACAACCGGGCGGCTCGCGGGGGCAACAGCGCAAGGAAGAGGCCCGCAAGATACTTCTCGAACGGGATTTTGACCGGCTCGGCCGGTGGGTCAAAACCGAAAGGATGGCGGTACGGACCTTGTCCTCGCTTTTGTTCGACGGCGACCGGCTGGTCTGCTGGCGGGCGGCCGAGGCGTTGGGCAGAGTCGCCGCGCTGGAATGTGAGCGGGACCCGGAAAAAATACGACGGCTTTTACGGCGGCTGTTCTGGCAGCTCAACGACGAGTCCGGTAACCTGGGTTGGTACGCCCCGCAGGCGATCGCCGAAATCCTGGCCAACGCGCCCTCGTTTCTGGCCGAACACGCCCGCGTGCTGGTTTCGTTTTTGCCGGAAGAGCCGTTTGAAATCGGCGTGCGCTGGGGACTGGCGCGAATCGCGGCGATGGACAAAAAAGTATTCGAGGACACCGTCGCCGGGGAACTGCTGCTTCGCTCCCTGTCCGAGCCGGACAAGGACTTGCTGGGCTTCACCTTGTACGCCCTCAAAGCTCTGGAAGTGAAAGTTGACCCCGCCGATATTGCGCCGTTTAAGACCGACCCGCACGAGCTGGAAATTTACAGCTGGCGCACGGGGGAGTTTGGGAAGACCACCATCGCCCGCCTGGCCGACGAATTGCTTTAATTCGTTCCGGCAGGTTCTGTCCGCCCTGGCGGATGTGACCTGCCGGGTAACTTGTTGTACGAGCGTCGGGTCATACACCCGATAAATCGGACGCAGGACCCGACGCAACGTTCTAAAGCCGATAGATGCAAAAGAGTTCTGGCCGAAGAATGATTTGGTATAGATACGGAGCCGGGAGTATGACTCCCGGCCCCGCCAAACATGGACTTGTAATTTTCTTGACGAACCGATATTTTTTCGCATATTAATAGGGAAGCAATCAACAGGCTTTTTCACACTTAAACTATTACGAATAATTTCGGGGAGTAATGATAATTATGCTCTTTACCGTCCGATGTGAGGGAGGTGGATATTTGTGAAGTTCGTTTACGGCCCTGTCGCAGTGCTGATATTCGTGCTGTTTGCTTTTGGCATCGGTTTGGCGGCGGCCGACAATCCCGGCCGTGAAAACGCCTCAAGACAATTGTCCAATCTTACAGAAACGGTATCGGTGGCGGACAGCCGGCAAAACGAGTATGGTGACAAATTAAATTCACCTCCCGCCGAAAAATCCAACGAAGCGGAGGATATCTCCGACCGCATTTTCAGTCACCCCGGTTATTGACAACCATCGGTTTATCGATATTGCCTTCTTGTCTTTTTAACGGTTTTTCCCGCAAAAATATTTTCATATATTGTAAAAAAGTACTTTCCAACCGGGTGTGTTCCGTATGATATTCGAGGTATCAATTCACCTTTAGCGGAGGGGATGAACAGCGCCGATGAAATTCATAAAAACAGCTTTGACCGTCGTTTTCCTGGGGAGCTTGTTGCAGTTGCTGTCCTGCGGCGAGGCGCAGAAGTTGATAATGAATAACCAAAGCGGCGAACCATACTGGCAGTTGGAAATTACCGGTGTGCGGCTTAACGATGTCTGGGTCAGCCCGGAAGGCGACGCTTACGCCGTCGGCTACAATGGCACGATTCTTTATTTCGAGGATTCCCTCTGGCGGCCGATGGCGGTGCCCACCAACGACGATTTCAACTGCCTCTGGGGCTTCGCGACTTACGGTATGTACGCCGCTACCGACCAGGGGGTGGTTTACCGCTATGACACGCTCGGCTGGTCGTATGTTTTCAATTCCGTAGGGAACGGTTTAAACGGCCTGTGGGGTCTGGACAACAACCAGGTCTTCGCAGTCGGCGACAACGGTGTCATCTATCGCTATAACGGCGACACCTGGAGTCAGATGTACAACCCGCACAAAGTCGCCCTGCAGGATGTATGGGGAACGGCAACCGACAACCTCTACGCGGTGGGGTCGAACGGCGCCGTCCTTCATTTCGAGGGCTCGTCCTGGAACCGTGATTCCACCGAAACATCGGACATGCTCTACGGTATCTGGGGTTACGACGAGAACAATATCTTCGCCTGTGGCGCCTGGGGAACGATTCTGCATTACGACGGGACGCAGTGGGACACCATGACCACCAATACGTACCTTCTCATTCAGGATATCTGGGGGACGGCCCCGGACAACGTGTACGCGGTGTGCGCCGGCGGCAGGGTTTTGCGTTACGACGGCTCCGCCTGGACGTTCTACGAAAGCGGCTCGGCCAACGCCCTGGCCGGAATCGACGGCACCTCCGAAAACAATATCTATGCCGTCGGCAGCGGGGCGACTATTGTTCGCTACGACGGCGCGGCCTGGAACGTCTTAATAGAACGGATTTCCGAGGACCTGTACGATATCTGGGGCAGTGCGCCGGATAACATCTACGCCGTCGGCAACAACGGCAGTATCCTGCATTACGACGGCGAGCTGTGGCGACCGCTCGATATCGGCGCAGAGAAAAATTTAATCAGCATCTGGGGTACCTCGGCGAACGATATTTTTATCGGCGGTTTCGACGGTAAAGTATTTCATTACGACGGTTCCGCCTGGGAGCCCATGAACAGCGGCCTGACAGTGGATATTCTCGAGGTCTGGGGGAGCGGCCCGGACGATGTTTATATCGTCGGCGTCAGCGGGGAAATGGCTCATTACGACGGTACCCAATGGCAACGACTAGACCCCCTGACGGAAAACAATCTCGACGGTATCTGGGGTTTCGACACCGATAATGTTTATGTCGTCGGCTGGGGGGGCGTTATATTGCATTTCGACGGTGCCGTCTGGAACGATACCCAGACGGTGGCCGGAAACGCTTTCCGGGGGGTGTGGGGCGCCGCGGAGGATAATATTTTCGCGGTCGGCCCGGATTCCGTAATTTATAATTTCAACGGCTCCTCCTGGGTCGGCACGCCCGGTCATAACGCCGCCGTTTTGAACGCCGTCTATGGTTTTTCCGCTGTTGATATTTGGGCGGTGGGGGACGACGGCACCATCGTTTACTACAACGGCTCCGCCTGGGAATCGGTCCTTACGCTTTTGTACATCACCCTCAACGGGGTCTGGGGTACCTCGAACGATAATGTCTACGCGGTGGGCCGCTACGGCACCGTCCTGCGCTACGCCGCGCCTTAAAAAGTTTTTATGTGAAAATATTATCCGGCGTCAGGCGACAATATTGCGGCCGCCGTCGACAACAATCAACTGCCCGCAAATCATGTCGGACTCGTCGGAAGCCAGCCAGGCCACGGTTTTGGCGATATCCTCCGGGTCGACAATCCGCTGCCGGGGGGTGTGGAATTTGGCATGGGCGATAATCTCCGTAGCGCCCGGAACGGAATTGGCCGATTTGGTGTCGGCCAGCCCGGCCAGCACCCCGTTGACGATAATTTTCTTTCCGGCCAGTTCATAGGCCAGCCCGCGGGTCAACGATTCCAGGGCAGCCTTGGCGGGCCCCATCAGCCCGTAGCCGGGAATGACTTTCTGGCCGCCGTCGCTGGAGATGCTGATTATCCGGCCGTAACCGTTGTTCATCAGGGGGACGGCCTGCTGGGCCATGTCGAGGAGCGAACGGGCCGATGATGACATCGTAATATCCCAGTATTTGCCGGTGGCCTCCATCAGTTTGCCCGGGACGCCGAACGCGGCGTTGGCCACCAATATATCCAGCCGCCCGAACTGTTCTTCAATCTGCGCGAACATCTTATTCACGCTTTCCGGTTTGCCGATATCGGCCCGCATAGCTACCGCCTCGGAACCGAGAGCTTTTATTTCGTCGACCACTTTCTGAGCGTCGGACATACTGCGGCGGTAATTGACAATGACGGCCGCACCCTCCCGGGCGAGCCGCAGGGCGATAGCCCGGCCGAAACCACGGGCGGCGCCGGTGACCAGCGCTATTTTTCCGGACAGTTCTGGATACATTAAATCTTACTCCGTTTAAATATTTATCATCCGGTGATTAAATCCGTTGCCATAATCTGGAAAATAAAGTGATATAGGCATTAAACAAAAAAGCCCGCGACTGGTTCCGCATATTTGAGACACTCGTTAAGCTTATGTGCGAAAATGTATTAGCCCCACATGTAAAAACCTTTCGACATTTTTTAGCAGATTGTTCTTGACCGTATTGTCGCTCTCGTTTAAATAAATATAAAGCTTTATGGATGGTTTTCCTCTTTTTATGAAAAATTATGAGTTTATCGACCATACCGCCGATATCGCCGTGAAAGCGTACGGCGATACTCTCGAGGAGGCCTTCGCCGCCGCGGCCGAGGCCATGTTTGATATCATTACCGCCGGCTCGGAAATAGAGGCGGATAAAAATATTTCGTTCGCGGTGGAGTCGATTGACCTCGAGGGGCTGCTGGTTAATTTTCTCTCGCGGCTGATTGTCCTGCACGAAACGGAATACCTGGTGCTGACGGCCTTTAAAGTTACTTTCACCGGTGAGAACCGGCTCGAGGCGACCGCCTCGGGTGAGAAATACGATGAAAAAAAACACGGCCGCGGTAACCACGTCAAGGGCGTGTCGTATCATATGATGGATATATGCGACGGAAGAGGAATAAAACCCGGCTATGTCCAGGTACTTTTCGATATATAGTTGTCGGTGGAGCTTGGTGTGAAGAACTTGAAAATATTATATCATATATAGAATTGTTGTGGGGTTATGAGCAGGGGCGAAAACATCAAAAAAATTGACGATTACCGGTTTGAAATACCGCTGTCGTACCAGTCCGAGGCCATGAAACGGTTGGATTTGCGGATGAATGTCCCCGGGCTGATTTACGCCGACGAGGCCATGATGGAATCTATCGTTAAGGACAATTCTCTCGACCAGGTGGCTAATGTGGCCACCCTGCCGGGTATTGTCCGATATTCCTTCGCCATGCCGGATATCCATCAAGGGTACGGCTTCGCCATCGGCGGCGTGGCGGCTTTCGATGAAAAGGAAGGCATCATCTCGCCGGGTGGGGTGGGCTATGACATCAACTGCGGGGTGCGCCTGTTGCGGTCCGATTTGACTTTTGACGATATCAAGCCGCATATCGAAAAGCTGGTCAATACCATGTTCAACAACATCCCTTCCGGGGTTGGCTCCGAGGGTCGGGTGCGGCTGTCGAAAGAGGAAATCGACCAGGTGCTGGCCAGCGGCGCCCGCTGGGCGGTGGAAAACGGCTACGGCTGGCCGGAGGATTTGGACTTTATCGAGGAAAACGGTTGTATCGAGGGGGCCGACCCTTCGTTCGTCAGCAACACCGCCAAAAAGCGGGGCGCGCCGCAACTGGGTACGCTCGGCGCCGGGAATCATTTTCTGGAAATTCAGCGGGTCGAGGAAATCTACGACCGTGAGGCCGCCGAAGCTTTCGGCATCACGGCTGTCGACCAGGTGACCGTCATGATTCACACCGGTTCGCGCGGCTGCGGCCACCAGATATGCACCGATTATCTCGATGTCATGCGGCGGGCCAACAAGAAATACGACATCCCCCTGGTGGACCGGGAGCTTTCCTGCGCGCCGGGAGATTCGCCCGAGGGCCGGCAGTACTTCACGGCCATGAAATGCGGCGCCAATTTCGCCTGGGCCAACCGCCAGATGATCAACCACTGGGTGCGGGATTCTTTCGCCACCGTCTATAAAAAATCGCCTGAAAAACTGGGCCTGCGGCTCATTTATGATATCGCCCATAACATGGCCAAACTCGAGGAACACGACGTCGACGGCCGCAAAAGAAAACTATACGTCCACCGCAAAGGGGCCACCCGCGCGTTCGGCCCGGGCCATCCCGATATCCCGGAAAAATACCGGGCGGTGGGCCAGCCGGTGCTGATACCCGGCGACATGGGCACCGCCAGTTACCTGCTGGCCGGAACGCAGAGGGCCGTGGAAGAGACGTTCGGGTCTTCCTGCCACGGCGCCGGGCGCCGAATGTCGCGCCACGCCTCCATCAAGCAGAACCCAGCTGATAAAATTATCGCCGAGTTGAAGCACAAGGGGATTTACCTGCAGGCCAAAAGCCGCCGGGTTATTTCCGAGGAGGCCCCGCAGGCTTACAAGGATATCGACGAGGTGGTGGAAATATCGCACCGGTCGGGCATCGCCAAAAAGGTCGCCCGCCTGCGGCCGGTAGGGGTGGTTAAGGGATAGAATTGTCCTTGCTTCCGGTTTCCTATACCGTATCTTGCCCTGACCGTGAAAATATTGGAGTTGTAAATGTCTGCCGATATTAAAATGAACGATACCCTCGACATAACCGATAACCGGGCACAACTCACGGCCGGTCTAAAAGTTACCTGGGTCGGTCTGGCGGTCAATCTCGTGTTGATAGTCCTCAAATTCTGGGGCGGGATTGTCGGCCGAAGCCAGGCGTTGGTGGCCGATGCCGTGCACTCCGTTTCGGATCTCTTCAGCGATGTCGTGGTCCTGTTCGGTCTCAAATGGGGCCGCAAGCTGGCCGATGAAGAACATCCCTACGGCCACGCCCGCATCGAAACCATTTCCAGCCTGATAATCGGCTTCTTGCTTTTAGTGGTCGCCCTGGGCATCGCTTACCGTTCCGTCCTATCAATATACGAACATAAAACCTCCAGCCCCACTTTGCTGACGATATATGTGGCCGCCCTGAGTATCGTCATCAAGGAAGCCATGTACTGGTACACGGTGCTGGTCGGGCGGCGCATTCGCAGTATCGCCCTGGTGGGCAACGCCTGGCATCACCGCTCCGACGCCCTGAGTTCCGTGGCGGTGTTGATAGGCGTGGCCGCGGCTCATTTCAACCCCGCCTGGCACCTGGCCGATTCCTATGCCGCTCTCATTGTCTCTTTCTTTATTTTTAAAATCGGCGGTTCGCTGACCTGGTCGGCTTTCAAGGAACTGGCCGATACCGCCCCCGACAAGGATATTCTGCGGTCGATTGAAATAAAAGCCTCCGAGGTGCTCGGCGTTCGCCAGGTTCACGACCTCAAGGCCCGCTATTCCGGGCGGGATATTTTTGTCGATATCCATGTCGTGGTGGATCCCAATATTACCGTCCGCCAGGGACACAATATCGCTAAAGAAGTGGAAAATTGTCTGGTTAAGGAAATCCGTGATATTTGCCGCGTCACTATTCATATCGACCCGGACGTGAAAGAGGATGTTTGATCGGAAACTTTTTAGTCTCATCAGTCAAACAATATATTTTCTGCGGAAAAACTACCCCGGATATTGACTTTGAACTATTTATTCTTAAATTATGTTCTAATTAGCATTGAAAAGAATTATCATCTGGGCTTTTATATTTTAAATGGTTAAAAGGAGGTACTCCCTATGTCAACGAAAGAAATCCAACAAGCGATCGTGGATAACATGAAACGATGGCAGAAAATCGAAAACGCTTCGGTGGCGTCAACCGGCAAAATTATCGACAAGACGGATAACCCCGTGGTGCGTTTGATTATGGAAGTTATTCAGCGCGATTCGCAGTTCCATTACCGCGTCCAGGAAATGATTGCCGACAGCCTCGAGACTAAAACCATCACCCTGACCCCGGATGACCTGGGCGAAGTATGGGAAATGATTGAAAAACATATCGAACTGGAAAAGAAAACGGTGGAGCTGGCCGAGGAAGCCCTGAAAAATCTCAAGGGCAAAAAGATGGTGGTGCAGGAATATCTCCTCCATTATCTTCTGGAAGACGAGAAGAAACATAACCTGGTGCTCGACCAACTGGGTATAATCAAGAAGGGCATGTATCCCTACGGATAATTTTTACTTTATTGATACAAGCATAACGATAGGAGAGTAGTAATGAAATTAGATTCCGTTGAGAAAATTCTGGACTACGCGATGGAAAAAGAAGAGGACGCCGCTCAATTTTATATGACCCTGGCCGGAAAGATGGATAAGGAATACATGAAAAAGGTCTTCGAGGGATTCGCCAAAGAGGAAAAGGGTCACAAGGCCAAGATCCAAGCTATCAAGGACGGCAAGCTGATGATGAAAGCCGAAAAGAAAGTCATGGACCTCAAGATAGGCGACCACCTGGTGGAGGTTGACTTGGACGCGGAAATCGATTACCAGCAGGCTTTGATTCTGGCCATGAAAGCGGAAAAAGTCGCCTATAAGCTCTACAGCGAACTGGCCTCGGCTGTCGACGACGCCGGTTTGAAAGAGACGATTATGGCGTTGGCCAACGAAGAAGCCAAGCACAAACTCCGTTTTGAAATCGAATACGACGATATGGTCTTGAGCGAAAACTGATTCGGTTTTCGATAACTTTTATAAATAACTCCTGCGGTTTTGCGGCGGAATTATCATGTTCCGTTCGGAAAAGCAGCGGGAGTTTTTTATTGGGTCAGGATTTCCGGCAGGGCGGCGTCGAGGTGGGGATGTTTGAAATTATAACCGGTCTTGAGCAGTTTGGCCGGTTCGACGCGGGCGGAGGCCAGCACCAGGGCGTCGGCCATCTCACCGGCGGCCAGCCGGATAATAAAAGCCGGGACGGGGATAAAGGCCCGGCGGTGTAAAAAGGCCGCGACTTTTCCGGTGAACTCGGCGTTGGTGACCGGGTGGGGGGATACGAGATTGACGGGCCCCGTGATTTGTTCATGCGTTAGAATGTGATAAACAGCGCCGATTTCATCCTTGAGCGTAATCCAGCTCATATACTGGCGGCCGCCGCCGAGCTTCCCGCCCAGGCCGAGCTTGATTGGCGTTATCATCTTTTCCAGCGCGCCGCCTTTGTTCGAGAGCACCACCCCGGTGCGCAGGTTGACCACCCTGACGCCCCTTTCGGCGGCCGGCGTGGTCGCCTCTTCCCACAGCCGGCAAACCTCGGCCAGAAAACCCTCGCCCGGCGGGCTGGTTTCGGTCAGGATTTCATCGCCCCGGTCACCGTAATAACCGATCGCCGAAGCGCAGATGAACGTTTGGGGCGGGGTATCGAGCTGCGCCAGGGCACGGCTCAGAAGCCGTGTGCTTTTAACGCGGCTGTCTTTTATGCGGGTCTTTTGCTCTTTGCTCCAGCGGCGGGCGGCGATATTCTCCCCGGCCAGGTGTATCACGGCGTCGAAACCCGCCAGCGAGCTTTTGTCCACCGCCCCGCCCTCGGGATTCCACAGGATGGAAACCAGGTCGTCGCCCTTCTTGGTGCGGACCAGCCGGACGACCTCGTGAGATTCTTTTTGAAGATGCGCCGCCAGCGCCGAGCCGATCAGGCCCCGGGCGCCGGATATAAGTACCCGCATAATCTTCCCTCGCGCCGTTTCAGTTCAGCTCGGCGTATTTTTTCAAAACCTCGTTAACGTGCCCGACCACCTTTACCTTTTCCCAGATGTGGGCGATTTTGCTGTCGGGGTCTATCAGAAAAGTACTGCGCACTACCCCGAAATACTCCCGGCCGTACATTTTCTTTTTCTGCCACACGCCGTATTTTTCCAGGACCTTGTGGTCCGGGTCGCTCAAGAGAGTGATTTTCAAATCATGTTTGGCCGCGAAATTAATATGGCTTTTGACCGAGTCGGGGCTGACCCCCAGCACGATGGTGTTGAGGTCTTCGAAAGTGACGATGTTATCGGAAAAATTGCAGGCTTCGGTGGTGCAGCCCGAAGTATTGTCTTTGGGATAAAAATAGAGAACCACCCATTGCCCGATGAAATCGAACAGCTTGACCTTATTCCCCTGCTGGTCCTCGAGCGTGAACGCCGGCGCTTTGTTGCCGATTTTCAAAGCCATGGTTATATCCTTTTTTTATTTTCGTTTTTAGATGTTTCTGCATTGTAGTGATTAAATCTATAATTTGTTTCCCAAATATACAAGAAATATGCGATAGAAAACAAAAAATATCAAGCGGTGCGTTTTTTAAAGCGCAGGAAAGAAAAGCTGAATATCACCAGGCCGAAAACAGCCAGGGCGTAGATATCGCCGGCCAGGTCCGCCATCCCCGACCCTTTCATCATGATGCCGCGGGAGATGGACATGAAAAACCGCATCGGGTTTAAATAGGTAATGTACTGCATCCACTGGGGCATATTGGAAATGGGGGTGAAAAAGCCCGAGGTTAGCATGGCGAAGACGAAAAAGAACCAGGCGAAAAACATAGCCTGCTGCTGGGTGGAGCTGATGGTGGAAAAAAACATGCCCATTCCCAGGGTTGTCAAAAGATAGAGCAGCGCCAGGGCGAACAAAAGCGGGGGGGAGCCGACAAAAGGAATGCCGAACCAGAGTACCCCCAGTACCAGCGTCAGGATCATCTCGAAAATACCGAGGATGGCGAAAGTGCTGATTTTACCCAGGAGCAGGGTAGTACTGCTGATGGGGGTGACCAGCAGCTGTTCCAGGGTGCCCATTTCCCGCTCGCGCACAATGGCCATCGAAGTCAGCATGACCGTCAGCATCGTCAAAATGGTGGCCACTATCCCGGGCACCATGTAATAAACCGACTCCGCTTCCGGGTTGTAAAGAATCTTGCTGCGGATTTCCACCGGAGGGGTATAACCGATTTTGTCCTGGGAGTATTTCAGGGCAATCATGGCGGCGTAACCGGAGCCGATCCGGGCCGAGTTGGCGTCGGTGCCGTCGGTTACCAGGCCGACCGTCACGCTTTCTTTTTGAGCGAGTTTTTCGGAGAAATCGTTCGGGACAACCAGCGCCATCTCGGCCCGGCGCTCTTTGAACCGGTCCTCGATATGCCACAGGGGCGGGCCGTCCTCGCCGATCAGGATATCCTCCGGGACGAAATAATCCCCCGCCTTGAAAGCGTCGATCAACTCCCGCGACTCCCGGCCGCGGTCGTAATCGTAAACGTCGAGGGCGATATTCTTGACGTCGATATTGACCACGTACCCGAAGAGAATCAACTGGATAACCGGCACAGCGAATATCATCCGCAGCATGTTGCGGTCGCGGAAAACCTGAATGAATTCCTTCTTGATAAGTCCCAGGTAAGCTCTAAACATATCAGGCCGTTCCCCGGTTAAACCTTTTAACCGCGATGAAAAGAAATACGACCATTAACAGCACCAGCATCACCCCCTGGCCGATAAAGACCTCGAGTTCGGCCCCCTTGAGCATTATCCCGCGAATGATGGTCAAAAAATACCGCGCTGGAACGATATAGCTCAACGCTTGGAGAAAGAACGGCATGTTTTTGATGGGAAAGATGAAACCGGAGAGCATCACCGAGGGTAACATGGTCAAGGTCAGGGCGAACATCATCGCCAGTTGCTGGGTGTTCACCGCCGTCGATATCAAAATGCCGATTGACAGCGAAGTGGTGACATAGATGAAGCCGAACAGAAGCAACAGCAAGTTGGAGCCGACAAGCGGCACACCGAACACTGCCTTGGCGAAAACCAGAATCAGCATCCCGTCGAGAAAAGCGATAACGATATAGGGTATGAGCTTGCCCAGTAAAATCTCATGCGTTTTCACCGGCGCCGTCAAAAGTTGCTCCATCGTGCCGGTTTCTTTTTCCCGGGCAATGGTGATCGAGGTCAGGAGGGCGGATATCATTATCAGGATTAACGCCACCAGGCCGGGGACAAAAAAGTGCGAGGATTTTAAATCCGGGTTGTATTTCACCTGCAATGAAATTTGTATCCCCGGCAGGGTGTAGCCGGCGGGCAGACGGTCTTTGAGAAACCGCATCAGCACCTGGTTGGAGTAACTCTGCACGGCGGCGCTGAGGGCGTTGTCGCTGCCGTCCACCGACAGGCCCAGGTAAAACTTGTCACCCCGCTGCACGGCCCGCCCAAAACTGGGCTTGATTAAAAGTACCGCCACCGCCTCGGTCGAACGAAGCAGTTCTTCCGGGTCGGCCAGGTCGGTTTCGGTATCCGGCCGGCTGAAATAAGCGGAGTTGTAAAAACGGCCGACTAGTTCCCGCGACTCGGCGGTCCGGTCCTGGTCGATAACCGCTATCACCACGTTCTCGACATCGAGATTGATGGCGTAGCCGTATAAAAACGTCATCATGACCGGCATGAGAAAGATAATCAACAGCGAGCGGGGGTCGCGCAAAATGTGATAGAGCTCCTTTAAGGCGATGAATTTAAGCCGGCTCATCGGTGGGCTCCTGTTTCTTTATCAGTTCGATAAACATGCTTTCCAGGTTGTCCGCGTTGTGTTTGGCGATCAGTTCAAACGGTTTGCCCCGGTCGATAATTTTGCCCCGGTGCATGATGGAGATACGGCCGCAGTACTCGGCCTCGTCCATGTAATGTGTGGTCACGAAGATGGTCACGCCCTCGTCGGCCAATGAATACAAAATATTCCAGAACTTGCGGCGGAAGACCGGGTCCACGCCGCCGGTGGGCTCATCGAGAAACAGTATTTGCGGTCGGTGCAAAAGGGCCACCGACAGGGCCAGGCGCTGGCGCCAGCCGGTCGGCAGCGAACCCGAGATGCGGTCGAGAAACTCGCCGAGCGATAGACGTTCGGATAATTCTTTGATACGCCCGGCGATGAACGATTTGTCCAAGCCGTAGGCGCTGCCGTAGAAATTGAGGTTCTGGCGGCCGGTGAGGTCGGCGTAAAGAGCGAACTTCTGCGACATGTAACCGATATTTTTTTTGATGGCTTCGAACTGCCTTATAATATCGAGCCCGGCCACCCGGCCACTGCCCGAGGTCGGCAGCAACAGGCCGCACAGCATGCGGATGGCGGTGGTTTTGCCGGCCCCGTTGGCCCCCAGGAAACCGAATATCTCGCCCCGGTTGACCGTCAGCGAAATGCCGTCCACCGCCGTGAAACGGCCGAACCGTTTAGTCAGGTTGTCTATTTCCACCGCCGTGTCGTTCATGACCCGCTCTCCGTCAGTTGAATGAACCGGTCTTCCAGACCGGGGGCGGCGGGGGTTAATTTTTCAACGGCGATGTTCAGTTGAGCGAGCGAGTTCTCGTAATTGGCGATAGTATCGCTCTCGGCCAGGTAAAGATGCAGTCCGGCGCCGAATCGCTGCACTGCAAGGCCTTCGATACGGTTGAGGTTTTCAATCAAGACCGGGGTTGGCTCTTCGTTTAAAAAATATATCCGGCCGCGAAACCCGGCCGCCAGTTCTTCGGGCGTGCCCTCGGACAGCTTGCGGCCGTCGAAAACAAAAGCGGCTCGGTCGGCGCGGGCAACCTCGTCCATGTAAGGCGTGGAAACCAGGATAGTGACGCCCTCGCTTTTAAGCTGCAGCAAAATTTCCCAGAACTGGTGGCGCGAAAGCGGATCCACCCCGGTAGTGGGCTCGTCGAGAATCAAAAGTTTCGGTTCGTGCATGAGGGCGCACGAAAGGGCCAGCTTCTGTTTCATCCCGCCCGAGAGGGCCTGCGCCCGCCGCCGCGCGAACGGTCCCAGGTTGGAGAAAGTATAAAGGTAGTCTCGCTTGCTTTCGTAAGCTTGCCCGGTAAGGCCGTATATGCCAGCGTAAAATTTCAGGTTTTCCTCGACCGAGAGGTCCGGGTAGAGCGAAAAAATCTGCGGCATATAACCCAGCAGGGGTTTTATCTTTTCAAAATTCTTTTTGATGTTGTAACCGGCGATATTCACATCACCTTGATCGGTTTTTATAAGGTGGCAGAGGACACGGATAAAAGTGGTTTTCCCGGCGCCGTCGGGTCCCACTAGGGCGAATATCTCCCCCTCGTCAACCGCCAGGCTGAACTCCCGCAGGGCCTCTATCTTCCCGTACGATTTGTGAATATAGGTCGCGGTTAAAAAACTCATCGCTCTTCCAGCGTCACATAAACCGGCATGCCGATTTTAAGGTAGTTGTCGGTGTTGGGGATTATCACTTTGACGGCGTAAACCAGGTTGGCGCGGGATTCCTCGGTCTGCACGTTCTTGGGGGTGAACTCGGCCTCGTCGGAGGTCCAGCTGATATACCCGTCGTACCGCCGGCCGCCGGTCTCGGTGTCGATAACGGCTTTCTGGCCCGTTTTGATATTGGCGAAATCACCGGCGCTCAGGTAAACTTTCACCCAGACCGTGTCAAGGCGGGCGATTTTGGCGATCGGTTTGCCGGGACTGAGAAGCTCGCCGGGGTCGATATATTTTTCCGTCACCGTGCCGCCCAGCGGCGCCGACGGATAGCAATCCGCAAGCTGGCGTTCCAAACGGGCGATATCGGCGTCGATTTTTTCTATCTCCGCCTGAAGCGTGGCGACATTGGCCCAAGCTGTTTGATAGACCAGGTCGGCGTTGTCGGACTCGAACGCCGCCTTGTCATACTGTTGTTGAGTGCCGGTGCCCGATTCCAGCAGGCCTTGCAGGCGGTCACGCTCGGAAAGGGTGTACTCCCTGGCGCGCTCGGCGTTTTTTACCTGTAAACGGACCGTCGCGAGATTGGCCACCGCCACCTTGCGGGCGGCCGCCACCGAGGCCAGTTCCAACTCCAGCCGGCTGGGGTCAATTATCAAAAGCGTGTCGCCGACCGCGACAGAGGCGCCTTCGTCGAAATTTATCGTCATCGCCCGGCCCGAACTTTCCGCCGATACAATCGCCTCGGTGGTCTCAATCAGGCCCGACCCGCCGATTTTATTTTCATCGCCGCTACAACCGGCCAGCAATATTAAAGTGAAAAAAATTATGATGGGTTTGCTTGTATTCATGATTACTTTCCTTCCCTGAGTTTGGGTGAACCCGAGGCGTAATAGTAGTTGCTCAAAGCGATATGATAATCGACCAGGGCTGCCGCCAGCGAGGCCTGCGCGACCGTCAGGGTCGTTTCAATTTCCAGAAGACGGTTGGCGGCCAGCGCCCCCCGGTGGTGTTTTTCACCGGCCAGGCGATAATTGTTTTCCGTCAGCCGGCTTTCCTTTTGCGCGCTTATATATTTTTCATAAGCCTGGTTGAGAATTTCACTGGCCACAGCCAGCTCCCGATTGAGGTTTTCATATAAATATTCGTAAGCGTAGTCGGCCGCGTTAAGATTATAGCGGACGCTCGACATGTTTTTGATGTTTTTCCCGCCGATATTGAACGACCAGGTCAGGTTGGCGCCGAAAGTATAATAATCGTTCCATTCGTTGTTGAACCGGTCGAGATTCGGTTTGCCGTAAGAATACCCGGTGTAAACCGAGAGGGTCGGGAAATAATCCGACCGGGCCAGCTTCAGCCGGGAACGGTTGAGCTTTATGTTGGCGCGGGAGGCGGCCAGCTCCGCTTTGGACTCGGGAAGCTTACTCGTGTCGTTCAACATTTCCGGATTTTGCAGTTCCGTGGTTAATTTCAGGTTTTCAGGCAAATCCAAACCAAGCATTGTAAGAAGTCTTATCTCGGCGGTTCGGCGAACCGTCCGGGTCTGTGTTACGGCCGACTCGGCTTTGGTAAACGCCAGCCGGGCGTCGAGAATATCCACCGAGTCGGCCATTCCGGCTCGGTACAGGGAATTGATATCGTCCAAAATAATTTCGGTGCGCTTAAGCGACGCCCGGGCGATATCAAGCACTTGCTCGGCGCGATACAGGTTGAAATATTCCACGCGGGTTAAAAAATCGATTCGGTCGCTCTCCATCCGGCTGACCGCCTCGGCATATTCCACCCCGGCGTGGGCTATATCGATACCGCCGCTGATTTTTCCCCCGGTGAAAAGCGGCAGGGCTAGCCGAAGGTCGGTCTGGTAGGTTTGACTGGTGCCGAATTCCCGCGTGAAGGATACGCCGGGCATCACGTTAATCTCAAGCACGGGGACCTCGCTGATATAATATCCGACCGCCGCCAGCGAAAGGGTTGGGAACCGTTCCGCGCGGGCCGAGCCGAGCCCTTCCCGGGCGGCCTCACTCAACGCTTGCGCCTGCTTGACGCTCAACGAATGCGACCGCGCCAGCTCGAGAGCCTGGGAAAGAGATAAATCACGAGCCGTCAGCGGCGAGCCGCTTATTATTAATGTTAACGTCAAAATCAGAACTATCAGATATCTCATGTCTTTCTCACTTTCATACCGTTCAGGAAAAGATCCAAAACCGCTTCTTTTCTTTCTCTAATGAATTTCTCCCGGTCCTCTATTTGAAGCACCCGGTCGGTGATGGGGGAGATGATAAAATAACCTATATTCATCGCCAGAAACGACACCACCGCCTGCCTGGTATCGACCGGCCGCAAATCACCCCCGGCCACACCTTCTTGTATAAGGGACCTGAGTTCATTGGGTACCTTTGATTCCGTCAGAATCTCGGCAATCTGCTCCAGAATCTCGCTGTCGGGATTGGCCAGTTCGCGAAGTAGAATGGAACGGATAAAAGTATCCTTCAAAAAAAGCTGGGTATATACCTCGGCGATATTTGAGAGAACTTCAGCCGCCGTGCCGGTGGTTTTAAGACTGTGGCCGATCTCACGGGTAATGTTGGTGAAAAATGATTTTATCATCTCACGGTATAGATTTTCCTTGGAATTGAAATGATAATATATCATGGCCTTGTTAAGACCGGACTTTTTAGCGATCCGGTCCACCCGAGCTCCGGCCAGGCCGTATTGACCGAATTCGTCCAGGGCTGCATTAATTATCCGCTCTTTTGAGCTATCCTTATCAGCCGGGGGAGAATTTTGATTATTTGAATCTTTAATGTCATCCATAGTAACTATCCATTTAGTTAAACTAACTGTTTAGTTATGAATATCGTTTTTTTCTCTGTTTTGTCAAGGACTTTATTTCACTTTTTGATATTATTCTGTTTATTGCGTTGAACATCAATAAGATAAAATTTCGGAAAAGCTCAGGACAGATGTAAAAGAGAATTACTTGAAGTATTTGAGGGCGTCTATTTTGGGAATGACGCCCATCACCGGCACACCCAAATAGGATTCCACGTCGTCGACTTTCTTGAACGAGGTATCGAAAAGCTCCGCCACTACCGCCGCCGCGC
>Ga0210003_1001185_pt1 | contig 23014 bp, 17 predicted proteins | sample LantaG_FD_182804 | JGI IMG/M metagenome (GOLD analysis project Ga0210003, IMG submission 182804) | Deep subsurface microbial communities from Baltic Sea to uncover new lineages of life (NeLLi) - Landsort_02402 metaG (SPAdes) (version 2) | ecosystem: Environmental > Aquatic > Marine > Oceanic >... | reverse complement strand
GGCCGGCGTCGAATTCGCTGTTGATGATTTCATTACTCTCGTAAAATTGTGCTTGACCGCGTGTTCGATTAAAAGTACCTTCATGGTTGCAATGCCTCTTCTTCGCTCGGTATGAAGAAAGGGTCTTCGCTCCACCGTAAGGTGTCCTATGGAGGCATTAAAGCTTTCTTCACCCTGAGCGGAGTCGAAGGGTGACAATGCAAAGTTAAACGATAGAAAGGGATATCGATGAGAAACGAGACAAATCCAAAAAACAATAAGTTGAACCGCAGGGATTTTATCAGGGCCTCGGCTGTTGCCGGTGCGGCTGTTCTGGCATCGGGCGGGAGCAATATCTTTGCTGCGGGCTCGGATACGATCCGTATCGGTATAATCGGCTGCGGCGGGCAGGGTACGCGGGACCTTGTCAGTTGCGTGAAAAGCTCGCCGGGCGTGGAAATCACGGCGATGGGCGACCTGTTCGAAGACCGCATGCAAGAGTCGCTCGACAAGCTCCGTAAAGACGTGCCGGCCGCTCTGAAAGTCACGCCGGACAAGCGCTTTATCGGCTTTGACGCGTACAGGAAAGTATTACAGTGCGACGTGCACATGGTAGTTTTGACGACCCCGCCCCACTGGCGAGCGCAGCACTTCGAAGCCGCCATACAGGCGGGCAAAAACGTATTCATGGAAAAGCCCGCGGGCGTGGATCCGAAGGCCATACGTTCGATGATTGAGACGGGAGAACTCGCCGAACAAAAGCGCCTTTCGGTGGTCGCGGGCACGCAGCGCCGGCACAGCAAAAAGTACAAAGAGATCATCCGGCGGATTCACGATGGCCAGATCGGTGAGATTGTTTCGGGCCAGGGCTACTGGAATGGCGGTGACATGCTCGGCTACTGGAAGTGGTATGACAAGCAAGGCCTCTCCGACATGGAATGGCAGTGCAGGAGCTGGCCCTGGTTCGCCTGGACAAGCGGCGACCACATTGTCGAGCAGCACGTCCACAATCTCGACGTTCTCAACTGGGCGATCCAGGCTCATCCGGTGCAATGTATCGGTATGGGCGGCAGGGCCGTAAGAGACCTTGGCAATATTTACGACCACTTCACCGTCGAGTATGAGTATCCGAACGGTGTTCGCATAGAGAGCATGTGCCGGCAGATTAACGGCTGCACAGACAGAATCGCCGAGCGTGTGGTCGGCACAAAGGGCTTCGCTGACATCGATCAAGGCGTGATTACCGGCGAAAAATCCTTCAGGTACGAGGGGCCCGACCCGGACCACTACGTACAGGAAATGGCCGACCTGATTAAGAGCATTCGTGACGGCAAGCCCATCAACGAGGCCAAAAACGTAGCCGAGAGCACAATGAACGCCATCATGGGCCGGATGAGCGCCTATACCGGCCGGGCACTGAAATGGGACTGGGCGATGAATGCCTCGAAACTCGACCTTGCGCCGGCGAAATATGAATGGGGCGATCTGCCAGTAAGGCCCGTCGCGGTTCCGGGCAAGACGCCGTTAATCTAATCGATTCGAGTCAATGCCTCGTCTTCGTTCGGCATGAAGGCGTCCTGTGGGGACATGAAGCCTTTCTTCACCCTGAGCGGAGTCGAAGGGTGAGCAGGGTCGAAGTATTGAGAGAGTTTATAATGCAAGAGGAGACAAAGCGAATGAATAAGAGACTTTCACGCAGAGAATTTGTAAAAGCAGCGGCGGCGGCTTCGTTGGTCCCGGCGTTGACCAGCAGGCTCCATGCCGCCGGATCGGGTGCGGTGAAGGTTGGTTTAATCGGCTGCGGCGGACGCGGCACCGGAGCCGCTACCCAGGCGCTGATGGGTGTTGATAAATCGGTCAAGCTATGGGCGATGGCGGATTTGTTCCGTGACAAGCTCGACGTTTCTTACGACATGCTCAGCAAGGGCGCGAAAGGCCGATACGACCGCGTGGACTTCGACGGCCTGGCGGATCAGATGGAAGTTCCCGAAGAGCGGAAGTTCGTCGGCTTTGACGCGTTTCACAAGCTGCTCGGCAGCGGCGTGGATATGGTTATTTTGTCGACTCCGCCGCACTTTCGGGCCGAGCATTTCGAGGCCGCGGTCCAGGCAGGCAAGCACGTGTTTATGGAAAAGCCCGTAGCGGTGGACCCGGCCGGGATTCGGAAAGTAATCGCCGCTGCGAAGCTGGCAAAGCAAAAGGGTTTATCGGTAGTGGCCGGGACGCAGCGGCGCCATCAACTGCACTACCTCGAGATTATAAAGCGGATTCACAACGGGGCGATCGGTGAAATTGTTGCCGCTCAATGCTACTGGAACAGCGGCGGCAGCTCGCTGACCGGCGAGAAACCCGAGGGTATGAGTGACATGGAATGGCAGGTTCGGCGCTGGTATTATTTCTGCTGGATTTGCGGCGACCATATCGTCGAGCAGCACGTTCACAATATCGATATTATGAACTGGGCGCTGCAGGCTCACCCGGTCCAGTGCATGGGCATGGGAGGCCGGGAGGTTCGCAAGGGAGGCAACATCTGGGACCATTTCGCGATAGAGTTCGAGTACCCCGGCGGCGTGCGCGTCCTGAGCATGTGCCGGCAGATTCCGGGCTGCTCCGAACGCGTCTCGGAAAGAATCGTCGGCACAAAAGGCTTTGCTTACATCGACAGCGCGACCGGTTATATCAAGGGAGAGAATCCGTATGAACCGCCCGGTTCGCCGAATCCGTACGTGCAGGAACACATCGATCTGATCAAGAGTATTCGCGAAGGTAACGCCCTGAACGAAGGCGTTCAGGTGGCCCAGAGCACAATGAATGCTATCATGGGCCGGATGAGTGCATATACCGGCCGGGCCTTGAAATGGGACTGGGCGATGAACGCTTCGAAACTGGACCTGACGCCGCCCAAATATGAGTTCGGCGATTTGCCCGTAGCGCCGGTTCCGATGCCGGGCAAGACACCGCTCGTTTAACAGACTTCGGTCAAAACCGTTAGTTGAAAGGATAAGCGATGAAAAACAAAGTGATGCAAACAACGCCGGACTTGTCGCGTAGAGACTTCATCAAGACCTCGGCGGCGATGGGGGCAGCGACTTTGGCCTCGGGACCGAGCCGGATGTTTGCCGCCGGGTCCGACAAAATCCGGATCGCTGTAATCGGCTGCGGCGGGCGAGGCACATACGATACGACCAATTGCCTGAACGCGGCGGAGAACGTCGAGCTTGTCGCCATGGGAGACCTTTTCGCCGACCGCCTGGAACGGTGCCGCAGGCAGCTTACCGAGAAGCTCGGCGATAAGGTTAAGGTAACGAACGAAACGTGTTTTGCCGGCTGGGACGCACATAAGAAAGTTCTCGACTGCGATGTGGATTTAGTGATTCTGACTGAGCCGCCCGGTTTTCGTCCGAGCCATTTGCGCGCCGCTGTCGAGGCGGGCAAGCACGTCTTCATGGAAAAGCCGGTCGCAGTAGATCCTGTAGGAGTCCGCTCGGTTATTGAATCGTCGCAGTTGGCGGACCGCAAGAACCTGACAATCGTGGGCGGGACGCAAAGCCGCCGGATGGCCCACCTAGTCGAGGGAATGAAAAGAATCCACAACGGGGACATCGGGCAGATAGTCAGCGGCCAGTGTGTCAGAATCGGCGGAGGAATGCTCACGTGGTCGGAGCAGACCAGACAACGGCAGCCGGGCTGGTCCGACATGGAATGGCAGCTTCGCCGCTGGCTGTTTATGACCTGGCTCAGCGGTGACTTTATCGTCGAGATGCACATTCATAATCTTGACAGAATGAACTGGGCGATGGGGGCGCATCCGGTGCAGTGCATCGGCATGGGCGGCCGGCAGGTGCGAACCGGTCCCGAGTACGGCAACTGTTATGACCATTTTGCCGTCGAGTACGAGTATCCCGGCGGAGTGCGGATTGAGTACATGGGCTCTCAGATCGACAAAGTGACTTATCGCCAGGACAACCGGGTGATCGGGACGAAAGGCAAGGCATACACGGACTCGGGCAATCTTATCATCGAAGGGGACAAACCGTTCAAATACGATGGCCCCAGTCCAAGCCCGGTGATTAAACAACACGCAGACCAGATTGAGGCCATCCGTAACGGCCGACATCTTAACGAGGGTGTGCGTATCGCCGAAAGTACGCTGACATGTATCATGGGCCGGATGAGCGCCTATACCGGCCGGGCGTTGAAATGGGACTGGGCCATGAACGCCTCGAAGCTGGACCTGACGCCGCCCAAGTATGAGTTCGGTGATTTGCCGATGAGGCCGGTGGCGATTCCCGGCAAGACACCGCTTGTTTAACGAATATAGGTCGATAACCGATTATTGAAAGGATAAGCAATGAAAAACAATGCAATGCAAACAATGCCGGGCTTGTCGCGCAGAGACTTCATTAAAACCTCGGCGGCATTAGGAGCGGTGACTTTAGCTTCGGGAACGGGAAGAATGTTCGCCGCCGGCTCCGACAAGATCCGCATAGGCCTGATTGGCTGCGGCGGACGAGGTACGAATGATGCAACAAAGTGCCTGAGTTCAGCAGAGAACGTTGAGCTTGTGGCGATGGGCGACACCTTCAGAGATCGGCTGGAAAGCTGCCGGCAGAGACTTAAGGAAAGACTCGGTGATAAGGTCAAGGTGACGGATGATACCTGCTTCACGGGTCTTGACGCGCACAAGAATGTCCTGGCCTGCGATGTGGACATGGTCATACTGACAACGACACCACATTGGCGTCCCATGCAACTGAAGGCCGCCATCGAAGCCGGCAAGCATGTCTTCATGGAAAAACCCGTAGCGGTGGACCCGGTAGGTGTTCGTTCGGTGATTGCGTCATCCGAACTGGCGGACAAAAAAGGTTTAACAATTGTAGCCGGTACACAGATGCGGCGGATATCACATTTAGTAGAAGGCATTAAGAGCATCCATGACGGTGCCATAGGTGAACTTGTAGGTGGTCAGTGTGTAAGGCTCGGCGGCGGCATGCTTGACTGGGGACCGAAGCAGCGGCAGCCGGAATGGTCGGATATGGAATGGCAGATCCGCCGATGGCTGTTTATTACCTGGCTTTCCGGAGACTTCATCGCCGAGATGCACGTGCACAATCTGGATGTTATGAACTGGGCTTTCAATGCTCATCCGGTGCAGTGCATCGGCATGGGCGGCCGGCAGGTGCGAACCGGTCCCGAGTACGGTAACTGTTACGATCATTTTGCCGTAGAATACGAATATCCAAACGGCGTTCGAGTCGAGTATATGGGCAGCCAGATCGACGGCGTCACGAATCGTAACGACCAGAGATTCGTGGGAACGAAGGGCCGGGCATATACGGACTTTGGCAGGGTCGTGATTGAAGGCCCCAACAAATCCGAATATGCGTGGGACCAGTTGGACCCGGAAATAAAGCAACACGCGGACCAGATTGCGGCGATTCGTCAGGGTAAACGGTTGAACGAGGGCAGGCGAATCGCTGAGAGCAGTCTGACGGCAATCATGGGCCGGATGAGTGCTTATACCGGGCGCGCCCTTAAATGGGACTGGGCGATGAACGCATCGAAGCTGGACCTGAGCCCGCCGAAGTATGAGTTCGGTGATTTGGAGATGAGGCCGGTTGCGATTCCCGGTCAGACAAAACTGATTTGAAATAATCATCGTGTTTGTTGTTCATTGTTGAAATGAAAATGTTTTATAACGATGAAGGAGAATCCAATGAAACGCTACATGCCGGTAATCGCGGCACTGGCCGTGACAGTAGCTCTGCTTGCTGCGGCAACAGGCGCTTCGGAAGGGCGCAATAAGCCGGTCGTGCCGAAAGATAAAACGATGCTGTGGAACGGCAAAGACTTTGCCGGCTGGAAGCTCTTCACGCGCGAACCGGACCATGATGTCAAAATGACATGGTCGGTCAATAACGGTTTGATTCGCTGCGAGGGAAAACCTCCCGGGTATATGCGGACCGAGAATGATTACGCCGATTACCTGTTCCACGTCGAGTGGCGCTGGCCCGGAAAAGGCGGCAACAACGGCGTCCTCGTACACATGAGCGGCGAGGACAAAGTATGGCCGAAGAGCCTCGAATGCCAATTATACTCGGGCAACGCAGGCGATTTCTGGGTAATCGACGGACTTGAAACCGCCGAGCACGCCAGCGGAGGCACACGGGTCAAGGGACGCAGAACCTTAAAGCTCAAAGACAGCAGCGAAAAACCGCCCGGTGAGTGGAACGCATACGATATCATCTGTAAGGACGACTGGGTCGTCGTTCTGGTAAACGGCGTCCTGCAGAATGTGGCAACCAAATGCTCGGCAAGCTCCGGTAAAATCTGCCTCCAGAGCGAAGGAACTCCGATAGAATATCGCAACATCTATATCGAACCGCTAAAGTAGATTGCCATCGGCGAGTAACCGAAGCTGTCAGAAAATGCTTGACGACGGCCCCGGTAGATGATATACTCGGTATTGACAAGTAGCATGAACTGTCCACTCGTTTTGAAGAAGGAGGGCAACATATGTGCAGTTTGGGTGATACTCTCGGCCCGTCCGGGTTTTGGAAACCGAACGGTAAGGGAAAGATGCCGTGCTTGGTTTTGCTCGCTCTTTGCTTTTTTTACTTACCGGCTCAGGCCCAATACGGCGGCGGTGCCGGAACGCTGAGTGATCCATATCTGATTCGCACCGCCGAGCAGATGAACGCCATTGGCGCCACACCGGGTGATTTGTACAAGCACTTCCAGCTCAGGGCCGATATCGACCTGGCCGAGTATACCGGGACCAACTTCAACATAATCGGAGCCGATATAAATCAGTTGTTCGGCGGCATTTTCGACGGCAATGACCATACAATTTCGAATCTCAGCCTGAGAACAACAAGCCAGTGGTACACTGGATTGTTCGGATGCGTCAGCGGACAAATCAAGAATCTGGGATTGATCAATCCAGACGTTTTCGCCCAGGGAGGCAGGGTCGGCTCACTTGTCGGCGCCCTGGAACAGGGCTCGGTCACGAACTGCTACGTCGAGAAGGCAAGTGTTTCCGGTGATAATTATATCGGCGGATTAGTGGGCTCGAATTCCGGCAGGATCGTATACTGCTATTCCACCGGCACTGTCTCCGGCAATACTTACGTCGGAGGATTGGTCGGATTAGTCAGCGAAGCGACGGTGAACTCCTGCTATTCCAGAGCTAACGTCACAGGCAATCTGGAAGTAGGAGGTCTCGCGGGCATGACAATCAACGAAGCAAGCATGGTCAGCAACTCCTATGCCACCGGCAGTGTTAAGGGAGGTACCTACGCCGGCGGACTTGTCGGACAAGTCGAGCGAGGCAGAACCTACAAGTGCTATTCAACCGGCGAGGTCTCGGGCAATCAGTATGTCGGCGGTTTCACGGGATATGTACGGGTTCTGGGCGGCGCTACGCACTGCTTCTGGGATAACCAGACCAGTGGCTGGTCAACCAGTCCCGGCGGAACGGGCAAGACGACCGTCGAAATGCAGACAATCACTACTTTTACAGATGTCGGCTGGGACTTCAGGGATATCTGGACGATCTGCGAGGGAACCAATTATCCCGTGCTGCTGTGGCAGATTCCTGACGCCGATTTTCTCTGTCCAGATGGCGTCGATTTCATCGATTTTGCCTTTTTCGCCTCACATTGGCTGGATGATATGTGCAACGCAGCTAATTATTTCTGTGAGGGAACAGACTTCGATAACTCCGGTACAGTTGATTTTATCGACCTCGAAATCCTCGCCGACAACTGGCTCAGGGGGATCCAATAAAGACAGGCTTTATGTGTCGTTCGTAAATATTCTCCGATACATTCTGAGCGATGATGGCCTCGTGCCTGTGAAGCGCATTTGTGAAGCGAGTCCCCATCTCAGCGGCAACCTTGTACCCGACGTGCAGAAGCTGACGGAAGTTGGGATTGTACTGCTCGCACGATTGATCGTGCCTCAGCGCCGAGGCGAAACTCTGCCCATCCCATTTGTCCACCTCCTCCGCGGTTGGAAGCTCCGCCGTGTCGATATCGATGACGGTGGCATAAGGCCCGCAAAGCTCGCCGTATCGAAGCAGCGCTTTGGCGTAGATTTCTTTTGCGATTGACAAGCCGTCGCCGCCGGCCATGGCCAGGCCGATCAGCTCCTCGAGCCAGGTTGTGCCCGCTGTCTTGACGTGCAGACCGGCGTCGAATTTCTTCAAAGCCTCGGCGATAGGTGCGTAAATGGAGAACTTGTCACTGCCGGAGTGAATGCTGAGCTTGAGATTCTCGGGCAGGCCGAATTCTTTGACAGCAAAAGCGACGACCGCCAGGTCCTCTTCGAACTCCTTCGTAAAGCCGGTGACGTCACCGACGTAATCCACGCCCTTGTTGAACCGGCCGGTGAATTTCGGCGCAATCGTCTGGGCGGGAATGCCTTCGTCGGCGATTGCCGCCAGGATAAAAAGCATTTCGACCGGCGTCTGCGGCTGGTCGGTCTCGTCCATCGAGACTTCGGTGATGAAGTTGCCGGCGCCTTTGGCTTCTGTGATATGACGATAGATTCCGCCCGCCTGCTTAACCGCCAGCAAAAACTTACCGGCGATTGCTCTGATTCGTTCCTCGGTGATGTCAAGGTTCTGCTCGATGCCTTCGACGGCAAGCGAGCCGACGTACTTGCTGTATTTCTTAACAAAAGCATCGACGTCGGCTTTGTCCGCCGGCTGGGTGATGAAGTCGGCAACGTCGAGAGTGAAAAAATCGCTTGATTCGATGAACTGATCGACATTGCCCGGCCCGATGTGGTCGGCATCCACGAAATAGGGTCCGTCCCACTGCAGGACCTTAACCGCATCGAGAGCCTCCTGACGTGTGTCCGCCGGCGTTGTCCCGATGATCATATGTTCCCTGTGCGACTTGTTCCAGACCGGCGTAATGCTAAGGCCCTGCTCTTTTGCCTTCATTAAAGCGGATAGCTGGGCCTTTCCCTGGTGACAGAACCTGTCGCCGATTCCAAAAGAATATTTCTCCAAAATCATAAATCCATTCTCCGTTATTCAATTAATGTTCAGACATTTTGTTTCGTTTGTCGCGAATAAAAACCTTTTTAACATCAATAAGGCGAATCATCTCACCGGTGTCAGGCGACAGCGGCGCATCCAGGCAGTCGATCAACGCATCTTCCACGTCTTCGAAGACAACGGCGTAACGCTGGTCGGGCTTTTCCAACTGCAGTTGTACGTTGAGCATTTTCAGGCCCTTTACATGCCGGCAATAAAGGCCGTACGCCGACAGTTTGCCGAACATGGAATACTCAGGGTAGTCCGCTGTTTTCTCGGGAATCTCGCGAGCGGCGTCGGCCTTTGTCCCTCCGCCTTCGAAGGACAGCCTCACGTTGCTCATTGTGAGGTTTTCTATCTTCGCTTCGGGCAGACCGGAAATCGCACAGCCCGTCGGATTGGCGCCGGTCGCCTCGATATTGCTGATAGTGACGTTCCGCAGGACGCCGATAGCAGGCTTTTCCATATCTTTCTTGAATATACGAGCGCGGTTGCCCAGCCGGACAAAGATAGGCGCGCCAACCTTGTTCATCGTTATGTTCGAGACGACCACGCGGTCCATTATGCCGCCGTCCACGATTTCCAGAGCGATCCCCGCTAAGCGAGTGTCGTAAATCGAGCAGTTAGTAATAACAATATTCTCGAAGCCGCCGTTCGATTCAGTGCCCATCTTCAGGGCGTTACATCGGCTGCTCAGGACACAGTTGCTCACCGCCACGTCCCGGCAGACCCGCGCCGAGGTACTTTTGAGCACGATGGCGTCGTCACCGGAATTAATATTGCAGTCTGAAATGACAACCCGCCTGCAGGAGTCGATGTCTATCCCGTCGTTGTTATGATTGACGAGACTCCTGACGGTGATTCCCGTGATGCGCACGTCGTCGCAGGCCAGGAAGTGCTGCACCCACATGGGCGAATTCTTGATGGTGACATCCTTGACGGTGACATTACTGCACTGGATGAATCGAATCATATAAGGACGCACTTTGTAAGGCCCTTCGAACGATGCCCCCTGGCCGTCAATCGTACCTTCGCCCGTAATGGCGATGCGTTCGACGTTCTCGCCGTAAATCAGGCTCTTGTCGGTGTAGTTGTCCGTGTAGGACCGGAAGGCCTGGACCGTGGGCGGATAATCTTTCAGGTCCTTACTGCCCAACAGCGTGCAACCGGCGGCGAGTCTGAGCGTCACGCCGGTCCTGAAATAAATCGTGCCGGACAGAAAAGTCCCCGGCGGCAAATAAACTGTCCCGCCGCCGGACTGCGAGCATGCGTCGATGGCCTTTTGAATGGATGTCGTGCAAAGCGTTTTGCCGTCAGGCTTGGCGCCGTAATCGCGAACATCGTATAAATCCTCGGCCGCGATAGCCGAACCCGCGGCCAGAATACATACGGCCCACATCGAAATCCACACTCTGATTCGCCCCATCGTTTTTACCTTTCACAAAAAGATTCTCTGTCCGGGTTCTGTGCCCGATCGTATTACAGATGTTTCTTCAGCCAGCTTAGCGTTTCCTGCCACATTTCAGGTGTATATTCGTGCCCGATGCCTTTATACATAAGACCATTGAAATTCTCGGCTTTTCCGTAGAGTTTGTAAAGATATTCCTGGAAGCCGTTAATGAGCCGCACACCGTCCGCCGGCGAGCCGCTGTCCTTATCACCGGTCAGTGTCAGAAGCGGACGCGGTGCGATCAGGCCGACTACCGATTCGGCGTCGATCTTTTCCTTCAGCATGTTCGGTACATAATAGTAGATGCCGTGCTGCCGGACCTGGCCGTGCGCGATAAGGTTCTGATAACGCGTCAGGCATGACACGCAAACCGCCGCTTTGATCCGTTCATCGAGTGCCGCAGCCCACCATGTCCGCGTCGAGCCCATGCTCATCCCCATCGCGGCGATGCGCTTAGGATTAACTTCCGGACGTGAAACCAAATAATTCAAAGCCAGCAGGTCGTCACGAACCATCATCCCCCACAGTGTCCGGCCCTGCCAGAGAAACATCTTGAACAGTGATTCCTCCGTCCGGCCGCCTTCTTCTTTTTTTCCCGCCGGACCCTGGAACCGCCGCTCGCCGAAAGCATAAGCATCGATACAAAGAACAACGTAGCCTTCCCTCGCCAGCGCCTCTCCGGTGGCAAAATCTAACGTCTTAAAAGCTTTGCTGATAACTTCCTCCTTGCCCTGCTTGTATTCGCCGCCGTGATAGTGATTATACAAAATCGCAGGCCCCCTACCCTTGTGCCCGGCGGGGATCAGAATATATCCGTACACTGTGTCACCGACGCCGTTATCGAAAGTAAAACGCTCCAGGTCATAACCGTCTTTCGACAGTTTTTCCTGGATAGTCACCTTCGGCGTGAACAGCTCCGGCAAGTCGCCGAGCAGTCGCAGCAGCTTCCTGCGAAGCTCGACCCTGCGTTTCTCCCATGACTGCACCGACTTCGGCAGCGGCGTCTGGAAAGATGTAAAGCTGCCGTCCAAAACCGCCGGCGGTAAATCCTTCGACATACCTGATGAAATAGAAGCTAAAACAATGGGCACTATCGCAAAATTCATTTTTGTCCTCCCGATCCGATCCCTACGCGGGTTTTGTTTGTCCACAGATTTCATATATGCGGTCGTATGCCTCCGCCTGCTCGCGGGGATTCTGGCAGTACGTTACTACAATCAGCTTCATCCCCGGCTTCCACAGACGGCGGACGCTCTCGGCGATGGTCTCAGGGCCGCCGACAATTCGGGCGTTGACCACAATTCCGGTATTCGCGAAGGCCTCGGCAAAGGGCTCCGGCGGATTAGGTGTTGGGTCCGTGGCCGCTGAAAACGCACCATCGACCATTCGCAGCCCGGCGATCTTTTTCACCATCTTTACCTTATCCGACCAGTTGCCGCAACTGTGAAATCCCGAGCCTCCAAAAGGTTTCCCCGCATGCTCGACGGCCCCGGCGGCAAATTCGAGATGCTGCCGTCCCGAAATCATCAGCGCGTTATCGTCGCTCATCCCCAGCCCCTCGAAACACCGGCACGAACTATATCCATGCCCGGGCCGGACCAATGCATCGCCGATATGCTTGATCTGCTCGTGCGTGAATTCCACCAGCAGCTCGGCGAGGCGATTCAGCAGCGTCTTGACGGCTTGCGGATCATCCAGCATCGCGATAAAAAAGCTGCTCATCTCCACGATGTTGCAGGCGATATTCAAAGGCGACTGTGTGTCGGTCAGAGACATTGGGACACGTCCGCCGGTCTTGTCGAGAAAATAGTCGATCATTTCGAGCGTGTGTGTGCCGATTTTAGTCTGCGATACCGGCGCAGGCCTGTAGTTCAGCGCCTCTTTGACCGAGCCGAACTTCGGGCGTATGGCCGGGGCTTGTTTTTCTTTCCAGATGTAATCTGCGCCGAAGGCGCTGGCAACGGTGCCGATGCCGTACCAGGGCACGAGAAAGTTGGGAACGTCGGCTTTGAACTCCATACTCTTCTTTAGCCCGCCAAGCTGCGATTCCAGGGAAGCTTTCATGTCCCTGCAGCCCCAGGTGAAAACCTCGGCCGTACGCATCCGCCGCCAGAGAAGCACGCCGGACTCCGCCTCCCAGAAGGACCGGCACCGCTCCAATAGCGACGCTTCGTAATCCGTGTATGCCTCGAAATCAAACGCCTCCGGCGAGACAGGCTCAGCCGGCGTTGCCTGAACATCGGCACTCATCTGATCAAAACTTTCCTCTCTTACCTCGGGCATCCTTGCCATCTCCAGCGTTCTGTGCAATTCGTTCTATCGTGTCGTTTATGTATGTACTCTTATTGCTGAACTTTAGTTAATCAAACTGATCGATTCGCGCTGTCATCCCTGCGAAAGCAGGGATCCAGGGACGTAATGGATTTAGTGGATTCCCGCTCCCCGCTTCCGCGGGGACAAGTTTACACCTGCGAAAGCAGGTGCGGGAATGACAGATAGAGTATGTTGTTATGATTGAATGACTTACCATGTCGTTCGACTCAAAAACAGTCAGATTGAGTTAGTTATTACAGTTATATTTATCTTCAAGCCCTTTGTCATATGACTAAGAGCCTGGAAGGTTTATCCTGCTTATCGGTTTTTGCTTTTGTTATACGTGTGAATGACATTAAATAATTGCATGATCAGCTCGGCCTTATTCTGTACACCAGCGCGTTTGTACATATGACCGAAGTGCGCCTTTACTGTGTTGTACCGTATCTTAAGCCGTTGCGCTATCCTGTCACTATCCAGACCGTCAAGCAGCAGCTTGAGTATCTGCATTTGCCGCTCGGTGAATCCGTAGCTCTTCTGCACGTGATTCCATTTTGCCTTGCTAATCAACATGACAACATTATGATTGGATTGGTTACATTTGTCACGTTTATTTACCGATTCATTCAGATATATCGGAGTCAACGCTATCCATGCTGTCGTTCGTTGTAGTCATCCGACTACGCACCTATTATGTCAATCTATCAGATTTTCATTAGTATCTGTTGAAATAGCGCTCAGCGCGAAGCAGAGTTTGCAACGGATTTTATGAAAATGTTCGAAGGCAACGATATAATTGCGGTCGTTCGGCGTAGTCATCCGACTACGCGCCTAATATGTCAATCTACCTGATTTTCATTAGTATCTGTTGACAAAGCGCTCAGCGTGAAGAAGAGTTAGCAACGGATTTTATGAAAATGTTCGAAGGCAACGATATAATTGCGGTCGTTCGTCGTAGTCATCCGACTACGCGCCTAATACGTCAATCTGTCTGGTTATTTGTTGCTGGAGCATGATATGCACAGCAGAATGATATCTTTATTTTGGAATCGTTCGAGAACATAAAGATACATTTGCTGGCATTTGTCGTAGTCATCCGACTACGCGCCTGATACGTCAATCTGTCCGGTTATTTATTGCTGGAACATGATATGCGCAGCAGAATGATATTTTTCCTGGAATTGTTCGAGGACAACAAACTATGCGCTGGCAATCAGATAGACCGTGACGACAATTACTGCGACGAACGCCCAGCCGATCAGGAATCCGACTACCGATGTGCGCGATGGTATCATGAATTCGAGATTGGTGTTCGGGAATATGTTTCGCTTCTCGGGCACGACGGCACCGTCGGGCAGCGTGCAGGGGGCAGCGGGCTGCTCTCCCGGCATGATCGGGGTCCGTATCAGGGCATAGTAATTATCGAGCTTCTCCTCTGTCACCGGTTTAGTTAACAGGCTGACCACGATGCCGCTGATCAATCCGGCCGACAGATACAGAATCATCTGCCACGGCAGATAAAGCTGGCCGTTCCAAAGCATAAAGTCCGGCAGATACTGAGCGCAACCGGCGTTGAAATCCCAGGGGACATAATTGCCGAATGAGATTTTACTCGTGAACAGCATAACTGCAAAACTGACCAGGGTCGTTGTCCAAGCGCCGGCCACAGTCGTTCGGCGCCAGAACAAACCCATCCAGAAGGCAAGGCCCATCATCGCCGAGACCTTCCAGAATATTTCCAGCCCCGCCACAACGCCGGGCAGCCAGAAAGCAAACACCACGCCGCCTGAGACGACAACAACAGAAGCGATCCGGCCCACGGTTAAATAGTGGCTTTGCGGCCTGTCCGGAGATAACGGCCTGTAAATATTTTCGGTGAAAAGTGCAGCCGACGATATCATGAACGCATCGCACGAACTCATCACCGAAGCAAGTAGCGCGGCTAAAAATATTCCGAGTATCCCCGGCATAATCTTCGGCAGGAAATCGCCCGCCACCGCTCCGAAGACCTTGTCCGGCTCGACCTCGATGCCCCTGCTGCCGAAATAGACGATTGCGGCAAGACCTGTCAGGCACCATGGAATCGTGCAGAGGCGCTTGATGATGTTTCCGAACATCCACCCGAATCTTCCTTCCATCTCTGTCTTGCCGGCGGCACAGTTGCTCATGGTGTGGGGTTGTGTAACAATACCGACCAGGGCGTTAAAAGCAATCACCGCGATATAGAAGAACCCGATTTCCGCCGGAGCGACCAGGGTAAGTTTCTGCGGATCGGAAATTCCCTCGCGAATCCCGTCCATCCATCCGACGGCATTCATTATCAGGGGCAGCAGCAGGAACGAGAAGATGATTGTCAGGATGCCCTGGATAAAATCCGTAATAATCGCTGCGGCAAGCCCCCCTGCCACGCCGTATATCACGAAAACAACAGTCATCACTGCAATCGCAACGTTCGCCGAGAGCAGCCCCTGCGTGCTGGCCGAAATCACCTCGCTCGAACCTCGCAGCATAAGGCCGATATTCACCGAAAGATTCAGCATCCCGATAAGCGCAAACAGCACTGCGACGCTTCTGTCATACCGTGCCTCGAAAACGTCACCGGTTGTTATCGCACGAAAGCGCCTCATCACGGGAGCTATCAGCCAGTAAAACGGCGTACAGGGAAGCCAAAGCCACTGGTACCAGATCCCCGAGAGCCCGCTCGAAAAACTTTTCGATGCCACTCCCACAGCCTGATCGGAATGTGTCCCCGCCCCGAATCCGAACATTACCATCATAGCCTTGCCGAATCGACGGGGCATGAAAAAGTCCTGACTCTCTTTTATTTTTCTCGCACTCCAGAAGCCAATGGCAGCCATGCCAAGCAAATAAAGCGCCAGCACAAGAATATCCGCGACATGCAATCCAAACACAGCATTATCCTTTACAATTATTCAGTTTTGCAAAATGTCATTAGAAGAGGACCAGTTAAAATTGTCAATCAAAGATCGAAAAAAAACCCCGCAGCGCATCCGTTCGCTACGGGGCAATGAAAAAGCAGTACTGTATTCTCGATACTCGAATTAATCCAATTGCCAATTAAGAGCATCAAGCATTACTCATTTTTATTCTTCACTTTTCTGGTCAGAGGGCTCGAACTGGACTCGCCCATGTCTCATCACCATTTTCAACTTTTTTTCTTCCGGCGGTTTGCCTTTGTCTGCTCCCTCGGCACTCACACTGGCCTTCTGTGGTATTTTTACCTCCACCCCAAGCCGGCCCAGCTCGCCAGCTACTTCCGTCTGGCTGGGATCGAGCTGGAAACTGCGAATTAAATATTCCTTTGTCCGGTCTTTATCGCCTTTGCCCAAATAATAGTAGGCCACCTGCTTATTTATTAAGGCTGAACTCGGCGATAAATTGAGTGCCTGTTGATAACAAGCTAATGCGTACTCATCAAGCTGTTGTTTCTGAAAAGCCGTCGCAAGCCGAAGTGACTGGATGTCCGAATTGCCGGCATCGGTCACATAGGTATTTGCGTAGGTTTTGGATTTAGCCGTATCACCGCTATCGAGGAATAACTTTACCATCGCCACCTGGGCATCGGCATTAGAAGGGTCGAAACTCAAGGCTATATTGTAATGATACTCCGCCTTCGACCAAAGCCCTTCGCTATGATATAACTGGGCCAACTCATAATGCGCCGCCGGATTCTCAAATCTGGTATTCAGTGACTCTTGTAAATTAACCTTTCTTACATCTGTCGGCAGCTTTCGAGCCTTTGCAGCTTCAGCGGCCTTCATCTCTTGACTCTCGCATCCGACGAGGACAAGCAATGATACGCAACACAAAAGAAGTATAAAAGTAAAAGGGAAAATTCGGTGTGAGCTAATGGCAAAACCTCCTGTTTTTATTTGTCTGCTCTTGTTTCTTTCTATCATTCTGGCCTCCACTTGAGAAAGTTATGGTTCGCCTCTATGCGAATTCCTGCCTCTGGCCATTGAAACAATTACATTTTCATATACAGTAAAAATCTTTGCAAGAAAAAACTTCAACAAATAAAATAAAATATAATATTTTTCTCGCCATATGACACTCATTCTACAACTAAGGGTCGAGAAGTGAGAATTATTGTAATAAAATAGTCTGAAGCGGCGACTTATATATCGACGGCCCGTCATTGGCGGACTTGAAAGAAGCTTCGCTTGCCGCCTTAAATTATATAAGAGGCCCGGCGGATAAAATAAAGTTTCCCATGGAGCTTACAAGTGGTTGACTGGCAGGTAATTATCGACAAACACGGACCGGCTGTTTGGCAGACTTCATACCGGTTGCTTGGCAACCACGCAGATGCTTCCGACTGTTTCCAGGAAACTTTTGTTTCGGCACTGGAATTTTGCCGGCGTCAGAAAGTGCGGAATTTTTCGGGACTGCTGGTCAGGCTGGCAACCGCCCGGGCGATCGATCAGCTCCGCCGCCGATTTCGCCGGTCGCGATCTGAGACGGATCCTGCTGACTGGGCTGCTTTGCAAAGTACGAATCCCGGTCCGGCGGAAAGTGTGCAATACAAAGAATTAACAGATGGTTTGCGAAAATCGCTAAGTAAATTGCCGTCGCAGGAATCCCAGGCGTTTTGCCTGCGGTATCTAAACGATATGAGCTATCGAGAAATCGCCAATGAGCTTGGCATAAAGACTAATGCCGCCGGTGTACTGCTGCATCGGGCCAGAGCTAAATTACGTGAGTCATTCGAGTTATCGGTGAAAGAGCAAAAAGTGAGGTCGTATTATGGAAGAAAATGAAAATACATTGGATAAAGCGGTAGAGGCTCTCAAAAATGAGAAGATTCCACCGGGCCCGCCGCAGGAAGTGATCAAATCGACCATAGCAAAGCTGGCTGAGACCGCCGGGCAAGCAGATACAGTAAAGCTCAATGATCGAATCCGGATTATAGAAGGGCTCAAAGCTGCAAAAAACCTCACAAAAATCGCCGCTGCAGCAGTGCTTCTTATTGCAGCCGGTTATGCCACAGGGCGTCTGGCTGGGCCTCAGCCGCCGGATATGGAACAGATCCGGGCTGCTCTGGAACCGCAGATTCGTCAGAACCTGCTCGATGAAACCAGGCAATATATGCAGTTGGGTCTGGCGAATAGTTATATCCGGATCAAAGATGAGTTGAGTCAGCAGTACCGCCAGGAACTGAACCGGGTTGCCTTACAGTCCGTAGCCACTTCCAACGCTGTAACTAATGAGCTGCTCTTAGACCTCATCGCAGCTTTCAACGAAGTGCAAAACCAGGAAAGACAACGGATTGTGGCAGCTTTTGACCAGATCGAATCGAATCGATTGCAGGATAGAAACCAGTTGAGCAATGCCCTTGCGACTTTCGCCCTGCAGACAGAAGATGAGCTGATGCGCACCAAACAGGATATGGCACAAGTATTGTCTTATACTCAAAGCGGTCGTCCGATCCCGGATGAAATTGGCAATTCAGACAATTAAAATTGAAAGGATAGAAAAATGAAGACACTTAATCACATAATTATATTAATTGTAGCATTAAATCTGTTGTCAGCGGGTTTTACATCTGCCGGGAATGTCTCAGATGAAGGGGGCCGGGGTGAGTTCGAGATGCAGGCCAGGGAAGCTGAGGTTACAGCAGTGCTCGCACAAGCGCAGGCAAACGAGATGGTGTTGCCGGCGCCTACTTCAGTATCAAGAACGGCACCTGTTCCTCTACCGGTGCCTGTGACAGGTGTGAAAAACAATCTCTATAATCTCACAAGGAGCCTCTCAATAGGATCGCGGACCGGCAGTACCGGCACTGCTCTTGTCATACCCTCCGAGAAGATCGACATAGAAGAGCTTCTTAAAATAAACGAAGATATGGGCGTTATGGCCCGCATTTTCGAGAAAAACCTCGAGCAGGCCCAACTAAGGACAACGCGCAGCGGCATTTTCTTCTCGAGAAACGATTCATTCGCGACGTTCTTTGGTGGAGGAAGAGGTGAGATACAAAGTATGTACCTGCAGGGCTATGGGGCACTGTTTTTGATGAAGGTCGATTTTCCGCTCACACCTTCAACTGACACGCAGGATGATGAAAAGGAAACCCAAAAAGCAGAAGAGGGCGATCTGGTCTGGCAACAGATGAGACGCCAGATGTATGAGCCGGAGAAGGTCGATAGAAGACACAGAACCGACCACCCGGAAGAAAAATATGACGCCGGGAAGGTCGAAAACCTCAAAACAACCCTGATAAAAGCGCTAAAGCATGCGGCAAATATCCGAAGTATGAAACAGGACGAGTCGGTGATTCTGACGGTCACTGGAAGCGGCGAGGCTACGGGTACAACAATTACACCGCCAAAGCTTTTCAGAGGAGCACCAATCGTATCAGAACGAGATGCTGATGGAAATACGAGAACCAGGATAGTACAGGGATCCTCATTAGACAATGTAGGATTATCCTCGCCTGCGATTCTTATTATTCGTGCGAAAAGGTCTCAGATCGACGACTTCGCAAAGGGCATCCTTGATTTCGACAAATTCCGCGAAAGCGTGCAGGTTCTCTCCTGCCCCTTGCTGGATTGAGCGGTCGGAAGTATGAACTCTCACTCTTATAAATATTGGACGATATTAGCTGATACAGCAAGCCGCCCGGACTCTTAAGTATCGGTAGCGAGAGTAGTTGTCGGCGAATCAATTAAATGCCGTCTGTGATAGTAATATAAAAACCAAGGCCGAGCTGATTGGGCTCGGCTTTTTACTTGGTCCTGTTTATTATGGTTCTTTTGATCACAAAGGCCAATGAGGCTGCATCCGTTACTCGATACTGTAATTCCACTGGAGCCAGTGTTCTTCCAGTATTGTTAAGTCCGATTCATTGACTATGCAGTCTTCATTGATATCCCCTGGTAACAGTACGAATCCCTCTTGATTTTTGGCGTGCTCGCAGGCATCTGCATACAACACGATTTGCATGGTGTCGGCAGCAGTAAATTCGCCATCACTGGCTTCAAGCTGCAATGTATACGTGCCAGGTTCCTTTATCGTAACCGTGGGATTTGCAGCAAGGGTATCACTGATCTGGGCCGGATTGAGTTCATTAGGCTCGGCAATTATCGTCCACAAAAACGTTGCAGGTTCAGGTCCGCCGTCTTCATCCCGAACGATTCCGTCAAGCTGGACTACCTTTAGGCCGTTATCCAGCCAGTTCTCAATATCGCTGCCTGCGTCCACTTGGGGAGGCAGATTATCTGCGTAGAAACTGAAGATGGGGCCATAGATCGGATCCGCGTCACTGCCCACATAGGTATCCACGGCCCAATAATAGCGCGTCTTCGGCTGGGTTTGTACGACAACGGAAGTAATGTTCTGCTTGCTCACAACCTGGATGGCTGCCGGGTCGGTAAACTCTTCCAGCAGTTTTAAGTCGTCGGTGAAGTAGACGTCAAACCGCACCGGCTCACCGGGCACGCACGGATCAGGCAGAGTCCAACTCAGTTCCACCTCGCCTAATATGATTTCCGCACCATCGGCCGGATTCGGATTGAGAAAGTGGACAGCCTTCAATGTGGTTTTGCCTTCATTGGTGACGTCATAATCCAACTGCAGCGTGCCGTTGCCGTCATAGGCGGTAATCCAGCCGCTGTCGATATATCCCTGGACGGTCGAGACATTATTGCCGTCTATTATCAGCGTACCGGCGGCTCTAACATCCATCGTGCCGACAGCACCAGCGTTCCCTCTCATATCAAAGGTCTTGGTGTTTATAATTCCACCATATAGATTCACGTGACCTATAGATGTAGGATGATGTCCGATCCGGAAGAGGCCTTTGTCTGTAATAGTTCCACCGGTCATATTGAGGGTGCCCGAACCTCTGTCCCCCACAAGTATATCCCCGACTGTTATGGTGCCACTTATCATATCACATGTGGCGTCACAACCATCGGACAGGCCCAGTTGAAAGTACGTTGTTATCGCAAGGGTTCCACCGTCCACTGTCATGGTAGTGACGGAAGCACCAAGTCCAAAGCCCAGCATATTAGCCACGGCGCCTTCGTTCGAGATAGTCGGGCCGATGAGCAGGCTGATTCTGGGGTAATCGGCAGAGGTGGGGACTGTACCGCTGTCCCAGTTTCCTTCCGTGCTCCAGAGGTGGTCGCCAGTGGTATCGGACCATGTCATGTCAACAGCTTGAACATCATCCACCAGAGACAGCACCAGAACAAAAGAAATCAGGTAAATCATTTTTCTAAACATAACAATTCTCTTTCATAAAAAGTTAACATTGGCTTTTGATTGTCAACAATGAGCCGAATATCTGATCTTAGCTCACGTCACAGGCGTAAACTATTTTCTCTTCTTGAATTGTTAAAAATAGGAAAGATTCTGATCCATTGCGGCCAATCACTTGATTCGCACCCACCTGCCGGATGACAGAAAACCCACCGATTCCAACGACCTCATTTATACCGGATTAGCCACCTTGCCGTCAAGGGAAATCTCTGGACCGGGATTTATCATATGGGGAAAAAACAGGGATGGTAAGACATAGGGACGTTTACGATTTCGTGTATTCAGTTCTTCTTCTGTTTCTGTCTCTTAACGGCTTTGGTGTCCCTTTGTTCTGTCAACGTTACAAATAGGCAAATGTCCATAACATCCTCTCCTCTAATATCCTTAATAATTCAAACTGACCGATTTCAATACAAAGATATTCACAAACTCTTATTATGCAGCTATTTGGCTTGAAGTGTCATTCTGAGCAGAACGTAGTGAAGCGAAGAATCTAAACGCCAAATGATCAAAAATACGTTACTATAATACCGCTGGCGTTGAGATGTTTATCCTCGAACCCAGCGAAGTGCCAAGAACCGGGCTCTGCTTATAGCTGACAGGGCCGGACCGCTTGCTTACGATATGGCAAATCATCTGTTGGCTTCGAATTCTTTCGCTGTGTTTTTTATATCTTCGACTTCCATTTCAATATCCCGCAACTGCTCCTGTGCGATTTGCACTTTCGAAAAATCTCTCGTTTTGGTATACAGCGTAACCATTTCGTTCAGGGCAACCTTTTCACATGCGATCCCCATGTAACGACAGTGTTACAATAGTCCCGGCAGGCCGGTATTAGCTTGAACTTTGAACGAAACCAGGATATAATATTACCATGAGATTCGTCCTGGCAGTACTAACAGTACTATTAGCAGGGATCCCGGCTCAAACGGAATCTACAGAAGATTCGCAGCTCAAGGCCTTAAGGATCAAAGAACAACAACTTGCCCAACAACTTCTGCGTGATTTCCCCGAGAGCGAAAACCCCCTGGTGTTACTGGGTGATTTTTATCAGCATCGCGGCCAGACGAATCAGGCCTTGGAGGTCTGGCAGCAGGTCCTGAAGAAAAATGCCCGACGTGCCGACGTTTACGACCGCATGGCCAAGGTTGCGTTTGCAACAGATGATTATGAAACATCAACCCGATTGTGGCGCACAGCACTACAAATGAATCCTTCTCTGCCAAATCTGCACATTAACCTGGCGCGGTCCCTGATGCAGCTCGGCCAATACCGGGAGGCTCAACAGTTGCTGGAAAAAGAGATTCACCTCAGCGGTGACGATGCCACCGGCTCTTTACTGCTCGGTGCCGTCCATCTGGAGCTGCGCCAATATGAGGATGCAGAACGCTGCTACCAAAAAATGCTGGAACTGGATCCGAACAGCCCCCATGCCTGCTATGGCCTGTATCAAGTCTATTCCCGGCTCAAGGATGGTAAAAAGGCGGCCGCATATCTAAAACAGTTCCAACAGGGCAAGTCTCAATGGCGAAAGACCAAGAAAGAGACCGTGGTCAGAAACCTTAGTCAAGCCGATTCCGAAGTCGACTTTTATGCTCGGTGTTTGGCCGAGCTTTGCGCAGACGCCCGGAAGCTCTACATGGGCAAGGGTGATCGCAAAACTACGGAATGGCTGCTAACGCAAGCGGTTGAACTTGATCCCAACAGTGTCGCCCACCGCTATGCGCTCATGTCCTTCCACGCAGACGCCGGGCGCGTGCAGGAGGCCCTGGATGAATGCAGGATTATAAAACGCCTGGACCCGAACAATATATCCTGCCAGCTTAACCTTGGCCTGCTGTCAGCGCGGCTCGGTCAATTCGAGCAGGCCGAAAAGGCCTTGCTTACCGCTATCGCCATGGCCCCGGCCCAGGCTGACGGTTATCGTGAACTTGCCCGGCTCT
>Ga0210003_1001184_pt1 | contig 23020 bp, 12 predicted proteins | sample LantaG_FD_182804 | JGI IMG/M metagenome (GOLD analysis project Ga0210003, IMG submission 182804) | Deep subsurface microbial communities from Baltic Sea to uncover new lineages of life (NeLLi) - Landsort_02402 metaG (SPAdes) (version 2) | ecosystem: Environmental > Aquatic > Marine > Oceanic >... | reverse complement strand
GCTGGTTTCGCCATCGACTATTGCGGCATTAAGCGGCAACTCCTCGGTGGTGTTGACCTGCGAGTCTATGAACGACCGCACGGCAACGTCCACCTGCCTTGCGGCTTCGTCGTTCGCAGCTTCCAGCCACAGGTTCACGGCGAGCTCGTCGGCCGTTACAAACGCGGCGCTGAACGCGAGGCGTTTGATCTGGTTGGGGTCCATCGCCAGGGCCTGCTTGAGCTTGTCGCGGGCTTCACTGCGGCGTGTTTCATCGCGGAAGATAGCGGCGAGCAGAATGCCGTTTTCGTTGGACGCTGCACCGAACAGCATGGCGGAGGAATCCGCTTTCGCAAGCAACTCGGCGAATTCCAATGCGGCCTCGGGCGCATCCTCGCCGTCCGGGAGGGGCGCGTTGTAGGCCGAGATGGCTGCTTCCACGTCGTCTTCGGTTTCGCCCACGTAAACGACGTTCTTGAATACGGAAAGGTAGCTCGCCTTCAGGATGGGTGCGAATGAAGGCTCCGGCACGGCCTCGTCGTCCTCCGGCTCTTCCGCCGGTTGGCCTTGTTTCTCAGACTCTTGCTGAAGGCGTTCGGCGAGGTCGCGGCCCGAGACTATTTTCGCTCCCTGGTGCTCGACCGAATCCACATCCCGGCCAAGTGCGAAATATGCGCCCTGCACCTGCCAGCGGATGCCGCCGGGCATTTCGCTCAGGACGAGCGCCGCCCACGGATGCAGGTTTTCCGGTTCCGATCCCGAGTATGAGCCGACCAGCGTAACTTTGGGCACTGCCTCAGCTTTGCGCGAGCGGAAGAAATCGATCCAGTCGTCGAAATCCGTCTTGAGGTTCTGATCCGCCGCCACGGTCGCCGCATATGCCAGCAGCTCGCGCAATTGCGGCTGGTTGGCGTCGAGCTTGAGCACCGCGAGGCCTGCGGTTTCTTCCCCGATGAATTCCTCGGGCGGGATCGGCTTGCCCGGCCTCTGCAGGAACCATGCTCCAATACCCAGCACGAGGCACGAGGTAGCCAACACGCCCACAAGGATGATAAGCAGAATGTTTCGTCGTCTCGGGGCATGAAACTGCGGCATTTCTTCGGGCGGTGCTTGTTCGTTCATCAACTTCTCCTTCAATGGGCTGCCGTCGTCATAGTTGTTATCGTCAGTCGGTTCGGTTATGGCCAGTCGAATAGCTGCTGCGTGCCGGTTTGCGTCGATCGGTTATTCGCGAGAAACGCGATCAGCTCGGCGACCGATTTCACAGCAACGGCGCCCTCGCTGAGCGCCAATCGGTTGCCTTCCGGCGTGTCGGGGCCGAAAACGGCGACCGCGGCCGGAATCCCAAGCTTCCTTGCTGCCTGGTATGTGTTCATAGTTCCGCCGTCGGGTTCAGCCTCCACTACCAACAGGAAGCTGCTGAGGGCGGCGGTGATCCGATTTCTGAGTATCGCTCCGCGCGTTTCCCATGGGGCCTCGGGCGGTCGGTCGCTGATCACCACGGCGCTGCGTTCGATCCGCGCCGTCGGCACCTCCTGCGGCGGCCGGAACCTCAGGATGCCCGTGGGCAGCACAAACACCGTGCGGCCTCCTGCATCGAGTGCCCCGGTGTGGGCGGCGGTGTCGACTCCTGCGGCGTTGCCGCTTACCACGGTGCATCCCTGGGCGGCGAGTGCTCCGGCGCTGCGATACGCCGAGCGGAACGCGCGCGCGCTGGGGTGCGTCGAGCCGATCACGGCGGCGCTGCACGTGTCGATCTGCTCGTCGTACTCACCGGCCATGTATATCAGGCCGGGCGGCCATTTCAGCCTGTGCAGCCGCGCCGGATAGTCGCTGTCTTCGAATGTCAACACCTTCACGCCTCGCGACCGGAGCGTGCCGAGCAGCTTCCGCGTGTGGTCGATCCTGATCGCGGCAAACAGGAGCGAATCGACCAGGCAAGCATCTGCGCCCGCTATGCCCTGGAGGCTGTCGGGTGAGGCTTCTGTCAGCGCCCGGCGCGGCGTTGCGAATTTCTGCAGCAGCCGATGGAAGGTTGCATCGCCCACGTTGGGTGCCGCGTGCAGTGCCATCCACCAGGCGAGGTCGTCGTCTGTTCTCGATGGACCGGTCATTCCTGCTGCCGCCGCTGTTGTCAGTTTCCGAGCCGGACGCAGTTGACGCTGATACCTTGCTGCCGCCATTGTTGCTCGCGCTCGGCCGCGTGGGGGCTGTGCGTGAAATACAGAACCTGGCGGCCGTCTGCTGCGAGGCTGGCGATGGTGTTCAGTGCCTGCTCGAGCCGGTCGGCGTCGAAGTTCACAAATGGATCGTCGAGGATCATCGGTATTGCGGTGCGGCCGCTGAGTGCTCCGGCGAGCGCCAGGCGCAGCGAGAAGTACAGTTGATCCACGGTCCCGCGGCTGAGCTTGTCGGCGTCGACCATCCTGCCCGTAGTGTCGACCGCTATCAGCCCGCGCGGCCACTTATCGACGAGGTTGACGGTTGCGTATGCGCCGCCCGTGAGCTTGTTGAAATGCCTGCCCGATTCCTGCTCGAGTTTCGGCACGTATATATCATGATGCTCGCGATCCACCTCGCGCAGCACCGCCATGGCGTAGTTGCACGCTGTTACGGTGAAATCGCCGCGTTCGATCTCCGCTTCGATGAACGCCTTCTCGCCCTCGAGTTCGGCCGGCGAGGTCGAGGCATGCTCCTCGAGGAGCGTAAGCTCGGTGCGTGCGGCGGTAAGATCGGTGGATAGCTGGGGCAGCTCGTTTTCGAGGCGCTCCTTCTCCTTGCGCCAGAATTCATGTTGCTCGGCGGTAGGCTCGAAGCCGGAAAAATCCTGCTCGAGCCGCGTCCGGGCCACCTTGATCTCGAGCGTCAGGGCGTTCTGATCGTTGATGAGCTGATCGAGCGTCTTTCCGGCGGCGTGCGCGTCCATCGAGGCTGTCAGCTTCTCCTTCTCCGAAAGGAGCGCACGCAGCCGCCGCGTACGCTCGGCAAGCTGGAGGATGTCGTCGCACGATGTCCGCTGCAGGAATTCGCTTTCGCGGTGGGCGTGGTCCATCTGCTCCTTCTCGATGCGGTGCTTCTGGTCGTTGAGTTCGGCCAGTATCTCCCGTGCGGACAGCAGCATCTCCTCGCGTTCGCCGAGTTTCTCGAGGCCCAGCACGCCGGCGAGGCGCTCGCTGAGTTTGTCGATTTCGCGGCGAAGATTGCGCACCTGCGAAATGCGGTCGCGCAGCACCGGAATGCTGCCGCAGTTGTAGGTTTCGGCCAGCCGCCGGCTTTCCTTCTCGGCTTCGTCGCGGGCGTTGCGGCTGTGTTCGAGGTCTTTGAGGCACTGCTCGTTTTCGCGGCGCAGCGAGCGGAGGTCTTCCTGGTTGGACCGATACTCGCTTATGAACGACGAGACGTTCTCCTCGTTTACGCCGATCTTCTGCGTGAACTCGCCGATGGCGTCGCATATCTCGCGCCAGCGCGATTCGGCCTCGCTTACTTCGTTTTGAAGGCGCTTATGATCCGCACGCCACTGCTCGCGGCGGCTGCGGCGCTTGGTTTTCCACACCGTCCACCATGCGCCCACGGCCACCGCCACACCCAGCAGCACAAAGCGGAGGTAGCCGTGTGCGGTGGTAACCGCCGCCAGCATCAGCGCGAGTGCAGCCGCCGGCAGCGGCATTTCCTTGAGCAGGTGGCCGAAAGTGGGCGGCGGGCGGTGCTCCTCGTGGCTTGCGAGGGCGAGCCTGGCGTGGTCGAGCGCCCGCTTGTGCTCGTCCTTGCGCAGCTCGAGGCGCTGCCATTCCGATTGCAGCCGCCAGGCGTCGCCAAGCTCGGGATACTTCGACGCAAACTGCTCCAGCCCCCACAGGCTGTGTTTGATGCGCTCAAGGCGTTCTTCCTGCTCCTGCACGTGCTCGGCCGCCGCCCTCACCTTGTCGGCAAGCTCGCGGCGATGCCCGTCCAGCACGTCGAGTTCCTCCTCAGCGGCAAGCTTGCCGAACTCGTCGATCTGCTGCTGGATGAGCGCGATTTCGGCCGATATTTCCTCCGCCGCCTTCAGCCGCTTCTGCATGCTTTGTATACGCGCGGCACACGCCGACGCCTTGGCTTCCAGGTCCGACCGCGCGCGCTCAAGCTCCGTTCGGGCCGAGTCGAGCTGGTCCGGGTCGAACAGTGTCAGCGTGCCCATGTCGCGCAGGGCTTCTTGAAGCTCCTGCAACTTGCGCTCGCATTCCTCGATCTTGCGGATGCGCTCCTGGAGGCCGTGGAATTGGGTCTGGCGGCTTTCGAGTTCCTCGTCGATCTTCCGCTTCGCCTCGCTCTTGTGCAGCAGTTCGGTCAGCTCCCGCAGGCGCGAATCCTTCACCGGCAGCCGCCGCTCGAGGTTTTCGATCTTCTCGCCCAGCTCTTCCCGCCGCCGGTCTTCGCCGCGGGCACGCTCGATCTCCGTTATCAGCGTTTCCAGCCGCTCGGTAAGCTTGTCAAGCCGGCCGGGCGATTCATTGCGCACCTTGCGCAGCGGCTTGCGCACGTTCTTGTCCAAAAACTCCGCAGCGTCGGTCGCCGTGATTGCGTCGGCCCCGGCAAACATCGATTCGATGTTGCTGCCGATCCGCTCCATGTCGGCCGCCTCGGCGAGGTCCGCCTGGCACACCGATACCGTCCGATTGAACACGTAGGCGTCTTCGACACCCGTCTGGCGGACGATTGCCGCATCGATTTCTTCGCGGTTGGCAGTCAGCAGGCTGCGGCCGCCGGAAGAACCCATCTCATACAGTTCGACCTTGCCCGACAGCATGTCGCGGTTCAGCAGAAACCGGCTGCCGTCGGCCTCGTAATCGAGTTCGATCAGGCACTCGGGCACCTCCTGCCACGACCGCGCCTCCTCGCGCGTGCGCAGCAGATTCGCGTCCGAGCGCCGGCTGAGGCCATACAGCCCGGTGATGATCGCCTGGTGCAGCGTGCTCTTGCCTGCTTCATTCGGGCCGTAAAAAATGTTCAGGCCGGGACCGAACTCGATCGTCGTGTCCAGATACCTCTTGAACCCTACCATTCTGATGGAGTTGAGGTGCATCTTCACTCGCTCCTCATGAATGCCCGGACGCCCAGCTCGAGCGCCTTGCTCAGGAGCGGTCGCTCGTTTTCCGAAGCGGCCTGAATGCGGTCGTTCATGATCTGCACGAACCTGGTCATATACGTATTGTCGGCCGGCACCTCGCCCACACTTCCGAAACTGGTGGAGATGTCGAGGTATGAGCAGAACTGCTGCAGTTCATCGGCCAGGTGTTCGGCGGCCGTTATCACTTCGCCCGGCGGATTTCCGGCAAGCTGTATCTGTGCGTATATTTCGGCCGACAGCATTTCTTCGAGGCGGCGCCGGAGCGACTGCTCGGTCTCGGCCGTGCAGTCGATCTCCTGTGCCAGGTGCGACACGAGGTTGATCTTGTGGGGCTTTGCGTCTACGCGCCCCCGGCTGTCGATCGTCCCAACCACCACGTAGCGGTCGCCGAGGTCGTTTTTCGAGAACCCGATGGCGTCGGGCGCCCCTGGGTACATTGCGACGGGCCGGATACCTTCGACCGTGCGCAGTGCGTGGTAGTGGCCCAGTGCGATGTAACTGAAAGGAAGCTCGGCCAGGTCTTCGGTGGTGAACGGGTGGCAGTCGGCAGTGGCTTGTCCGAAATTGAGCCAACTGCCATGAAACAGCAGTACTGAATTTCCAGCCGGAAGCTCCGCATCAAAAAGGCTGATCTGGTTCCTCGACGGCTGGGAAATATCGGGTGCGATTCCACACACACTGATCCCCATGTTCGCCGCCTCGCAGCATTCGAAGGCGGGTTTGGTAAACAGTTTCGTGCAGGGGAAATCGGCCTTGAGCCAGAAGCCGCCCTCGCGGCAGTGGTCGTGGTTGCCGGGGATGATGAACGTTTGCACGTTGCCGTCGGCCAGGCGCTGGAGCTGGCTTCGCACGAACGCGACGTCGCGCGGCGACGGACGCGCGCTGTCGAACAGGTCGCCGGAGATGAACATCATGTCGGCCTTGCCGGTGTGTTGGAGGGCGAGGTCGACAATTCGCGCAAACGTCTGGCGCTGATCCACGCGGCGCCTGTCGGCCGCGCTGCGCGGCAGCATCGAGAAACTCGCGCCGAGATGAATGTCGGAGCAATGTACGAATTTCACCGCCTCGCGGGAAGCGTGTCCCGGTTCGGACAACTCGGAGTCTATCATTCCTGTACCTCCGCAGCGGTGGGTCGGCCTATGCTTAACGATGCACGATTATAGCAGAAGGGGCGCGCGGAGTCAACGGAAAGCCGGCCGCCGACGTGCATGTTGAGGCGGGCCGGCATGGCCGGCGGCGGTGCCGCTCCCGGCCGGCCCGCGCGCATTCGATTACAACTTGTTACAAAAATCGGTTTTTTGCTTGACATCTGCGTTTTCATGAGCTATAATTTGGCAGAAATGGACAGCGCCCGGTTGAGGGAACGGCCGTCTGGGTCCCGCACACTTCTACAAGGAGCTGTTGATGTCCAGGTATCAATGCCGCCTGATTAACGAGCTCCGGATGCAGTTATGTTATTCACCGGAGCGACGCCGGCTCGAGCAGATCGCTCGGCTGGAGAAGATGGTCGGCGAGATCAAGCCGCGGCGTGACTACCGCTACGACGTCATAGCCGAGCGGATCACCAACTACAAACCAACCAAGTGCCCGACCGATTCGATCCCGGGCAAAACACTCCGGCACGATCTGGCCATGCTCCTCGAGGACCTCAGCTTCTCGCTGGGTGAAGAAGCCCTCGAGCTGTCCGACGACACATTCTCGGCCCATCAGATCAAAGACATGTTCGACGTGTCGCCCCAGACCATCACAGCCTGGCAACTCCAGGGCCTGCCGGTGCGTTACCACCTGATGGCCGACGGCGAGAAACGCATGGGCCTCACGCGAACCACGCTGGAGGCCTTCGTTGCGCAGGTCATCGCGAAAGCCGTAAGGTCGCCGCGATTCTCCAAAGCGCCCGAGAGCAGAATCCTCCAGTTCGCGCGCAATGTACTCGCAAAGAAGCAGTGCAGCCTCACTGAACTCGCGCACAAGATCGAAGAGCAGTTTAATCTGGCTGAACTCGCCGCCAAGTGCATCATTCGAGCGCATGACATCAGCGACACCGATCACGCTTTCTTCTCCGACACCGCCGGCCCGCTTCCGCTGCGCGCAAAAGAACGAATCTACTCCGCCCACCGCGCCGGCGAGTCCGTCCAGAGGCTGATGGCCGACTACCAGCGCCCACGCGCCGACATATACAGGATCGTCAGGCAAGTGCAGGCGGAAAGGATTATGGCCGGCGGAGTCGAATACGTGTACAACGAAGAATTCGACGCACCAAACGCCGACGAAATGATCCTCAAACTCCGGCCCGACGAAAACACGCTGCAACACGTTGGCCGCCGCCGCACACACGTCCCGGCGTACCTCACCGACCTGTGCAAAGTCCCACTCCTCGGCAAGGAGGAAGAACCCGAGATATTCCGGCGCTACAACTACCTCAAATACAAGCTGTACTGCCTGTGGGATGAGATGCGGCCCTCCCAACTGACCGCCAACTCGCTGGAAATGCTTCGCTGGCTCCGAAACGAAGCGTCCGAGCTGCGCAACCGCATCCTCGAGGCCAACCTCCGCCTCGTCATACGCATGGCATACAAACACGTAGGCCCGATGGCCAACGTCAACGAACTTATCAGCGACGGCAACATCAGCCTGATGCAGGCCGTCGAAAAATTCGACTACGGCAAGGGCTTCCGATTCAGCACCTACGCATCGTGGGCGCTCCTCAAGAACTTCGCAAAAAGCATTCCCGAGGAAAACTACCACGGCGAAAAATTCGTCACCGGCCAGGCGATGCTCCTCGATTCAGTGCCCGATCCCAAAGAAAGCCTCCGCCGCGAAGAACTCAACCACTCCATCCGCGCAGCCATCAACCGCGTACTCAGCAAACTCAACGAGCGCGAACGCAGCATCGTCCGTTGCCGGTTCGGAATCGGCGAGGAAGACCACGCCCAGACACTCGGCGAGGTCGGCGACAAAATGCAGGTTACGCGCGAAAGAGTACGCCAGATCGAAGCCCGCGCCCTCGAAAAGATGCGAATACTTCTCCATAAGGAAAGCATCGAACTCGAGCTGTAGACCGCCCCCCGTCTTCGCTCGTCAGTATTCATCTCCGCTTGCCGTGCATGTTCATGCTCCCTCCGAAGCTGGGTGCGCCAGAATTTTATGGTTTTGCCGCTCGGACAAGCAAACCCACCGTTGAGACGGTGGGCTGATATTGGGTCGTCCTTACAGGACGGAACCGCTGAAGCGGGCTCGAAGAAGGCTTTCTGCCAGAGGTGGAACTGGTTGGGCTGCAGGTACAGCTCGTCGCAGAGGTCAGAGTCTTGTCCAGCAGGTGGCGGCGCAGGACGGCCACTTTTTCTTCGGGCGTGAAGTGGCGACGTTTGTGTTCTATAAGGACGTTTCTCCTTGGTGGTTACATTATAACCGAAACAGGGGAAATGTCCAATTCCGTCTGAAGCATGACATTTAGATATAACAACAGCAATTACAAGATATTACACTTTTTGGGGGGGAAAAGGTACTTGAGAGATTGAGCAAGCATGTTATAATCAAGAAGCCTGAAGAAACTTTTCCGAAGCTATCATCGGCGGACGTTTCGCCAAACTTCGGGGGTTTTGCAAGAGACTCAAACATTTCAGGAGGCCATGTGATGAAATTTCGCAATGCTCTACCCCTGTTAGTGACGCTTTGTTTGATTATTCCGATGCAGATATTTGCTGCAGACGGGGTAAAGCCGACAATGACGACGGCACTGTCAAGGGCCAATCTTGACCCGACTGCCTTTGCGCAATGGGGCGATGGCAAAGAACTGCCATTGGCGGTCAAGGACGGGCCCACTTGTGTAATATGGACAAAAGAAAGTGCGCCGGGGCACGCTGGCGTAAGTTATGGCGATTCAAAAACGCCTGGCGTACGACATATGCGTATTGGTTTTAATGAGCCAGTGCTGACCGGTTCAGTTATCGTAGTCGCCGGCGGTTCATTGAGTGTATTGAAGCCGACAGCGGCATATCCCGGCGATTTGAATGATGACAAACAGTGGATACCCGCCCAGCGACTCAGCCGTGGCGGGGAGTCGCCGTTGATCAAGACAATTACTGATGAAGTTAATCGGTATGACTACGCGATATGGGTGCTGCCCGCGAAGACAGAGACCCGGGCATTGCGGTTTACCCATACTGCTTCTTCCACCGATCCAACATACAGTTGCTGGCTGGGCGGCGCATTTGTACTCGCCGACCGAATGGCGAATATCGCACCGCAGGCTGTCGCCGGGGCGAGTTCGAAAAATGATGACGCAAAGAAGTTCAATAGCGAACTCCGTTACGGGGCATGGGACAATAACTACGATGGTGCGGAATTTGTAATATCGCCGCAACACCCGGAATGGGTGACGCTGGTCTGGCCAAGACAGGTAACCGTTGCCGGTTTGAGTGCTTTGGAGGCAGGTTTTGGCAGCGCTGAAGCGCAATACTACAACGGTCCAACTGACCGCCACCCCAGCGAAGCGCAGGAAGGCGACTGGAAGACAATTGCGATATTTGATAAGTTGCAAAATCAATATCCGCGGTCATTGTGCATCAACTGGATGGAGTTCGATAAGCCGGTCACCTCGCGTGCAATCCGCCTGAAACTGATCAAGCGCAGCGATGAGAGCCACCCGCATCAATATGGGGCCACCCGCGACGGCAAACGCGTGTGGCTGGGCGAGTTGCTGGCCCTGCAGCTATTGCAGGACACCAAGTTGGATACTGCGATCATCCCGGTGGCAAAAACTGTCGCGGAGGCGCACCCGCCCATCCCGGTTAAGTTTAACTTGAAAGAAGCGGGATTTGTAACGTTGGTCATTGAAGATCAGGATGGCAAACGGGTACGCAATCTAATCAGCGAGACGCCATTCCCGGCCGGTGAAAATACCGTCTGGTGGGATGCCATTGACGACCTGGGACGCGATGCCGAGTCTGCGCGTCACGGCATTTACAACATCCCCGGCAAATTCGTGCTGCCGGCAAAATACCGGGTACGCGGCCTGACCCGGAAGAATATTGATGTCAAATATGAATTTTCATTATACACCGGCGGTTCACCAGCATGGGCTACCGCTGATGGCACCGGCGGATGGCTGGCTGACCACACCCCGCCCTGCAGCGCGTTGTTTGTGCCGGGCGATAAAGCACCCGGTGGAAAGCCGCTGGTATTCCTGGGCAGTTCCACGGCAGAAGCCGGCCAAGATCTGGCATGGGTAGATATGGCCGGCAAGAAAGTCGGCGGTCGCCGATGGGTAGGCGGTGTCTGGACAGGCGCGCCTTACCTGGCACGCGATGCTGGTCCAAACGCGGTTGCAGGACAATATGCCTATGTTGGATCGGCAAGGGAACACGAATTGCGCCTGACCGCACTCACGCACCAAGGCGATAGACAGGTAGTAATATTCAATTTTGCGTCAAGAGATGTCGCCGGGTTGAATGGAATAGCCGTACATAACGGATTAATGGTTTGCACCCTTCCCAGACTCAAGCAGCTATTATTCGTTGATGTTAAAGCCGGTAAAATCCTGGGTAATTCAACTATTGAAGACCCGCGTGGTGTGGCATTTGACGCTCAGGGCAGGTTGCTGCTGCTTGTTGGCAACACTTTGCAGCGATACACTGTCCCCCCCATGGCAGACAATATGACATTGCCGGCGCCGCGGGTAGTGATAGAAAAAGGATTAGACAATCCGAGCCACCTGACAGTGGATGCAAAAGGCAATATATACATAGCAAATGGCGGAAGCAGTCATCAGGTGAAAGTATTCACCGCTGACGGGACTTTCCTGCGCAATATCGGCAAGGCCGGCGCGCCGAAAGTTGGTCCGTATGACCCGCAGCACATGAACAACCCTAACGGTATTGCAATAGACGAAAGAGGCCGGTTATGGGTGACCGAGACTGATTTCCAGCCAAAACGTGTTAGCGTCTGGACACTGGACGGAAGGTTTATCAAAGCATTTTACGGCCCGACAGAGTACGGCGGCGGCGGTGTGCTTGATTATAAAGATAAAACAAAGTTCTATCATCACGGCATGCAGTTTAAGTTGGATTGGACAAAGGGCACTTGTGTGCTGGAGACAGTATATTGCCGGCCAGGCGCAAATGATATGAAACCTGCAGGAGCCGGGTACCCTGAAACCCCGATTTATCTTAACGGAAAACGTTATTTTTCCAACACCTACAACAGCAATCCGTGTGCCGGCTCTGGTCTGGTAACTATTTGGATCGACCGTGAAGGCATAGCAGTTCCGGTAGCGGCAATGGGACGCGCGAATGATTGGGGAGAGTTAAATAGGCCTCAATGGCCGGCAGGCATTGACTGGCGCAATCAGGCATCTTTCGTTTGGTCGGATTTAAATGGTGACGGTCAACTACAGGTTGATGAAGTGGTCTTTTCCAAGGTGGGCGGCGGCAGTCTGACCGTCATGCCTGACCTGTCTATCCTGAGCACCAGATTCGGCGGCAATGCTGTGCGGTTTACTCCGTCTAAATTTACCGCGAAAGGCGCACCGGTTTATAATTTGGAACCTGGCGAAATATTGGCAAAGGATGTCAACCATTCGGCAAGCTCCGGCGGGGACCAGGCATTGAATGATGGCAAAGGCTGGACAGTACTCACTGTTGCTGCCAAGCCTTACGCGCAGTTGTCATTTTCCGGTGTAAATAAAGACGGCAAAGCAAGCTGGTCATACCCTTCGCTGTGGCCGGGTCTGCACGCCTCTCACGAATCCCCCGTGCCGGAGTTCCCTGGTGAATTAATCGGCACTACCCGTTTGCTGGGCGGCGTATTCACCCCAACAAAGGGCGATGCCGGGCCGATGTGGTGTGTAAACGGCAACCAGGGCAACATGTACCTGTTCACCACTGACGGTCTATTCGTTTCCACTATTTTTCGCGACTGCCGCATCGGCAAGTCATGGTCAATGCCCGCTGCAGAACGCGGCATGTTGTTGAATGATGTCTCCTGTTCTTCAGAGTCTTTCTGGCCGAGCATCACCCAGACTTCCGATGGCAATGTCTATATGATTTGTGGATTCTCGGCATCCCTGGTGCGGTTGGACGGGCTGGATACCATCACTCGTTTGCCGAATAGTGAAATAAATGTTACTGATGCTGAACTGAAAAGCGCACAGGAATACCTGTTAAAACGCGAAGCCGCCCGGCAGCAAAACCAGGGGGTGGGGGGGATATTGAAGGTAAGCAAGCCGGATGTCGCCCCTACCGTTGATGGAAAATTGGACGACTGGAAAGGCGCATCATGGGTAAGTATTGATAAACGCGGAGTAGCCGCATATTTCGACAGCAACAGCAAGCCATATGACGTTAGCGGTGCGGTGGCAATATCCGGCGACCGCTTGTATGTCGCTGTCAGAAATACCGAAGCCAACCTGCTGGCAAACTCCGGTGAGATGGCGATTGCGCCATTCAAGACTGGCGGCGCACTGGATTTAATGCTGGGCACAAACCCGAAAGCAGATGAAAAACGCGCTAATCCGGTAGAAGGCGACCTGCGGCTGCTGATAACTATCGTGAAAAATAAACCGTTGGCATTGTTATACCGGCCAGTAGTACCCGGCACCAAAGAGCCGGTTCCCTTTGCCTCGCCGTGGCGTACAATAACCATTGACCGTGTAGACGATGTAAGTGATAAATTGCAACTCGTTGGCGATTCCGGCAATTTCGAGTTCTCCATCCCGGTGGATACACTGGGGTTGAAAGTAGAACCGGGAATGGTGCTGAAAGGCGACATCGGATTACTGCGCGGCAACGGTTTCCAGACTGTGCACCGGGCATACTGGGCAAACAAAGCCACTGGTATAACCGCCGACGTTCCGTCAGAAGCGATGTTGACACCGCAGTTGTGGGGAAAATGGCAATTCCCGAAATAATTCCATAATGCCCTCTGAAGGGCCTGTGCTCATCGCAAGACGATCAAGTTTGACGTTGAGGTCGGCCTCTCCGAGCCTGCTGGCAACAAGCTCGCCCAGAACTGGCAGTACGACGACAGCGGTGCGTGGCTTCACGTGAAAACGAGCTCTGGCTGGAAAAAAGCTCGGCTCGAATAACGCGGGTGAGACCATTCTATGCGTTCATCAAACATATTATCTGCCACAGGATGCAAAGGACAAGGATGCAAGTAACATGAACAGCGGCAATTCTTCTTCTGCGATGAAGGTCCTCTCCCGCATGCGGCCGGGGCAGGTTAACCTACTGGCTGGACCTTTCCAGCACCGCTTCAACCTGAACCGCCGGTACCTGCTCAGCCTCAAGAACGAAAACCTGCTTCAGAATCACTACTTTGAAGCAGGATTGTGGGGGCCCGCCCAAAAACCGCAGGACTGTCATTGGGGATGGGAATCGCCAACATCCGCCATCCGTGGACAGTTCCTCGGTCACTGGATGTCTGCCGCAGCGCATCTATGGGCTTATACCGGCGATAACGAACTCAAGGCGCGAGCCGACAAAATCGTCAGCGAGTTGCAGCGCTGCCAGGCGGAAAACGGCGGCGAATGGATTGCTTCCATACCGGAAAAAACATTGCACGCAATCGCTGCCGGCAGATGGCGTTGGGCACCGCATTATGTTGTTCATAAAACGCTCATGGGTCTGCTCGACATGGCAACCCTCGCCCAAAACGAAACCGCAATGGAAATTCTCTGCAACTTCGCAAAATGGTTCTGCCGCTGGACAAGGTCGTTTTCCCGCGAGCAGATGGATAACATTCTCGAAGTGGAGACCGGCGGCATGATGGAAGCATGGGCAGATCTCTACGCCCTGACAGGACGCGAAGAGCACCTCGAGCTTGTGCGAAGATACGAACGGCGGCGGCTCGTAGACAGGTTGCTTGCCGGCGATGACCCCCTTACCAACCGCCACGCTAATACGACAATACCGGAAGCCCACGGTTTCGCCCGCGCATGGGAAGTTACCGGCGAAAAACGCTGGCGCGATGCGACCGAAGCATATTGGGATTGCGCCGTCACCACACGAGGCTGCTATTGCACCGGCGGACAGACCTGCGGTGAAGTGTGGGGACCGCCGATGAACCTCGCAGCACGCCTCGGCGATAAAACACAGGAGCACTGCACCGTCTATAACATGATGCGTTTGGCTGATTACCTCCTGAGGTGGACCGGCGAATCAGCCTATGCCGACTACTGGGAACGCAACCTCTACAACGGCATTTTGGCCCAGCAGCACCCCGGCACGGGGATGGTGTCGTACTTCCTGCCTATGCAAGCCGGTGGAAAAAAGCGATGGGGATCCCCCACCGATGATTTCTGGTGCTGCCACGGCTCGCTCGTTCAGGCGCATACACTCTACCAGCGTTGCATCTATTTCAAGACGTCCGACGGGCTCGCCGTCGCGCAGTTCATACCCAGCGAATGCACGTGGGAACGTCCGGAAGGGCAAATCACGATCCGCCAGAGCTTTGATGAGCAGCTCGGCGACACTCAGAATTTGACAGTCACAAAGGGTCAGGAGAACCGCCCGCAGGCAACTGTTGTAGTCATCAACATCAAAGCAGCCGTGCCTTCCGAATTCACACTCAAGCTGCGGATACCGGTATGGATAACTGGCAAGCCAGTCATCACTGTCAACGGTAACATGGAAAAAGGCGACTCGTCTCGCGGTTCATTTACGAGCTTGGTTCGCCGCTGGGCTGACGACACGATACGCATCGAATTTCCTCGAGAACTGACGACATGCCCCTTGCCGGGCGAACCCGACACTGTAGCCTTTATGGACGGTCCGGTAGTGCTGGCAGGGCTTTGCACCGAAGGACGCACGCTATACGGCGACAAAGAGCGACCTTCCACAATGCTGGCACCCGACGGCGAGCGCGAATGGATGACATGGCGCACACGCTATCGCAGCGTCGGTCAGAACACCGGTCTGAGTTTCCTGCCGTTGCACGAAATCATCGACGAACCATACACCATCTATTTCCCTGTGCAGCCATCGAAAGCGAGCCTGTGAAAAATTGTCATGCCTCACCCGGAATTGGACTTTTCCCCGATTTCTGTTACGATGTAACGAACAAGGAGAAAATGTCCTATGCCAAAACCGCGCCGCCATTTCACCGCCGACGAAAAAAGTCGCCATCCTGCGCCGCCACCTGCTGGACAAGGTGCCCGTATCCGACCTGTGTGACGAGCTGAATCTGAACCCCAACGTCTTCTACGCCTGGCAGAAGGCCTTCTTCGAAAACGGGGCCGCCGCCTTCGCCGGACGCAAGGATTCCACCAGCCAGAAACTTGAAGCACGACGTGGAAATCACCCTGCAGCGAGGCCGCGAAAACTTCCCGGCGGCCAAGCCCAGAATCATCTCCGACAACGGCCCGCAGTTCATAGCCAACGACTTCAAGGCCTTCATCAGGCACTGCGGAATGACGCACGTGCGCACCTCGCCGAACTACCCGCAGAGCAACGGCAAAATCGAGCGGTGGCACGGCTCACTCAAGCGCGAATGCATTCGCCGCAAGACGCCGCTGAGCCTCGACGATGCCCGCCGGATCGTCGACGGATACGTCCAGCACTATAACAACACGCGGTTGCACAGCGCCATCGGCTACATCGCACCGCATGACAAGCTGCAAGGCCGTGCCGAAGCCATCCTCGCAGCCAGGCAAGCCAAGCTGGTAGCGGCCAGAACCGAGCGGCGAACGATCCACCGCCAAGATCGACAAAAACAGTTCTTGACAACCGGCACACAGCGTGCTATACTACCGGCAGCCGGAGAAACGGAAGCAGGACCTGCTGGAGAGCGACCTGCCCCTGCCCCCGGGGCAGGCGGGATACGGTCGGGTGGCGACGGACATCCGTCCGGGGGAGTTGGCGCGACCGACTCCCCCACCCAATTCCGCAGCGAAGATGTCTTGAGCTTCCCCAATGCCTTCTTAAACTCCGACTTGCCGCAGGCAAGTCGCTCTTTAACTCGTGAGAGCGAACTGTCCAATTCACGGTGAACCAGTACACCCTGACTCCATGGACGCATTGAGTTGTCTTCAGCCAGGGGGAAGATCGATGCGGCAAGGTGAGTCACTGGGAAAACTCCTCCCTGTCTGCGTGCCTGCCTGTGCGTGTCCGCACGCAGACAGGCAACGCACAGGCAGGGCAGAAGCAGCGATGGCTGGCCTCTTCGCTGTTGGACATCGAGCCGCGATTGCGAAAGAGACAAAGCTACAAATATTCCGGTCAGTTACGTGAGGCGCTGCAGCGGGATTGGGCTTGGTCCACGAGCAGGAGGTAGCGTGATACCAGTATCGGAGCCGCACCAATTTCAACTAAGAATGGCATTGATTCCTATCTCTGAGACCACACGCATACTGACGTCTTGTCGTTCGTTCCTGGGTCAGTAATGTCTATATAATATGGACCTGGCGCATCAGCATTGTTAGCCACAACAGTGTACCTCCGTGTAACGCCATCTTCGCTGTGGGGGGTGATTGGCCGAACAGACAGGTCTTTCGTATCATAGTGTAGAATATACGCTTCTGTGCTATTTGCGTGCGCTGATACGACGGTAAATGTTCCTTTTCTTTCTGGCGACAGAACAACTAAGCGAGGTACAGCTCTAACGCTGCCAACACATTCTCCAGTGACCGGAATATTGACTGAACCATAACTAGTCTTGACCTCGACACTTTCCGCAAACGTTCCCGCTGGCATGCCATTTAGGATCGATACGGTAATCTTGCCCGTATGATCAACATTGCAGTTTATCCACGGTGTTGATGCTGTCGCCGATGCAACATGGGCGACCTCGTTTGTCTCTCGCGACAATACTTCTACAATTTTACTTTGTGGCAATTCTGCATGTTGGATGCTTCCAAAATACAGCCTCAAAGGCCGAACATTCACAAGAGGCTGATAATATACGGTAACTTCAAGCATCAAGGGTTTAACATCCTTTTCTTGCGTCCGCACAGCTATGGTGTATCGCTGTAATCCGGCTATATTGGCGGGGTTACTTACCTCACAGGTAATTGTCGCCACCTCCCCAGGCAGGAGGTTCCACTTATCAGATGTCGTATCAGCACATCCGCAGGATGCAACCATGCTATGTATGTCCACAGGTCGTGCCGCAGTATTCCGAAGGAGAAACGTCGCCACTGGCGTCTTGGTCAAGGGCAGAGTGAACATTCCGAGCGCGACTGATGGATTATCACAGATCAGAGGCGAGCCAGTATCGGAGGTGAGTAGTGCCGGGGGTTGCACAATTAACGTCAGTCCAGACCATTTCGCAGTAAAATCCTCTTCAGGCATCTCAACAGTTTTTGGCGGATCGATTAATCGCACAGTATTTCCGCGCATTCCTCCCCAGATGAGAAAATGGCTGCCATAGTCCGTATGGATCTGAACAATAACCGGGTCATGTGTAAGCGCCAACTCGCTAAACCGCATGCGTCGTCCAGAGGGCCTCAGACCCAAAGACTGAAGCCAGTTGGATATACCGAAAAAGGTGCTTGTACCATCACTGGACTGTTGGATACGTGCTGGAATTACATCTAGTGAATCATCTGCCCTATTGTATAACGCCGCAATGAAATAGCTACATCGGACTCCGCAGGAATATGATTCTGAGAGCGAGCCTACTTGGTCATCGGTCCCTCCATACAGGGATGGCGGTAGGATACAACATGATATCGCGATCAATAGTGATGTAACTGTCTGCTGCATGTATGCTCCTGATTCTGATCCGTATTGAATATGCGTGTCGATCTTGGTAGAAGTACCCGCTGCGGAACCCAAGCGGAGCCGATAGAACAGAATAGCGGTTCATCAGTTACGCCGGCGCACATACCTAACAATCGCAGATAGCATGATAATCATGACTGCAATGAAGCATAGTATAAGTGCCAGGCTACCAATGCATATGACTGATCCTCCGTCACGTGCGGGTGCCCCTGTTGCCGGTTCTGTTGGAGATGGCTCGTTGTCTGCAGTGTTTTTCGGGTCTCCCGGAGCGGGAGCTTCCCGTTGTATTAACTGTGCCTGCCATTGTTCAGCCTGAGCACGTATCGATGCCTCTACAGGGTCGAAATCTACTGTTGGAATGAACTGCCCCAAGAACTCGTCGTATACTGCCGTATTGGGAGGGAATTGTATCTCAAACTGTTCGTCTGGTATGGGAACATTCAGAGTAACGGTCTGGATAGTCACCTGCGTCTTGACCAAAGGGACCATATCGGGAGTTGGGGCTGCCTCTCTCAAGTTGACTCTTGGATAGAACATCGTTGATTCATACTTGCGTGGTATATAGATATCAACACCATTAGCTGAGTATCTTTGAAACTCTTGCACTGATGCTGTGTAGGCAACTTCGCCGCCCCTAAGAATATCGTATTGTGTGACTGCATAAGCCTTTGACTTGTCAAGTACACAACGTGCCGTCATGCTAGGCATCATTGAAAAGGTTACTTCCAGCAGATTGCCAGTTGAAATGACTGCAGCTGTATCTTTAACTTCTCGTAGCCACGCCGCGAGAGTCTTTCCACTGAATTCAAATGTTGCGCGCTCAAGCATCTCGTCACTGACACTGAAACGTTGCCTCTGAACTCGGCCGGATTGCGATTCACGTACATATTGTTTGCCTACAGATCCATCCCAAGTTTGCAGAACATGTCCGGCAACGGTCTTAAGATCGTCCTGATAATGAATGTTCTCTAGACGATCCTTCTCCCCTTGACGCATCCGAGTAAAATCCTGCCTCGCTGGAGCCTCGGGATCATCTAGTTTCTGCACCTTCCCTGGATACAGCTCTGCCAGCAGCTTTGTTCCTTCAGTGGTACGGTGTTTAACCTGCGTCATAGTGTATTGAATCGAGGTTATGGCAGAATCCCTTGCATCAAGCATTGCGATGATGCTATCGACAGTGCCATCGGCGAAGCATAAGGGGGGTAGGGAGACTAGTGTACAAATCGATAGGACTGCTATGATGTAGCGTATTCTACGCATGAGCGGGCGCTCCTGGTATTGCTCTGTTTACCAAGCAGCATGAGCCTCTTGGCATGACCACAGTATCGTCATGCCAAGAGCGGCCACAGTTGCTGCAAAACCCGATGTAGGATCAAAACATGTCTGCTTATAATCCTCTCGCATTCCTTACTGACAGGTTGAATGGCTTCCACATTCTGTTACGTACGGTATGCCTCCGCATCCCGAAACACCGGTGCATGTACACTTACCGCCAACACAACTGTATTCCGCATAGAGGCAGACCGACCAGCCTCCGCAGTCTATGCTCTTGAAGTTATTGTCACAGTCCGGGTCGTCGTTGGGCCCGTCGCAGAGATGTCGCTGAGTGAAGCCAACTGAACATTTCTCAGCGTACCATCCGATTGGGTAACAGTCGCCGATGTCCTCGCAATCGTCACCGCCCAACCATGTGATGACGCAAGAAAAGCCGCACACCTTCCCCCAATAAACGCAATCCTTGGTGCAGGTCTGTCCTTCTACTGAGGCCATTTCGGATGGAGATAACGCCTCACCTGGCAAGTGCGACTCACCGTTTGTGCTAAGTGCCACCGTCATAGACAACATTGCTCCTAGAGCCAAGACCGAGAAACATGTACGCAACATATGCGTCTCCTATTGTCGCTTAAGAGGCACCTCAGCAGTACCATGCCGCTTCGGGGGCAACGTGTAGCGACAATACCACGCTGCTATCTTGTCCACAGCATCAAAGTACTGCTACCAAGTGATGACATGTGATACATACACAACCATCATCTTCACAAGGACTGGCGAATGATGACAAGGCGCTTGTTTCGCGTGCATCATTAGCGTGGATTACAGGGCTTGCTGTCGCCATCAGCAACAGGCCTATAAACGCGAATAGGACAGCCACGGCGCATTTAAAATGCGCCAGTCGATTGCGTAGCAAGTTGGTTACAGTTTCAGATCGAACGGCGAAATGGGCTATGATCACGAAGCCCACCAAGGGTACGATGAACGTCAGATTGTACAGAAGCAGATAGGCTAGGCCGGCAGCTTGTGTGCCCGGGGCACGGAACATGAACACAAGTGTTGGCAGATGGACTTGGGTGGTGCAGAGCGATTCCAAGATCGATATTACGGTGGCAACGCTGAGCGAACCGATCAAAAGGCTGCGAGTCGTCAGGCCGGTGGGAGTGACGTTGTAGATGCAATCCTTGGCCGTGTTGGGCAACTCGAGTGTCGCTTGCTTCGTATCGCCAGTGCGGATGTGGCCAACGGCGCCGATCAGGTTCCAGGCAGCGAAAGCAAAGGCTATGACAGCCATGCTGAGTGAAAAGCCAGATGAGAGGGAATGGTTGACGAGGAAGGCGGTGGCGGTTTTGAGCAGCCCGAAACTCAACAGCAGGTGAGCGGCGAACATGCCAACGGTGAAGATAGTACCTGCGAGGAGTACCTTCCGGCGTGTCTTGCTGAGGTATGCCACGACGGATACTAAGAAGACGATTGCTGCGAGCACACAAGGATTGAGCCCATCAATGAGGCCGGCAATGGCCACTGCGTGGAGGCTTAATGTGCGGGAGCCACTGAGGATGCCGGCAGGGCTGACTTCTTCGTCGTCCATCGCAGGCTTCGCAGTGGATTCCACTTCCGGACTGAAGGTTGTGAGGCCGTTGGCAAATGCATTCTCTATGGCTGCATCGAACTCCTCGATGATGACATCGGCGCCCACAAGGGCCTTGTCTCCAACGAAAATGGCCGGTGGTGCGGGCACTGTTACGTTGCAATGCTTCTCGTATTTGAGAAGCTCGTCAAAGGTGTTGTTGTCGTCACAACTGTGGAACTCAACCACGATGTACTCCCCCCACAGGCTTGTGACTCGCGGGAGGTGTTCCTTGACTCGCTCGCAGTCGTGGCAGGACGGGGAGTGGAAGAACACGATCCGGAGAGGCGGTGGTTCCGTGGCGGTGAGAGGAGCCTCGGATGCATTGTCTGCAAGAACAAGCGTAGTTGTTGTATGCAGCATGAAGGACACAAATAGTAATACTGCAATAGCAAGTTTGGCAACGTTGTTCCGGCGAGGCTCGTCCGTGTATCTGGGAAAGTGTATGGCCATTGTGGTCATTGGTCCTGGCCCTCCGGCTGATCGGGCGATGGTGGCATGAGTTTCGTGATGCCTTCTGCCAGCTTGCTTTGGTGCTCCGATGGCTCGGGTGCACAGACAGCCTCTGTGTGTGCTAGCAGCCAGTCCGTTGCAGCCGAAACGCTGCGGCGCGCCGCCGTTGCCTGTTCCCGCAATTGGCTGATCCAGTCGTTTACGTTCGCGTTCTCTGGCTGTACGGGGAGCATACGGAGATAGCTGTTATCGGCCAAGAGGTGACGGGCTTCCTGGGGGTGGGTCTTGACCCAGAGATACGCGGCGGTCCGTGTGTCGGCGAGATAGTGGGTGGCGCGCAGACTGAATATCTTGAGACCGGCATTGTCTTCCGGCTCTTGAGACCCCGCGGAAGTCACAGCATCATGCCACCGTCGCAGGGCCTCAGCGTACAGCAGACCGAGCGCCTGTGTGTGAGGGGGTAGTTCGATCTTGGTTATGGCCTGATCTGCTAACAGCGTGCGGTCGTAATGAAATTGCCAGATGTCTCCACTGATCATCAACACGTCGATCCAGTCGGTGTTTGCAGGCTGACGTGCCAGCGATGAGAATGCGAGACGAAGCTCTTGGTGAGCGTCGCGCCATGCCGCATAGGCCAGCGTTTCTACATCTGGCGAGTCGGGCAGCCGCGTGTGCTCTTCGATGCCGATCACAGGCTCCGTGACATCCTCATGTGGGTTGCCCATTGCAACCGGGTCCAAAACGTCTTCTCTGGCCCATGCTGTGATCGCCAGGGGATCGACAGGGGCCGGCAAAGACGGGGGGAGTCTCTTGGTGATTGTGCAGGCGTAACCCGCCTTCACACTCACGGCCTGCTTGGGGCGACCCAGAGGGCTGAACCGCACGCTACCCTTGAGAAGGGTCAATTCGGTCTTGTCGCCATCGGCCAGGACATTGAACCGTGTCCCGGTGATGTCCAACCGGGCATTGCGCGTGGTGACAGTGAACGGATGGCTGGGGATAACCTCCACACAGAGTTCACCATGGGCCAGTTGGATTACATAATGTGTCTTCTCTTGTTCGCGGCTGCTAGACTGTGATAAGGCGGTCGGAGCTGAGAAGATGGCTTCCGTGTTGCGGTTCATCACCACGCGATGCATGCCGCCAAGGAGGATTTCCTGGGGCCGATCTACCGTTGCCACGGGCTCGCCCAAGGGCAACGGCTTGGCGCCATGATTCGTTACCAGCTCTGGAACAGCATCTGGCGTTTCGTCAGGGTTCGGCGCCGTGGCGACTGTAGACCGGCTGGGGGCGGCATCACTCAAGGTCAGCCGGCCTATGCCGACGGCTATGATGATACAGGCTGCAGCGGCGACACTGCCGATCCGAAGGAGTGATGCACGGTACTGTCGGCGGCGTTGCTGGACTTCGTCGGCATCGATGCGCCGCCACAGATCGGCGAGGGCAACCTCCGGCGAATGAGGCTCTCGCGGCTCCAACTTCGGCAGACCCAACGCCTCAGCAGCTTCCTTCCAGAGCGCTGTATTGGCATCGCACAGTGCCTCATACAGATCAGCGCAGTGCTCGCAGACCGCGATGTGATCAACCACCAACTTCCGTTGCCGGCGTGTCATCGTCTCCGCCTGAACCGTGAACTCCAGCAGGAGCTCCCACGGCGGACATGGTGGCTGATTGGATTGTTTGGACTTCTGGATCATATCATTTGCACCGAAAAACTAAGGCTCTACATATACAGCCGTTGAATTTCGGAAAAAAGCCCATGAAAAACCACCACAATCTTTTCTGAGTCAGCGTAACGTGTTCAGGTACAACCACTTAAGGCAGCAGGAAGTATTTTTCCGAGCGGGGCATTCTTCCTCG
>Ga0210003_1001183_pt1 | contig 23021 bp, 31 predicted proteins | sample LantaG_FD_182804 | JGI IMG/M metagenome (GOLD analysis project Ga0210003, IMG submission 182804) | Deep subsurface microbial communities from Baltic Sea to uncover new lineages of life (NeLLi) - Landsort_02402 metaG (SPAdes) (version 2) | ecosystem: Environmental > Aquatic > Marine > Oceanic >... | reverse complement strand
GTTAGCTACATTCGATCAAATGAATTAGAGCTCAGAAAAGTTAATCCTAAAGCATCTCAATTTATAGCTAATTTCGAGAGAGTATAATGGAAATTAAAGATATTATCAGCACGTCAGTTGATAAGTTTATCGATGACACATTCCCTAAAGATACTGTTCGAAGCTTTCTAAAGAATCACGAAAGGCGACACATACTAGAAAGCAATCTTCTAGGTCAAATTAAGAAAGCCGATCATGTGATTAAGGAGAGGGAAACTATCGAGGGGCTTGTTAATGACTTTGCAAGGACGTTTTGCGATGTTGCTATAAGGGTCAAGACAAGAGAGCTGACTAGTGGAATCATGCTTCCGTAATGGCAGATAGATTTACTAAAACACCGGCACAAAAAAGCGCTATAGGCAGGATAGTTCAATCAGAAGCAAAGAATATATTACTTTTCGGCGGTGCGCGGAGCGGCAAGTCGCTTTTGGCGGTATACATACTACTGGTTCGCGCTGCAAAATGCAAGTCAGATCACATTATAGTTAGGAATACTTTTAATTCATGCAAAAATTCAATATGGATGGGAACGCTCCCGCAAGTATTAACGATGGCATTCCCTGACTTGCCAGTTAGGTGGGATCGAACAAATTACCGATTAATATTACCTAATAATTCGACGATAAGATGCGCAGGACTAGACAGCGGCGATAAACTTGAACGTTTATTGGGCCTTGAATTTTCCTCTATATTAGTGGAAGAGTGCAACCAGGTTCCGTGGGTAGCGGTGCAAAGACTCAAGACAAGACTCGCAGAGAAAAACAAACTTACCAAGAAAGTGTTTTATACTCAAAACCCAACGACCGTTACGAGTGCTTACTATCAGGCATTTGAGCAGGGAATCGACCCAATTGACGGGGAAGCATTAGACGACGAAGCGGTAAGCGATTATTTGTCTATAAGAATCAACCCGAATTCAAACCTTGAAAATCTCGATGAGGGATTTCTTAAGATGCTTGGTAAGCTGCCCAAAAAAGAACGGCTCAGGTTTCTTGATGGCGAATATGATTCAGATAACTCAGGCGCAGCCGTTTACGCGTTCAACAGAGATGAGCATGTAACCGATGACTCTATAAGACTAGATGGGACCGACTGGGTAGGTACTGATTTTAACTTTGAATATAACTCAGATATTTTAGCAGCCCAACACGCGCATGGAATTAATGTTTGGGACGAAGTACAGATATGTGGTGATACCTTCAAAAAGGCTGACGAGTTAAAAAGAAAAGGCGTTCAAGGGGCGGCTGTTGTTTGTGACTCAACCGGAAGAGCAAGAAGCACTAAGGGGAAGTCTGACGTTATCATATTAAGAGAAGCCGGTTTCGATGTCAGAATCAAGACAAACCCTGCTGTAATTGACAAGATCGCGAACCTTAATAGATGCTTTACGCTTGGATTAATAAGAATAAACCCTAGATGTAAAAAGCTTATAAGAGATTTAACTCAATTGGTTTGGGATAAGCATGGACAACTAGACCAAAAAACGGATCCGTCATTATCGCATCTTGTTGACGGGCTTGCATATCTTTGCTGGTATCTATATCCTCTCACAAGCAACAGGGATAACTTCTCAATTGGACGCACTAACTAATAGTGTTAAGTGATAAATTGTAAGTGGACTGTTAACAAAGAATCGGTATAGAATAAATACTATCAACCTAACGAGGTAAATTGATATGAGACTAAGACAAGAAGAAGAAATACTAGATATAAACTTTAGATCGACCGTGATTAAAGAGATTGAAGCACCTGAAAATCAAGCGCGCAAAGACTCAATGAAAAAGCGTTACGATATATTCAAGGATGACACAAAGAAGTATGTACTTGAAATGATGGAAAATGAATCATCTGACAAGACTGTCGTTGCCGAAGTAATTAATAGGGCCGCTAATATTTCATTCGCTAGAAAGATCATCGATAAGAAGGCGCAGGTTTATAAAGACGGCGTGACCAGAGAAGTGCTAGAAGACGAAACGTCCCAAGCGCAACTAGACAGCATCGTTGACATAACAAATTTCAATAGCACAATGAAGAAAACCAATAAATACGCCGAGTTATTTAAGAACGCGTTAGTTCAGGTAATGCCCTATACTGATGCCGCTACTGGTAAATACAAATATAAATCAAGAGTTTTGCAGCCTTATCTTTATGATGTAATCGAAGACGCTGACAATCCAGAGGACGCAAGAGTTTATATATTCAGCTATATGAGCAACGATAACGGGCCAGGATACGCCAATGTTGGTGAGAGCGGTTATCACGACGGCGACAATAAACAATCATTTAGAAATGGCAACGGCGTTAATGAAATCATAGCTGATTCGCCTAATGACGCAGGCGGTGAACATACTGAATATGTATGGTGGAGCAATAAATTCCATTTCACAACAGATGATAAGGGGAATATTCTACCTGGCAAGCAAGACGAAAAGCTGTTAAATCCAATTGGGATGCTACCATTTTGTAATTTCTCAATGGATCAAGATGGCAATTTCTGGGCAGTTGGCGGTGAAGATATTATCGATGGGGCTATTTTACTAGACATCCTACTAACTGATTTATTCTATATTGCCCGTTACCAGGGTATGGGAATTGGATATTTGTTTGGAAAAGGCGTTCCTCAAAACATGAAGGTTGGACCATCCGCATTTATAACCCTTGACATGGAAGACGGCGACCCAACTCCACAGATGGGTTTTGCTACCTCAAGCCCTCCAATTCAGGATCACTTATCAATGATAGAAACATATGTTGCGTATCTTTTATCAAGCAATAACTTAGAGATAGGCAGCGTCCAAAGTAAATTAAGTGCTACCGGGACATCAAGCGGTATCCAAGAAATGGTTAAGCGTGCTGAGAATATGGACGATATACAAGATCAACGAGAAATGTATAGAGATGGTGAGCCTTGCTTGTTTAGAATAATGGCAAAATGGCACAATCTTTATTTAGGTAAAAATCTATTAAGTGAGCCACTCGCAAGCGTTGGTAAATTAAACGAAGATATGAACATCAGACTTAGGTTTGCGGATCCTCAACCATTCATCACTGAAAAAGAACGTCTAGAAATAATTGAAAAACGATTAGCAATAGGATTAGACTCAATGATCGACGCAGTTAAGCGGGACAATCCAGATATAAGCGAAGAAGAGGCTAAGGAAAAGATTCGAGTAGCAATGGAAACAAAGCTTAAAGAATCAAGTGAAAGACTTAAGCAATTTGGCAATCAAGAAGTAGAGGAAGAGGACGACGATATGGAAACGGAAGAATAACATATGGTCAGCAAGGTAACATTCAAGCTAAGACTGAGTGACTTTATAGAAGACTCTTCTAAATTAAGTGCTGATGAAAAGGCGCGTATAAAGAAAGAGGTCGGCGAATTAGTTATAAGAAAAATCAAGGCTGATGCTCATGGTCAAAAGAGTTCTGTTACTGGTAAAAACTGGAAGGGGCTTAGCAAGGATTATAAGAAAATCAAGAGTTCTGCTATTGGAAGTTTTGCCGCTGATCTTGAGTTAACAGGAGCAATGTGGGATTCGATGACGTCCGAACCATATAACGGCGGGCTAGAAATAGGCGTATTTGATCCTACTCAAGCAAAGAAGATGGACAATCACAACAAGGTCTCGGCAGCATCAAGGAAAACTAAGCTACCGAAACGACAATCAATTCCCAAAAAGGGTGAGTCATTAAGAACTGGCATCATGAAAGAAGTCACTGCACTGGCCCAGTCAATACTAGATGAAAGTGAAACAGAAGAAATTTAACCGTAAGGAGAACTAATGAGCGAGCAAGTAACACCAACTGAACCAATTGAACCAACGCCACCTGTCGAGCCAGCAGAGCCAACACCTCCAAGGCCAGCTAGCGGATCCTCTTTTTATAAGTCAAAGATAGCTGATATGGAAGCAACCAACGCTAAATTAAAAGCCGATATGGAAGCGATGCAAACCGCCCAACTCCAAGAGAAAGAAAATTTCAAGGAACTATGGGAGCTTGAAAAAACTAAGCGCGAGCAAGCTGAAGAGAAAGCAACTAATATCTCAACATCATATTTTAACGGTTTAAAAATGTCTGCAATAGAGCAAGAAGCGATTAAACTTGGAATCAGGGAAACCGCCCTTGCTGATATATCAATGATTGACAATAGCCTTGTGCAAGTCGAAACAACAAGCACAGGAAACGCTAATGTCTTGGGCGCGAAAGAATTTGTTGAGCAATTAAAAGAAAGTAGAGCACACTGGTTTACTGACCAAACGGCTCCAATTGTTAACAACGCTAATCCGGGACTACCACCAGCCGCCAAAGAAATGACAGGCGCTGAGTTGGTTGCATTAGAGAAAACTGATAAGGCCGCGTATCAAGCTGAAATGAAACGGCGACTTGGCAAAAGCTAGAACGTTTGCATTGCAACGAATTTAGATATAATGTAGTATAGAAATAATAAAAACTATCAAGTGAATGGCTCTGATCGGTATTAATCTCACCAAAAGGAGCTTTCATGGCGAATCAACTAACTAATTCGACTACTAATGCTGCTATCATCCCAGAAGTGTGGAGTTCAAGATTCTACGATATTAATCGTGATCGACTTCCATTCTTCGACAGTGTTAGCAAAGACTACAGCGGAGAAATCCAAGCAATGGGTGACATTGTAAACATTTCTTCTATTCCAGAATTTGACCAAGCAACTCTTCTTGCAGAAGGCGCGGCTGGCGATGCTGATGCAGTTACAATTACATCTCAAGCACTTACAATTAATTCAAGAGCTTTCAAAGACGTTATCGTCACTAGAGAAGCTGATCTTCAATCTCTTTCTTTCATGGACCAATTACGCGACAGAATGATTTTCGCTATCAATAAAAAGATTCAGGCTGACATCATCTCCGCTATCGTTCCTAGTGCATCTACTCCAGATCATCAGATTTCTTATGACTCAGGAACAACTCTTGCACTAGCTGATATTTTAGAAGCAAAAGAACTTCTTGACACTGCTAATGTAGCTGAAGATAACAGATCTTGCGTCCTCGGGGCGGCGGCTATAAATGACTGTCTGAATATCACAGGATTCGTCAGCCGTGATTTCATTCCAGCAGGTTCTCCATTAACAAGTGGCGCAATTTTGACACCTATCGCAGGTTTCATGCCTAAGATGACTAACGTTGTTAGCACTACTTCTTATTTCTTTCATCCTTCATTCCTTACTATTGCTATTCAAGATCAACTTAGAATTGCAATGTACGACCTAGGTGTTGACGGTGTTCGTGGAACTAGAGTTAACGCTGATGTTCTTTATGGAATCAAACAATTAGACGACGAACGGATAGTTTCTATATCATGATGCAATACGTTTTAACCACAGGAAAAATGTCACCAAGGGTTCAATATGCTTACGAAGCATGGAAAAACCAGCGGGCCAGATGTAGAGGTCGAAAGCTAGACCCTACATACTGTGGTTTAAGCGTGAACTATTCATCAAATTTAAATACTTAATAGGAGCATATAATGAGTATTGGAAATAAAAAACAACTACAAGAATACCTCTACGATTTCGCAGTAGACGGTGGCGGAAGCGCTTCGAACATCGTTCTTAGCGACAAGGCTGGCTCAGCACCATTACCCGTTGGGGCAATAGTGACTGGCGTTACTGCTCATTGTTTAACTAACATTGCAGGGTCTAGCTCTACTTTAGAGTGGGGAAACTCTGACACAGATGGTTACTCAGGAACAGCAATCGCAGAAGCAACCTTTACAGAAAACTACGTAATGGACCACGCTACTGTTGGTGGAGCGCTTCTTTGGGATGACTCAAACGATCACATGATTCCTTATAGAGTTGCTGATGCTGCTACTGGTGCATTCAACTTTTTGATCAATGTTGCTGACTTAACTGCTGGTAAGATTCGATTTTTCGTAGAATATATTATGCCTTCTGAGGTTTAATAAATAGCTCGGGGTGGCTTCGGCTGCCCCTCTTTTTTAGGTGGCTAATGACTGAAGTAATTCAAACTAGATTAAGGTATATCAGTAGTTCAAATCCTGACACTATCCTTGAATATTTGAATAAGCTCATTGGCTACAAAGTAGAAATTAAAGGCAATCCAACATTTGTACAAAAGAAATGGCACTTATGGTTTGTCTTGCCAGAAGATTTAAACAAAGAAATGCCCTTTGGGGATTTAGATTAGGAGTTCATATGAGCAGATTTAAAGGTTCTCAATCGGTAGGCGCGTTAGAGTTTGAAGCCGGAACAAGAGAAAGCGATTTAGTAACAATGCCAGCGGTTGGCTCCGCTACTCAGGGCGATTACATAAACATTTACAATGCTGCAGGAAATTATGTCTCAGCATTTATCGATATTGACGGCGACGGAACTGCACCAACGGGTGCTTTATATGCCGCATCTGATGAGCAAGCAACGCTGGCTTACACTACTGCAGTAGCAGAGACTTATGTTCTAACCTTCCCAGCTACTTCGGCAGCTACTCAAGGCGATTACATAATGATCTACAATGATAGCGATGCATCTTATGCAGTTAATTTAGACATTGACGCAGATACAACAGTCCCAACGGGTGCTTTGTATACTGGTTCGGATAATCAAATAGAAGTTGATATCGTAACGGGTGGAACAGCGGCTCAAAACGCAACGCTCGCTTTCACAGCACTTAACGGAAATGTAACTGACGTTAGTTTCACTGATAATTCAGATGGAACATTAACAGTTGTTGTTGATAATGTTGGCGTTGTAACTGATGCAGTAACTAAGAAATCAGACGATAGCGCAGCGGGGAGCATAACAGTTGGAACAATTACAGCGGGTTCTTTGGCAACAACAGCGATTGTTGGCGGGTCATTACTTGCAGCGGTTAGCGCAACGGATATATCTTTTGTTGACAATGGTGACGGAACGGTTACAGCAACGGCTGACGATATTGGCGATTCAACTGACGCATCTGTAAAAAGTACTGATGACTCAGGCGCCGGAAGTATTTTAGCAACTGCTACTGATGGATCAGCTAAAGCGGGTTATGAGAATTACCCATTAGCTTCAAGCTCACCAGCAGATATTACAATAGAGCCAAGCACTGTAAGTTAAGTTGGCCCAATAATAGTTTAGACGAGGGACAAGGATGTCAGTTTCAGATCACGGTTTAGAGGCAATGAGAAAGTCTGCGCAAGAAATGACTGCTGGTGACAAGAGTGACTACTACTTGAAAATTAAGGTAGTCGCTGCCCCAACCGAAATACAACTTTCAAGCACTAGCATATCATCTGGGTCTGTCGCCGATGACAGGGTTGGCATCATAACTGTCGTTGATTCGTCTGCTACTTCGCAAACGTTATCTATAACAAACGACCCAGACAATAAGTTCGCAATAGAATCCGGCGATATCAGCTATTTAATTCTTAGCGATTCGGTCAGCTCTGTTACGAAGGGAACACACTTAGTCACAATAACTACGGTTAACGAGTTTGGATATTCAATATCACAAGCGTTCACAATAACGGTCTTGACCCCGAATACCACTTCAGTGTTAATGAATGGAATTGACGAGTATTTATCGGGTGGCGACATACATAAATATGACATAGCAAACGCTTTCTCTATTTGTATGTGGATAAAGCCAGATAATATTGCAGCGGCTCGTATTCTTTTTTCAAAGGCAACGGTTAACGCAAGCGTGAACGGATATATGCTTCAATCGAATGCAACTACTGGCGCGTTATATCTTCAAATGCGGGCCACCACAAGCACATCTCACACGTTTAATACAGTGTTGACTGCAGGGTCGTGGCAATTTGTTTGCTTTACGTACTCTGGCGCTTCGAATATATCTGGTGCAAGTGTTTACAAGAACGCAGTTAAAAACAGTACATCGCCAAGCGGGGCACTATCCGGAACAATGCTTTTCGGGCAACCGTTTTATATTGGTCAGCGGAATAATTCATTTGGATTTTTCAGCGGAAACATGGATGAAATAACAGTTTGGGACAAGGCACTTACGCAGTCAGAAGTAACGGAGTTATACAACGCTGGTGTAGTATATGATTACAGCGAGCACAGCGCAGCATCTAATTTACAGTCATGGTATAGATTTGATAATGATACGATTCCGACAATAACAGATAACGTCGGTTCGGATGATCTTACTTCGTACAATATGGACTCATCTAATCTCAGTGGGGACGTTGTATGACCGGATATTTTGTTGTTGACAGGGCCGATCTTACGCAGGACATGCTAGACAAGTCTTTGCCGCGCGAGTGTAATAACCCCTACTGCAGAAGAGTCAGTACGGATGGCGAGAAGATTTTATTAAAATATAGTTGTGAAGACGTGCCGGCTGAATTGTTTTCAAAATATTATGAGCCTATGACTGAGGCGCAAATGCTTGAGCACATATCCGATGTGGATAATGGTTTTTTAGAGGATGATACAAATGTCGTGGCTTAAATACTATGTTATATTGAAGGCTGATCTAACACAAGAAATGATGGACAGATGCCATGAGAAGAATCCATATAAGCTCACGCAAAATATAGCCGGAACCAAGGTTATATATCCAGTAGACCCGGCAAACATACCATCAACATTATTTTCGTCTGCTTATGACGTTTACACAGAAACAACAATAGCAACATATTTGTCGACACCCTCAAATGGTTTCGTTTATGCGTCTCCGACTGATATCGCGCTAACAGTGTCTACGATTATAGAGTCCGCAACGGTTGGCACTGCGATTGGTACGTTGTCTGCAACTGACGCAGAGGACGGAACCCATACCTATACAATAACTACCGACGCTGATAGCAAGTTCCAAATAGACGGGACCACATTAGAGGTTGGCGGAGCCCTTGATTTTTCTGCTGATGGGTCTCACGATGTTACAATTAGGGTAACAAACAACACTACAGAACTGTACTACGAAGAAGAATTTACAATTGATGTAACCTCGGCGTGGACATACGATACTGGTTATCAGTTCGACGGCGTAACAACGTATGCAAAAAACGAAAGCATGGAAATATTTGACGGCGAATCATCGTTTACTTTTGGTGTGATGCTTGATTTTGACGCCACCGCTGACGATTTTGAATACTACTTTAGCAAAATAGGGGTCGCTCCCGATGTCGTTTCTTTTCTAAGATTCAACGCCTCTATATATTTCAGGGCCGGCGGGGGTGGAACCTATAGTGCGCATGGGTGCACGGCGTCTAGTGGAGAATATCTATTTACTGGAGTTTATGACGGAACAGAGACAGGGGGCAGCAGACTAAAGATCTATAAAAATGGAACGCTCTTGTCTGGAACATCAGAGGCAACGGCGGCGGCAACAATTGAAGATGGGGTTGACGCGTGGATAGCTTATGTTGGAATCGAGAGGGCAATAGCGAACTGGACCGGCGCAAAATTGCTTGACATGTTTATTGTCAGAGAAGCAATGACGGCAAGCGAGATATCGGCACTATACAACTCCGGGGACTATAAAGATATTTCTGACATTGACGGATTAACAGTGCTGGCGCATTGGACGTTTGGAGAGTCGGATAATGATACAACATCCTTAATTGAAGATATCGCCGGTAGCTATGATCTGACGGCTTATAACTTTTCCGCTGGAGACATATCATGATAACTTATTGTGTCTTAATAACGGAAGAAATAACACAGGATATGGTTGGCGAGTCGTGCATGAACGCATCCAGCATTAGATATTCTCTAGATGGCGCCATTGCAATATTAAAATTCCCTGTGCAATTTCCAAATTCAATGTATGGTTATACTAAGTTTACACATGCTAAAATATTAGAAATAGTAAAAGGTAGCGCATGGAGCGAAAATGAATAGAATAATATTAGGAACAACTGACCACACAAGAGAGCTCAACGACTATCACGGCAACACAGTCACGATAGCTGACGACACTAAAGCCTTATATATAAGCTCATTGTATAAAATGAATCATATCTATTTCGATATAACAACACCGGAGACTTCGGCTCGATCTTATAAAATTGAATTATGGGATGGATCAGAATTTTCAGAGGTTGCCGACAAGATCGATGAAACATATGGCGCAACGCAATCAGGTTTCTTACATTGGACACCGGACCCAGACGAGGGATGGAGTCGAGTAGACACCGACGATATGACAGCAGCGACAGATTTCGATGACATTAGAATCTTTGGTAGGTATTGGACTAAAATCACATTTACTGGAATTACTGACGGGTTAGAAATCAATTGGATTGGTAGCTTGTTTAGCAAGGACGAAGACTTAGAAGATGAGTTCTACGACTTAACAACAACCGGAGTAAAGACAGCTCTTGGCGTTACTGATTATATGAATAAACATGTAAGGGCTTCAGAGATTATCATCAATGAATTGCAGTCAAGAGAGCTCATCCAGGACGATAGCCAATTACTTTTAAGAACTGACTACCGGCCGGCAGCGGTTCAAAAAGTAGCTGCAATGATATTTAATGAATTAGGCGACGCTTATATCGATCAAAAAGAAGCTGCCAAGAAAGAGTTTTATGCTCGATTAAAAACAGTTAAGCCAGCTATTGATCTAAATGGTGACGGTAGAGCGGACGCTGGCGAGAGATCAGCATCACAAGGGAAGCTAATAAGATGATTAACGAGATACTAGCTTATATAAGAACAGTTATCGAAACGGCGTATGATACAAAAACCATACTACCTAATCCATACGAGCTAACTGACAACACTGATGTTTATCTTAAAAATGGTTATGGAGTTATTGCTGGTAGTGCTGACGTAATTGCTCTTGGATACAATGTAGCAGTAACGGCATCAAGATCAGTATCGGTTAAATTAACTAAGCGAATATATGACACAGATCTTCAGTCATCCTCAAGAGTAGCAACCGAAAAGGTATTATTCACTGAATCGCTGGCACTTGTTAAGGCAATAAAAACAGATCCAAGCTTAAAACAATCAGTAACAAATGTAGATTTTTCAGGTGATAGCGGCATAACGCTTCTTGAGGTTGAGAAGATTAAATATTTAACAACGACCGTTGATTTTGAACTAAAATACAACGAGTTTCATTAGGAGGAAACATGAGTAATAGAACAGTCTTCGGCATCCACAGTTTTGCGCCATACGACATTACGACAGGACAAGTTTATGGGCACACGCCAATTATCGCATCGGGGGAGTTTTCACTTTCGGGAGAAGTAATTGAACTTACGGCAGGATCTTCCAAGTACCCATGGAATGTAGCTGACGGAAAAATTACCGCAGAACTTTCACTTTCCATAAAAGAATATCCTGATTTTCTATACGAAATCTTTATGGGAAAGGCGCCGTCTGTGGCTGCAATGACCGTAGGGTCTGCGGGAACATTGGTTAATAAGTACGGAACAAGCGTTCTTTCGGGAACAACTGGAATCGCATCCGTTTCTATTGCCAGCCCAGCAACTGGACTTTCAACAGGCATTTACACTGTCGTTGCAACCGCTGCCGATACCGCTGACGTTTATATTTCAAGCGACATTGATGGAATTACTTTAACTGATTCTGACACATTGAAGGTCGGATCAATTGACATCTCCGCAGCAGATGCTAATCTCGCAGGGATCAAATTTACGAAAGGATCTGGAACCATAGCCTTCGTTACTGGCCATACTGCGCAATTTAGCGTCGTATCTGAAGATGCAACAAGCGTTTCTAGCGTAACTGTAGGCGGACTATCTGATACATTCCCATACTTTGGCTGTTATTTGTACGCACAAAAGCAAGGATCTGGCGCTGGATCAGAAATTTTCGAGTTGGACATATTCAAGCTAAAAAGCATAGGGATGCCAATTGTTTTTACTGAAAGTGACTGGTCTGAAATGTCAATAACTGCTAAAGCAAGTTATGATTCTGATAGATTAGGGGTTTTCAGCGCGAGAATGATTAAGTAAACTAAGGGGGATGAAAGTCCCCTTTAACTTGTGAGATCATATGACCAAGAAATTAGAAGATGTTGTATCAGATATTAAGTTTAAACTAAAGGGCGTTGAATATAAACTACGACCCATTAACTTATTAGATGAAACTTTTATAACCAGAGAATTTGGCGACAGATTACCAGAGTTATTTAACGAAACTAACATCGATCTAAGTGCATTATGTCGAATAGTCTACAATCAGCTAGAAGATAAAACACCTTTCGCTGCTACCTCGGTCGAATCTACAGACGAGAACGGCGAAACAAGTGTAGTTATGTTTGGTGGCTGGCAGAAGTTAGCTCAAAAAGTTACTCGACCAATGGAAAAAATAGATATGTTACTCGCTTTTAATGAGCTAATGGGGTTTAGTCGCCCCGTTATGGATAAAAAAAAAGTGAAAAAACAGAAGAAATAAATTGGTACGAAATTTTTGACCTATTTGCTAGTGAATACAGTTGGACAAAAGACAAGGTTTTATCTCTCACGACTAAAGAAGTTAACGAATTACTTTTAGCTATTGGTAAAAGAAAGTTTGGTAATACTGAAAAGCCTACGCTTGATAAGTCTAAAGAGGACGCGATAGCCAAGGCATTTTCTGAAAGGACTAAGAATGGCTGATGATAAAATTATAATTGGCGTCGAAGCTGACACAACCAAACTAGACAAGAACCTAGATACGTCAACTAAGAAAGCTAAGAAATTAGGCGTTACTGGCAAGCAAGCTGCACTCGCTGCAGGCGTTGGAATCGCTGCAATGGCGGCTGGTATTCATGCCGTTATCAACGCATATAAGGTGCAGGAGCAGGCTGAGATAGGGCTAAAACAGGCACTCAAGGCCACTGGATATGCGGCTGGCTTAACGTCTCAAGAGCTGTTCAACATGGCGTCAGCACTCCAGGAAGTGACCACTTTCGGGGACGAGGCTATCATCGGTGGCCAGAGCCTATTGTTAACATTTAGGAATATTGGCTCAGAAACATTTCCACGGGCGACCGAGGCTATGCTAGACATGTCCCAGGCGATGGGGCAAGATTTAAAAAGCTCTGCTATTCAATTAGGAAAGGCACTGAATGATCCAACTGCCGGGATTGCGGCGCTGTCTCGCGTTGGGATCACGTTTACTAAGCAACAAAAAGACCTTATTAAGGCTCATCAGGCTGGCGGAGACACTGCAAGAGCGCAGGCAATAATTTTAAAAGAACTTGAACAACAATTTGGCGGAGCCGCTAAAGCCGCTGCCAAAGGTTCTGGTTCAATGACCCAATTAACAAACACGCTTGGAGACATCGCCGAATCAATTGGTAAGATAGTTCTTCCATCACTGCTAAAGCTGACAAAAGGCGCAAAAGTCGCGGCGGATGGCTTAGCAAAAATGTTTGCTGATGCTGCAGAATCTAAGAGCGCGGCGGAGATAAAGAAAGACCTCGACGAAATAAACATAAAGCTAGCCGAACAAGATGCAAAGGTCGCTAGCAGGGCAAACAAAAAGGGCTATTTCGGTATTTCCGGGACCAAGTATCTTGATGCCATGTTAACAGAGGCCGCTAGATTACAAGAGCTATATAACGCGAAAGTAAAAGAAGAGTATCTAAATAGTGACGAATTCAAGAAAAAAGTAGCGGCGAATGAGACTACCCGAGTGCTAGAGGCTCAGAAACTAAAACTAGCCCAGCTTGCAGAATTTAACGAAGCCAAGAAGCAGTTGACGGTTGATGGATACAGGACCGAGGAAGAGGGGCAGAAGGGGTTTCTGGGGAGGCTTTTTACTAACAGCGCGGCAGCGGCTGCAGAGGAAGCAGAGGCCAAGATATTAAGAGACGCTGCAGAATTAGAGGCCAAAGGCGAGCACGAAAAAGCACGGGCAATGATCGATAAGGCTGCTAAAAAGAAGAAACTAGACGACGAAAAGAGCTTTGGTAACTCAATGCAAGTTCTTGCCAATAGTAACTTCGGAGCGCTAGCGGCGGCTGGCAAAGCCTACGGTCTTTTAAAAATAGCACAGGACACTCCGGTGGCGGTAGGTTCTGCGTACAGATATGGAACCGGAGTTGGTGGACCAATCTTAGGCGGCATATTCGGCGGATTAGCAGCGGCAGCAATGGCAACACAGGCAGGAAAGCTAGCAGGCATCAAAGGATTTGCAGAAGGTGGTGTTATCGGTGGGTTTAACGGGGCGACCAGCGGACCAGATGATCAATTAGTTACTGCGAAAACCGGAGAAATGTATTTAAACGCTGGCCAACAAGCAGAGCTTTTCGAAATAGCGAATGGCGGGGGTGGACAAAGCTTAGACGTAAACATTACAATAAATGATAGCTTATTTGGCGATGCAATTGAAGCAACAGTCATTCAAAGACGAGCACTAGGGACGGGCAGCTTATGAGCAGGATCAAAATATTTGAAGCTAATTATGTAGACCTATTGAACGGCAATGCGGCCATAACAATTACAGACGCGGTGGCCACAAGCACCGGATCCGACATTGTAGATTACATGAGGAATCGTGATCTCAATAGTGCATGGATAACAACGGACTCAACCGATGCGGCAGGAACGCAAATTGATATTTCGATTGGTGACAGCCAGCCAGTCTCAAGCATTTTATTAGTCGGTCATAATCTTAAAAGCTTTACGGTAGCAACATTCAATGGGTCCACCTACGATACCAAGCACACCGAAACGGCTGAGGACGAAGACGTAACTGAAATTACATTCACGGAAGTAGATACGACAGCTATTAGAATTGTGATTAGTGGCACCCAAACTGCCAATGATGACAAGTTTATTAAGCGAATCCTAATTACTAAATTATTCGGGCAGTTCAGCGGGTTTCCTGTTATAAAATCTCCGACCAATTCAACCAACAAGAAAAAAACCAAGATGCTATCTGGGAAAATCTCATTAACTGAGGGCGTTGGGTCATTTCAATGCAAGCTTTCAATTGATAATTTCAATGATGCAACTGATCTAGAGTTAGTCCAAAACATTTACTTGAATAGAAATGGTGTCGAGGTTTGGTTATGCGGAGGCGATGAAGATCAATTTACTTTTGCTGCCAAGGGATATCGGCGTAAGGATATTTTCAGGATGCGACCAACCGACGAGTATAAGCCTGAATGGCAAAAGGGTATTTATAGTCTTGGGACAAAACAAACCCTTAATTTAGTGGAAGTGGTTAGATAATGGGAGCTATTAAAGTATTTATTAAACCATTTAAGACTGATGGAACATATCAGGACGATTTTATAGACGTAACTGCTGATGTTTCCGAGGATACAATCGGGTCAATAACTCAAAAGCTAGACGGAAGCGACTTCGATACTGGCGTTTTTACTAACTCATCATTCTCAATGAAGCTAAATAATCAATCTGGCTCTTATAATGATGTCGGCTCACTGACAAGCATGTTCAATTATAGAAGGGCAGGTACACTAGTAAGAGTAACCTGGCTTTTTGGCGAATATGAACCAATTTTAGGCTCGGCAATTTGCGGAGAAGCTATTTTAGGTCCACAAGAAATATTTTACGAAGGAATTTTAGAAGACAAGGCAACAACCATAAACGTTGAAACTAATTTAATTACGTTTAATGTTCTCGGAAGAGCGTCGATATTTGAAGCGGTCGAGATACCAAGCGGTGCTCCGGTGAATACCGATACTGTCAAGCAAGCAATTTTTGACATACTAGATCAAACGGAAATAACAACATTGTTAACGGTCACCCTAGCCAATATAGACCCTGACCTAAACTTCGTGATTGATGATGTTTCTGACTTCGAGAACGGGACAGTTAAAGAGGTTTTGGACGATCTTTTGGCGGCATCCAATTCAGTGCTGGTGATAGAAGATGATGTTGTTTATGTTAAATCAAGAGACGAGTCTACTGAGTTAATTTATACTTTCTATGGTCAAGCAAGCCCAAGAGGCATAGAAAATATAGCGAATATAACAAACTACAAAAACGGAATGAACAGAACCTTCAACTTATGGACGTGGGAAGGTACAAGTCTAGTCGCAAGAAACACAAGCTCTATTGATGATTATGGAGTTAGAAAAAAAGAAATTTCTTATGGCTTTGTAACCAATAACACTACCAGGCAAGCAATACTAGACAACTTGATAGGTGAGTTCGGAATACCTAAGGTAGAGTTTGATCTAAAGGGATTATGGGATATTGATACAATTCAGCTTGACCAGCTTGACAAGATCAGCGTTGATTATCCTTCTACAAGCATAGCAATTGGCGACAACGTATTACCGCTTTATGGTGTAGCAAAATATGGAACAGACAAATATCCATTCACAGAATTTTCACTAACAATAGATCGAGACGAAAGATTTAAGATCATAGGAATAACAGTTAACCTCAAAATGCAAGAGGTTACTTTCAAATTAAGGGAAGTATAATGGGCACAAATAACCTAGTAACAAAATCGAACGGCGAAGTAATAAACGTTACCGACCCTAACCAATATAAAGAAGCTTTAATTGGTGACATTGTACCTAGAAATGCGTCTGGCGTTCCAGAGGCAGGGGCGGGCGATGCCGGAACATCTTCATACCCGTTTAGCAGCGTTTACATCAGGGGAGCAGTTCTCAATCAGGGAACAGTAACGACGCAAGAGTATTCTTCTACTGATACATGGGAGGCACCCGACGAAGTTACAACCGCATATGTTTTAGTCTGCGGGGCAGGCGGGGCAGGATCAACGTCTAACTACTATGGTGGCGGCGGTGGCGGCGGCGCTGCGTTTGCAGAGGTTCAAGTCGTTCCAGGCGTCTCCTATGCGATAACTATTTCAACGACTGCTGACTTCAACTCTGTCCTTACTGGCCTGGCCGGTGGCGCCGGGGGTCTTGGCGGCGGAGGTGGAGACGGTGGCGGCTTTACTATAGCGTCAACGATAATTGGCGTTGGGTCGTGCGGTGGACAAGGTGGTGCTGGACGCGAAAGTGACGACACTGGTATTAACTATGTTTCTGGCGGGGCAGGCGGAACAGGGTACAGCGGTCGTGGCGGGCGAGGTCTAGGGGCCGATAAAAATTCACAAGGCGGCGGTGGCGGCGGAGTTGCAAATGGCGCGAACGCAACTTCTGATCAATCAGGGGGCGGCGGCGGATATGCTGCAGCGTCTGGCGTAACTGGCGGAGCTGCTGGAGTCAGAATTCAATATTACTTACCATCTGGTGTAGTTGATCCAAACTAAAAGGACTTATAATGAGCGTATTATCTACAAGAACAAATGGTCAGACAATTACTGCGCCATGGTTTAACTCAATCAAAACTTTAATCGATAACGACTTGGTCCTAACGCCTCTTTCGGTAACTGCCGACAAAACACTCGGCACTGATGCTAATGTAATAAGCGCATCGTCACTAAGCGGGGCGGTTGATCTTGATCTACCAGCGTTGGCTGATAACGATAAGAAATATTACATCTTAAAAGCAACCGATTTAACCAACGGCGTGACCGTCAATCCCGATGGGTCGGACACAATAGATGGTGATGCGAGCTACGCATTTTCAAACGTTGATGAGGCAATAGCAGTAGTTGGCGACGCTACAAATGACAATTGGGTGATAGTATCAAGCGCATTTGATTCAACAGGTGGCAGCGGTGGTGCCGGATCAGCATCAATTTATGCATTAATAAAGCCTGAAAGTAATTTAGTCGCTGAGTGGAATACAACAAATTTAAGTAACGCATCAATGGGATTAGACTCAGCCGACCCCTTGGCAGGCGATAGTTCTTATGAGCTAACGAACGCCACGAGTGCTGGTACTGAGTTTATAATTTCACCAAACGTAGAGGTACCATTAAGGTCAAGAGGAAAAACTAGCGGAATTAATTTCCCGTATCTTTATGATGGCGATGACGATGACATTTCAGTATCAATTTACGATGTCACAAACTCGGCAACACTAGAAACATTGTCTTTAGACGCTGCATCAGTATCAACTACTGGCTCGATAGTTCCATATATTCCGACAAGTTGCGAAGAGATTCAGTTTAGAGCGACGATTGACGTTGCCAATAACGGGAAGCTGTTCGTTTTCGACGATATTGAATTCAGCGATGATCCGTTTACTTATCAGAATTTACTAGATCAAGAGGGTGCGATATTTAACACAGTCACTGGATACGGTTCAACTAACAATAAAATACCATATTATTCGAATGAAGTTTCAAACGACACCGGAAGCATAATAACAATAGCAAACAGCGCAGTTAATGGACTAAGCATTACCGCTAATAAAGAATGTGTCGTGTATTTAGGCGTGACTGGAGCATTTGGAGCCGCTGGGAATGTTGGGATATCGCTAAACAGCACTGAGTTAACCACAGGTATTTCTAGCTTAACGGTAGCAGACAGATTAGTTATTGGGACAACTTCGGCAGCAGGATATTTTGATGATGTGTCAGTGAGTATAAAAATGAGTGCTGCTGATGTTTTACGTCCACATTTCGATGGCGGGGCATTATCTTCTACGGACACGCACCATGTATCTATATCTGCGACATCAGAAACAGCCGCAGTAGTTCACTCATCTACCGGAACAGAGAACACGTTCAGCGCAAACATCTCAGCTAGCGGCGGCACACCATCAGTCGAGCAGTCGTCTATTGATTTTATAGCCAGCATTACTGACAACGGAGTGGGAGACTACACCATAAACTTTGTTACAGGGCTCTTTTCTGTCGCACCGTCCGTGGTTGGAAATGTGTCTGACGCGTCCAATCATGTCAGGATTCTGAATGTTAACTCTGTGTCGACGTCTAGTGTGTCCATTAGAATTTTTGATGGGTCGAACGCTGCGCGAGATGAAGACTTTTTCATTATGGCTCAGCGACAAGGCACAGACTACAAAAACCCTAGTGCATATGCAGTTACTCCATTGACACAAACTTGTTATATAAAAGACGTGAAAGCTAGTGGAACTGCTGGTGGAACTTTCACAAGTGGCGCGTGGCAAACTAGAGATTTAAATACATTAGAGGGAGACATTTCTTGGTGCTCGCTAGCGACAAATCAATTTACCTTACCTGCTGGGAAGTATGAGATATCGGCAAAATCCCCTGCGCTCGACGTTGATGGTCATCAATCACGCTTGTATAGCGTTTCAGGCAGCGCAGCCATTACTTATGGAACTAGCGAATATGCCGGGGCTGATCTAAGTTCAATAAGCTCATGCATTGAAACAACTATAGATATTTCAGAAGCTACGACTTATCGAATAGAGCACTATGGACAAACAACTCAGGCAACAAACGGGTTTGGATCGGGTAACTCTTTTGGGAATGACCAGATTTTCGCACAAGTTAAAATAACTAAACTTACCTGGGAATAACATGAAAGCAGTAATAACAGGACTAATAGTTGTTATCCTCGCGTGGATAGCCTCTTCATTTATCCCGACGCAGTCAGAAATGAGTGATCTTAGGGAAAACATTATCGAATTGCATGAACGCAACGATTACCAAGATAAAACAGATGACAGAGTAGAGCGAAAAGTTGACGCCATTTATAAGCTACTCTTAGATTGGAGGCAATCGTGCTAAAGCGAATGAAGAAAGGACTCGATGTTCAGTTAAGTGCTCATGTTAAAAGCTATGAAATAGAATGTAATTGCGGCGACCCAAGATGTAAGGCTTTATTTTATGATACTGAATTGCTTGAGAAATTCGAAATTTTAAGGCTAATTTGGGGCGAAGCTATACAAATAAACTCTGGGCATCGCTGCTGCTTGCATAATTTTGATGTACAGGGCGCGAAGCAATCAACGCACATGATAGGAATGGCATTAGACTTGGTTTGCCCGACGCATGTTGACTGGACTTGGTTTCAGTATTCGTGCGAAGAGATATTTGAGTTTACCTTTGCTTATGAGAACTGTCACGTTGTGCATTGTGATATATACATTCGCGACTAGTCTTGCCTTAAGGCCTTATCCATAATAGAATTTAATCTACTAGTAACAACTCCAGGAGAACTTAATGGAAACACTTTTAATTATTTTAACTTGCTTGTTGGGGATTTCGGAAGGGCTGGCACTTATCCCTTCAGTGAAAAGTAACGGCGTATTCGACATGATCATCAAGGTTATGGGAATGGTTAAGAACGCTATCTCTAACAAGTAGTGAACCTACAGGGCCTGCTTGACATTGGCGAATCGATAACTCTTGACGTAATTACCAAGAGAGCGATAGAGTTTGCATTGGTTAAGCTAGGCTCTCTTGCTGGACCGCTTGGCTGGCTAGTTTCTTTTCTAATCAAAATAGCAATTAAATATTTTATATGGCCCGCAATCGAAGATCTTGTCGGAGAGGGCAAACTTATATTCGAAAAAATAGAGATAGATAAAAAAGTTAAGGAGCTCGAAAATGCTACGTCACTTGCTGACATTGATAGTGCTTTTGCTGATCTCCCATAGCTGCGCGTTCCCAACGATAGCGCCGCAAGAAAGATGCATTGTATCTGTAGAACATCAAGCTTGTATTTGTCATATGTACGAAATAAAAAAAGAATCATCGGGTGCAATTTCAGAAAACATAATTCATCCAATTGAATACTGCGAAAAACTAGTCGGGTTCAAGCCTAAAGAATGGGGCGAGCTAGCCAAATGGCATCGGTCTATTTATAATTGGGTCAAGAAGAAGTACAAGAGCAACGGGAAGAAACGCTAAGATTTTCAATACTAATTATCGTGCTTTTTACAATCACATCTTTCTCTATGTGAGATAACCAATCCTCGGTAGCTTTCCAATTCGATAAAACTATATACTTTGATTTATTTTCTACAAGATAACCAACTATATCAAATATGATCGGTTTGTCGCTGCATGTCGAATGATCCATAAAGCGGATCAAGTACAATTCTGAAACATTCCACCTTTTCTTTCTCATCTTTTCCTGCCTACCCATCTACCATTTTTGCTAAGTCGCATTGGTATTATAATTGGATCGCCATTGAGTATCATCATTGCGCCAAGCCTTGGAGACTTTGACTGCGTTTTGTTATAAGCATAGGCAAGCGATTTGTTGTCAATTAAACATCCTGGGATAACTGCGAAGTTTGGATTTTTTTCTGCTCCCCAATAATGAATAACCTGTTTTGAGTGGTGATGACCTTCGACTAAACTCATTTCTTTGTCCTTCGCAGCCTGCAACACGTTCGCTGATAGTTGATGTACGAACATGCACTTTAATCCGTTCGGTAAATTAACAACTAATTCGAAGTGCCATTTCCATCCATCGGGAGCATCAAGGACTTCTTTGTTATCCCTAATATATTGCATCGGAATGCCCTCAACCTTCGCTCTTCTCAATGCCAGGCTTCCGTGGTTTGAATGCAGTACGTCGCAAACAGGAAACAATTCGTATAGGCCCATCATATGCCGCTTTGCCGTTTCTAATTCGGTAGAAGCTGAATAAGGCAGGTCATTATCAGTTGCGTGGAATGATATACAGTGATTATCTACCTCGTCACCAAGGTGAACTACGCGCGTAGGTTGATATAGTTCTTTAATTCGGGTGAGAAATTCTAATGTGTCAACGTGCCCATAGGGGAAGTGGCAATCTCCAAAACAAAGTATTCTATTATTCCGTCCTGGTATCTCTGAGAGTTTGTCGCACTAGTCTATGATAGCACATATCCGAATTTCGCTAAAGCGCAACGCATAACGTTCATTATCATGCACAATTTTTCACAAAACATTCATTATAATGTATAAAACTCTGACCGCTCTTCCATGAGCACCAGAGAAACAATTTTAAATGTTTTTCTTATAATACCAATTTATCGTATTCCGCGCAACTCATCACGTAATCTCTCTGCCCCATTCTATCCTTGGCCTTGCCTTTTTGTATTGTTCTTGACGAAACAATGCCACAATCTTTTCGTAAATTGACACAATCTCGACAAACGCTTGACGGGTGGTTCTTAATCTTTGTTAACGATGGGTGCTCACTCATTTTAGTTCTTGGATTGCTTTCATAGTCTCTCCTAAAAATAGGGCCATAGCACCTTGGAATTAACTATGACCCCTGATACAAGCCGACTCTAATCGTTAGCAGTATTGCTCGCCTGCACCTGTTATTATTCCCTTTTCACGCCTTAAATATCTGTCCACTGCCAGTCCTGCCATACTCATGATCATTTCCTCAGAATACTTTTCTTGGACACACGCGCTAGCTATCGAATCCGGGCATCCGTACAAATCCTCGAAGAATGGCATCATGGCAACCGTTGCCACTTCCCCCACACTTAAGCCCCTGTCTTTTACCAGATATTCAATCACATGGTCCGGCACCTTGTATTTGTTTTTCCATTCCACAATCAATCCTTTTGTTTGTATATCTCAGCACAAATTTTATGCCTACCTATTAGACTTCTATCTTCGCCCATCTTCTTTATACAATTGATAATCTTGTCTGCATTGGTTGGTTTATAGTTGTTTTTAGGCTGCGTAACGCATGAGGAAAGTTGTACAACTACGTATAGAACCGCGCACCCAAATATTATACTTTTGCTCATCGCCATTTCTCCAGTTCCTTAGCGTCTCTTTTTCCGCAAGTTACAAGGATCTTAAGCCCGGTGATTAAGTTGCGCTTGGCAACCGTCGTGTTTTTTAATGCCAGTTTGGCCTGCTTGAATAGCTCTTTATCGCCTAATTTTTCGGCCCTCGACAACTCTTTAAACAATGTTTCAAGTTCTTCGACTCTGGTTTCAACTAATCCAATCATAAGCCTCCCATAGCTTTTTTAACTTTCATTACATATTCGTGATCTCGACAACTCTTTCTAATCGAATAACTCGTCAAATTGCCAAGCCCCCTATTAAAAGCCGATACTGCGCACCATTTATTTTTAGTTTTCTTGTATCTTCCATATAGATAATAAATGGCCACTAGCGTGTTAGTTCTTTCGTATAGCAATTCCTCTCTTGACTCTAAAACAAAACCCGAATCAATAACTGCGGCGTCGTGTATCTGAAACAACCCCATGGCTCGCCCA